>Ga0315905_10004545_pt1 | contig 14184 bp, 13 predicted proteins | sample LakEriMetagenome_5_FD_203522 | JGI IMG/M metagenome (GOLD analysis project Ga0315905, IMG submission 203522) | Freshwater fungal communities from buoy surface, Lake Erie, Ohio, United States - Buoy 4 MA121 | ecosystem: Environmental > Aquatic > Freshwater > Lake | place: USA: Lake Erie, Ohio... | reverse complement strand
AACGCGGACTTCGTCTTGACCTAGGGGTCTGAAAGGCCCTCAAATCTCCGGAGCGGCGGCGACCGCGACGGGGGAGATGTCATGGCCGGACGGGAACGCGCCTACGACCTTGTAATCCGGGGCGGGACCGTGATCGACGGCTCCGGGGCTCCAGGCTTTGAGGCCGACGTGGCGGTGAAGGACGGGCGGATCGCCGCGGTTGGCCACATCGCCGGCTCGGGCGTCGAGGAGATCGACGCCCGGGACCGGATTGTCACCCCCGGCTTCGTCGACATCCACACCCACTATGATGGCCAGGTCACCTGGGACAGCCGGCTGACCCCGTCGGCCTGGCACGGGGTCACCACCGCCGTCATGGGCAATTGCGGGGTCGGCTTCGCCCCCTGCCGGCCCGAGGACCACGACCGGTTGATCCGGCTGATGGAGGGGGTGGAGGACATTCCCCATCCGGTCCTGGCCGCGGGCCTGCCCTGGAACTGGGAGAGCTTTCCCGACTACCTCCAATCCCTGTCCGGCCGGGCCTATGACCTGGATGTCGGTGCCCAGCTGCCGCATGCGGCCCTGCGGGTCTTCGTCATGGGCGAGCGGGGGGCCAACCGCGAGCCGGCCAGCCCCGCCGACATCGCTGCCATGTCGGCCCTGGCAAAGCGTGCCATGGAGGCCGGTGCCCTCGGCTTTTCCACCTCGCGCACCCTGAACCATCGCACCTCCGATGGTCAGCCGACGCCCACCCTCACCGCCGCCGAGGACGAGCTGATGGGCATAGCCCTGGGGCTGAAGGCTGCCGGGCGGGGCGTTCTGCAATTCGTCTCCGACTTCGCCGACCCGGCCGCCGAGTTCGGCCTGATGCGCCGGCTGGTGGAAGCCTCGGGCCGGCCCCTGTCCTTCAGCCTGCTGCAGGGCCCCAAGGCGCCCAACGCCTGGCGCGACCTCCTGGCCGCCCTCTCCGCCGCCACCGCCGACGGCCTGCCCATGCGAGCCCAGGTGGCCGGCCGGGGGGTGGGCGTCCTGCTGGGCTTCGAGCTGACCCTCAACCCCTTCAGCCATACCGAGGCGTGGAAGTCCCTGGCTGGCCTGCCCCTCGAGGCGCGGATGGCTCGGCTGGCCGATGCCGCCTTCCGGGCCGCCCTCCTTGACGATGCCGTGGCACCAGGCAGCGCCGCCATCGCCTCGCGCCTGACCCGGGACTGGGACAACATGTTCCTGATGGCCGAGACGCCGGACTATGAGCCGACGCGCCAGGACTCCGTCTCCGCCCTGGCCGCAGCCCGGGGCGTCGCGCCTGAGCAGGTCGCCCTGGAGCACATGATGAGCCGCGGCGGGCGGGGCATGCTCTACCTGCCCTTCCTCAACTATGCCGACGGCGGGCTGGACCCGGCCTACGACATGTTGCGCCATCCCGACTGCGTGGCAGGCCTGTCGGACGGCGGTGCCCATGTGGGCATGATCTGCGACGGCAGCTTCCCCACCACCAACCTGACCCTCTGGGCCCGGGACCGGACCCGGGGGCCGCACCTGCCCCTGGAGCACATGGTCCGCCTGCAGACCCGCGCCACCGCCGAGGCGGTGGGCCTGCTCGACAGGGGCCTGGTGGCACCAGGCCTGAGGGCCGACCTCAACGTCATCGACTTCGACAGGCTGGCCGTGGATTCGCCCACGGTAGGCTACGACCTGCCCGGCGGCGGGCGGCGCCTGCTGCAGAGGGCCCGGGGCTATGTCGCCACCCTGGTGGCGGGCCAGGTCACCTACCGGGACGGAGAGCCCACCGGCGCCCTGCCCGGACGGCTGGTCCGCGGTGCCCAGATCGCCCCGGTCGCTCTGGCGGCGGAATAGGCCACCCTACCTTCTCAGGCACCCCTTCGCAGGCGCCCCTTCGCAGGCGCCTCTTCGCAGTCAGGGCGGGGCGGGCGATAGAGGGGGATGTCCGACGATTCGCTCAAGGAGGCGCAGGAGGTCCTGCGCCGTGTCTTCGGACACGCCGGCTTCCGGGGCCTTCAGGCACCGGTGATCGCCGAGGTGATGGCCGGACGCCCGGCCCTGGCCGTCCTGCCCACGGGCGGGGGCAAGAGCGTCTGCTACCAGATCCCCGCCCTGCTGCGGCCCGGCCTCGGCCTGGTGGTCAGCCCCCTGATCGCCCTGATGGCCGACCAGGTGGCGGGCCTGGTCCAGGCCGGGGTCGCCGCCGCCCGGCTGGACTCCCTCACCTCGCCCGAGGACCGCGCCGCCACCTGGGCGCGGATCGAGACCGGGACCCTGGACCTGCTCTACGTCTCGCCCGAGGGCCTGCTCCAGCCCTGGATGCTGGAGCGGCTGTCGCGCATTCCCCTCTCCGTCATCGCCATCGACGAGGCGCACTGCGTCAGCCAATGGGGGCATGATTTCCGCCCCGAGTACCGGCTGCTGGGCCGGCTGGCCGAGGTCTTCCCCGGGGTTCCACGCCTGGCGGTGACCGCCACCGCCGACGCCCGGACCCGGCAGGATATCCGCGAGGGCCTGCACCTGGGCGAGGCCCGGGAGTTCGTCGCCTCCTTCGACCGGCCCGAGCTGGCCCTGTCCGCCGAGCTCAAGGCCGGTACGGGACGCAAGCGGGTGCTGGAGCTGGCCAAGGCGCGGCGCGACCGGCCGGGGGTGATCTACGCCGGCTCCCGGGACGGGACCGAGGCCCTGGCCGCGGAGCTCTGCGCCGCCGGCCTGCCCGCCATGGCCTACCACGCCGGCCTCGACCGCGACCTGCGCGAACGGCGGCTCACCGAGTTCCTGGCTTCAGACGCCGCTGTCATGGTGGCCACCATCGCCTTCGGCATGGGGGTGGACAAGCCCGACGTCCGCTATGTGATCCACGCCGATCCCCCCGCCTCCATCGAGGCCTACTGGCAGGAGGTGGGCCGGGCCGGCCGGGATGGCGAGCCCGCCGAGGGCATCACCCTCTACGGCGCTGCGGACATGGCCTGGGCCCTGCGACGGTTGGACGGCCAGGCCCTCTCCGACGAGGTCCGGGCAGTTCAGGTCCGCAAGGTGCGCCAGCTCTACGCGCTTCTGAACGGGGGCACCTGCCGCACGGCGGCGGTGCGTCGCTATTTCGGCGAGCAGGGGGTCGCCGACTGCGGACGCTGCGACAACTGCCTGGATCCCCCGAAGGCCGAGGACCTGACCCTCCAGGCCCAGAAAGTCCTGTCGGCCGCTCACCGGCTGGGCGGACGGTATGGCCGTGGCCGGCTGGTGGAGCACCTGCTCGGCAAGACCCGCGAGCCCTCGGCCTTCGAGGCGGGCCTGAGCACCTTCGGGGTGGGCGCAGAGCTTCCGGCCGGGGCCTGGCGGGGCCTGGTCGACCAACTGATCTTCGACGGCCTCCTGCGGGAGGATCCGAACGAGGGCCGGCCCCTCATCGGCCTGGGCGATGCGGATGCGGTGCGCGCGGTCTACCGCGGGGAGCGACGGGTGGAGGGACGCCTGGTCCAGCGAAACCCGGCCGCGGGGGCAGACACTGCCGCGACGCCCGGACGACGGCGCCGGGACGGTCCGGGGACGGAGTTCGAGGGCGATCCTCAGCTCTTCGCCACCCTGCGCGCCTGGCGCCGGGCCGAAGCCGTGCGCCAGAAGGCGCCCCCCTACGTGATCTTCAGCGACCGTACCCTGGCGGAGATCGCAACCGCCCGCCCGGCGGACGCCGCGGCGCTCTCCAGGGTCAGCGGCGTGGGCGAGACCAAGCTTGCCCGCTATGGCCCCTCCGTGCTGGCCCTGGTGGCCGGGGAGACGCCGCCCGACGCCTGATCAGACGTCGACCTCGGCGTCGAGGGCGTTTTCCTGGATGAACTCCCGGCGCGGCTCGACGAGGTCGCCCATCAGGCGGGTGAACATGTCATCGGCGTCGTCGGCGTGGGCGACCCGGACCTGGAGGAGGGTTCGGGCATTGGCGTCGAGGGTGGTGTCCCAAAGCTGGTCGGGATTCATCTCCCCCAGCCCCTTGTAGCGCTGGATCGTCAGGCCCCGGCGGCCGGCCTCCATGACGGCAGCGGTCAGGTCGAGGGGGCCGCGCACGGTCGTGGTGCGGTCGCGCCGGCTGAAGACCGCCGGGCCGGAGAAGACCTCGGCGAGGGACAGAGACCGCTCCGCCAGACGGCGGGCGTCAGCGGCACCAATCAGCAGGTCATCGAGGACCACCCGCTCGGTGACGCCCCGGCGACGGCGCGAGAAGGCAAAGCCCCCGGCGGCCGAGGTCTCGCCGGTCCAGGGCCCATCGCCCTCTTCGGCATAGAGGTCCAGGCGGCGGGCGGCTGCGGCGGGGTCGCCCCCCTCGCCAAGCAGTCCGGCCAGGGCCGCCTGCTCGATGGCGAAGGCCGGAGCCCGCGCCGTAAGCCGCTCGATATTGGCCCGGGCGCCCCGGGAGGTCTGGACCAGGGCGAGAAGGTCCTGCCCCGTCAGGCGCTCGCCCGAGGGCAGGTCGAGGGAGGCGCCGTCGACACCCTCCTCTGTGAGGTAGACCTCAAGCTCGGCGTCGTCCTTCAGGTAGCGGAACGCCCGGCCCTTGGAGGCTTTGTAGAGGGGCGGCTGGGCGATGTAGAGATAGCCGCGCTCGATCACCTCGGGCATCTGCCGGTAGAAGAAGGTCAGCAGCAGGGTCCGGATGTGGGCGCCGTCGACGTCGGCGTCCGTCATGATGACGATCTTGTGGTAGCGGATCTTCTCGATGTTGAAGTCGTCGCGCCCGATCCCCGCGCCGAGGGCGGTGATCAGGGTCCCGATCTGGTCTGAGCCCAGCATCCGGTCAAACCGGGCCCGCTCGACGTTCAGGATCTTGCCGCGCAGGGGAAGGACCGCCTGGTTCTCGCGATTGCGCGCCTGCTTGGCGGAGCCACCGGCGGAATCGCCCTCGACGAGGAAGACCTCGGACTTGGCCGGATCCTTCTCCTGGCAGTCGGCCAGCTTGCCGGGCAGGGAGGAGATGTCCAAGGCGGACTTGCGCCGGGTCAGTTCGCGGGCCTTGCGGGCGGCCTCGCGGGCGGCGGCGGCCTCAGCGATCTTTTGGATGATCATCCGCCCCTCGGCGGGATTCTCCTCGAACCAGTTGGCGAGGCCCTCCCCCACCAGACCCTCGACAGCAGGACGCACCTCCGAGGACACCAGCTTGTCCTTGGTCTGGGACGAGAACTTGGGGTCCGGAACCTTGACCGACAGGACGCAGGTCAGACCTTCGCGGGCGTCCTCGCCGGCGAGATTGACCTTCTCCCGCTTGGCCGTCCCGCTGGAGTCGGCATAGCCGGTGATGATCCGCGTAAGGGCCGAGCGGAAGGCGGCCAGGTGGGTGCCGCCCTCCCTTTGGGGGATGTTGTTGGTGAAGCAGAGGACGTTCTCGTGGTAGCTTTCGTTCCACCACAGGGCGAGGTCGATCTCCACGTTGTCTCGGCGTCCCCGCACCACGATCGGTGCCTTCATCAGGGGTGCCTTGGCCTTGTCGAGGTGGCGGACAAAGGCCTCCACACCCCCGTCGTAGTGCAAGATCTCTTCCCAGGGTTCGGCCTCGCGGTTGTCGCTCAGGCGGATGTGGACACCGGAATTGAGGAAGGCGAGTTCGCGCAGGCGATGTTCGAGGGTGCGACGATCGAACTCGATGAAGGCGAAGGTCTCCCGCGAGGGCAGGAAGGTGACCTCTGTGCCGGTCAGGGACTCACCCGACTCCCGAAGGGGGGAGGGGCCGGTCGGCTCCAGGGGCGAGACGGCGTCGCCCCTGCGGAACATCATCTCATGGGCGCGCCCGCCCCGGTGGACCTTGAGCTTCAGCCAGTCGGAAAGGGCGTTGACCACCGAAACCCCCACGCCGTGCAGGCCGCCCGAGACCTTGTAGGCGTTCTGGTCGAACTTCCCGCCGGCATGCAGCTGGGTCATGATGACCTCGGCCGCCGACACGCCTTCGCCCTCGTGGATGTCGGTGGGAATCCCCCGGCCATCGTCGGTGACGGTGCACGAGCCGTCGGCGTTGAGGATCACCTCGACCCGCGTCGCATGACCGGCCAGGGCCTCATCGATGGCGTTGTCCACCACCTCGTAGACCATATGGTGAAGGCCGGAGCCGTCATCGGTGTCACCAATGTACATGCCCGGCCGCTTGCGCACGGCATCGAGCCCCTTGAGGACCCGGATGGACTCCGCGCCATAGGCGGCAGCAGCCTCCTCCGGGGTCTCGGCGGGGATTTCGGCAGGGGTCTGGGTTTCGTCGGTCATGGAGTGTCCGCAACAGCCAGCCTGGAGCCCTCAACCCGGATCCTGAGGGCACGGCCCGCAAGGTCCTCGAAGAGAGGGTCGTCCGTGCCGGTCAGGAAGGCCTGAAGCCCGAGCGCCTCGATTTCGTCGAACAGCGCGGCCCGCCGGCGGCGGTCCAGGTGCGCAGCGACTTCATCCAGTAACAATACAGGCGCCGGCGCTGATTCGGCACGGGAAAGACGCGCCGCCTGGGCAAGCACCAGGTTCAGGACCAGGGCCTTCTGCTCACCGGTGGAACACTCGGCGGCGGGGCGGCCCCTTTCGGCGTGGATCACGGACATGTCGCCCCGGTGGGGCCCGGTCAGGGACCGTCCGGCGGCAGCGTCCCGGCCCCGGGACCCGGCCAGGGCTGAGGCCAGGGCCTGCTCCAGGGCAGGACCGGTTTCGCCCTCTGCGGCGCGGCGCTCCCACTCTCCGAGCGGGGTGATTCTGGCCTGGGGGAAGGGCCGATCACCCCGGGCGTCGATCTCGGACTGGAGGGCGGCCAGGGTGAGGGCCCTGGCTTCGGCCAGGCGCGCGCCGCTGATGGCGAGTCGCCGCTCCAGGGCGTCGAGCCAGACCGGGTCAGCGGGCCCGTCGGTCAGCAGGCGAAGTCGCTCGCGCAGGGCCTTTTCATAGGCCTGGGCGAAGCCGGCGTGGGCGGGTTCGGCGGCGAAGACCAGCCGGTCCAGGAACCTGCGACGCTCGCCCGCGGCCTCGAGGAAGAGCCGGTCCTGGGCAGGGGTCAGCCAGGCCGGGCGGACATGATCGGTAAGGCGCGCCGGGGCGGCGGGTTCGCCCTCAAGGCGCACGGTGCGGCGGCCCGCCCCGGGGGACTCCGCGCCCACGCCCAGGCGGACCGCCTCGCCGCCCACCTCCAGCCAGGCCGCGACGGCCCAGGCGCGCCCGGTTGTCTCCTCCGGGGCCCGGCGGCCAATCTCCGGAAGGGCGGCGTTGCGGAGCCCGCGGCCCGGGGACAGGAGGGAGACGGCCTCCAGTATGTTGGTCTTGCCCGCCCCGTTGGGGCCGGTGAGCACGACCGAGCGGCCGTCGATCTCCAGCTCCGCCCGGTCGTAGGACCGGAAGTCGGTAAGGGACAGGCGTGTCAGGACCGAGCGCACGGCCGCCAGTCTATAGACGGTTCGCGCCGGCGGGGTGAGGGCCGATGACCGGGATCAGACCCGCAGGGGCATCAGGACGTATCGGACGTCGGGATCGGTCGGATCGAGCACCAGGGCCGGGTCGTTGGGTCCGCCGAACCGGAACTCAGCCTGCTCGGCGCTGATCTGGTCGGTCACGTCCAAAAGGTAGCGGGCGTTGAAGGACAGCTCGAAGGCCTCGCCGTCATAGTCGATCTCGAGCTCCTCGACCGCCTGGCCCGCCTCCATGTTCCGGACGGTCAGGGTCAGCCGGCCGGCCTCGATGGACATGCGGACTGAACGGCTCTTCTCGGCGGAGATGGTCGCGACCCGGTCTACGGCCTGGGCGAAGAGGCGGTTGTCCACCATCATGACCCGGTTGTTGTCCCGGGGGATCACCCGGGCATAGTCGGGGAAGCTGCCGTCGATGACCTTGGAGGTCAGGGCAGCGCCGCCGAAATCGAAGCGCACCTTCTGCGGGCTGACTGCCAAGTCGACGGTCTCGCCGGCGTCATCGAGAAGTCGGCGGGCCTCGCCAATGGTCTTGCGGGGCACGATCACGCCGGGGGATCCGGCGGACCCTTCCGGGGCGGGCATCTCGGCCAGGGCCAGGCGATGGCCGTCCGTCGCGACGGCGCGGAGCCGGGCAACGCCCCCCTCCGTGACCGTATGGAGGTAGAGGCCGTTCAGATAGTAGCGGGTCTCTTCGGTGGAGATGGCGAACCGGGTCCGGTCGATCAGCCGGATCAGGTCATTCACGTCCACGGCCACCCGGCCGGACAGGCCCTCGGCGGACATCACCGGGAAGTCACCGGCCGGCAGGACCGGCAGGCTGAAGCGCGAACGCCCGGCCGACACCGACAGGCGCGGGTCCTCGCCCGTCCAGGCCAGGGTGACCTCGGCGCCTTCGGGCAGCTTACGCACGATCTCGTAGAGGGTGTGGGCAGGCGCGGTGACCTGTCCCGCCTGCTCGACCCGGGCCTCGGCCTCGTCGATGATCTCCATGTCGAGGTCAGTGGCCGAGAAGCTGAGCCGGCCCCGCTCGGCAGAGAGCAGAACGTTGGACAGGATCGGGATTGTATTCCGGCGCTCCACCGCGCTCTGGACGTGGCCCAGGGCTTTCAAGAGGGCAGCGCGCTCGATCGTCAGCTTCATCAGTTGGGTCCGGTGTGAGCCGGGGACGGGAACGGCGAGGCCGAATCCGCCCCACGAGGTGGACTGCCGACTTTAATCATTTGTCGGGCTTGGGAAAGGGGTCCGCAGTCAGGCCCGGGTGTCCAGGTTGGCACCCCGGCCGTCGCCTTCGGAAGACCCGCCGCCGGAGCTGCGGGCGGCGACCACGACCATGGCGGGGCGGACCAGGCGGCCCAGGAGCTCGTAGCCGGGCTGCAGGCACTGGATCACCGCGCCGGGGGCGAGATCGGGGCTCTCCTGTTCCATCATGGCCTGGTGATGGTGCGGATCGAACCGGTCACCCGCGACGGGCGAGACGGACTTCAGTCCATTGGACTCGAAGGCCGACAGCAGGGCCTTCTGGGTCATCTCGACTCCGACGACGAAGTTGCGGACCCCCGCGTCCTCGCTGGCGGGGGGCGTGGCCAGGGCCCGACCGAGGGTGTCCGCCACCGCCAGCAGGTCCCGGGCGAACTTCTGGATGGCGTAGGCGCGCGCGTCGTTGGCCTCGCGCTCGGCCCTGCGACGGGTGTTCTCCGCATCGGCGGCGTAGCGAAGGATCTGTTCCTTCAGGGCGGCGTTCTCAGCCGAAAGGGTGTCGAAGGCATCGAAAGCGGCGTCCTCGGCCAGGTCTGCGTCTTCAGGACTGGCGTCGGAGGGTGTGGGATCATCGGACATTTCATTCATCCTTTCATGCGCTTTCCCCGCGGGCGGCGGCCGTCACAGGCTTTAGACCCCGGCCATCTGAGACAGTACCCGGGCCGTGTAGTCCACCAGCGGGATGACCCGGGCGTAGTTCAGTCGCGTCGGGCCGATGACGCCGATGGCGCCGAGGAGCTTCTTCTGGCCCGACATATAGGGCGCCGCAATGACGGCGGAACCCGAAAGCGAGAACAGGCGGGTCTCGGCACCGATGAAAATTCTCACGCCCTGAGCCTCGCTCACGCCATCCAGCAGGCCGATCAACTGCTCCTTCTGCTCCAGGTCGTCGAACAGCATGCGCACGCGCTCGAGATCCTCCAGGGTGTCGCTGTCGGCCAGGAGGTTGGCGCGGCCACGGACGATCAGGGAGCGGTCGCGCCCCTCGCCACCGCCCCAGACCGCCAGGCCCTCCTCGACAAGACGGGCGGCGGCGACGTCCAGCTCCCGGCGGGCGTGGTCCAGTTCGAGGCGGATGTCCTGCCCCGCCTCGGCCAGGGTCTTGCCCCTCAGCCGGGCATTGAGGAAGTTCCCGGCCTCCTGGAGGGCCGAGGGCGTCACTCCCGGGGGCAGCTGCATGAGCCGGTTTTCCACCGCCCCATCCTCGAACACCATCACGGCGAGGGCCTGGCCGACGCCCAGGGAGACGAACTCCACGTGCTTGACCCCGGCCTCCCGCACAGGCGTGACGACGATACCTGCGCCCCCCGCCAGGCCGGACAGGAGGACAGAGGCCTCGTTGAGCATGTCCTCGAAGGAGCGCCCGCGTCCCGCCAGCCGCGTCTCGATCTCCCGGCGATCTGCATCGGCAACGTCGCCCAACTCCATCAGACCGTCGACAAAGAGCCGCAGGCCGGCATGGGTGGGAAGCCGCCCGGCGCTGATGTGAGGGGCGCCCAGCAGGCCAAGTTCGGTGAGGTCCTGCATGGTATTGCGGATGGAGGCCGGGGAGAGCTGGATGCCGCCCCGGGAGAGGGTACGGGAACCGACAGGCTCTCCGGTCTGCAGATAACTCTCGACCACACGGCGGAAGATGTCGCGGGCGCGGCTGTCGAGTTCGGCTAGGGTCGGACCCCCCGGGAGAAACTGGCCGGTCACGCTCTTAAGGTCCCCGCTTCCGGTCGGGCATGGACGCAGGCCCTGAGTTACAGGATAAGCACCCACCCCGCCGGCGCAAGGTGCCGGGGCCTCCCTTCCGCCGACAAGCCGAGACCCTCTCCATGACCGCAAGCCGCCCCTTTGACCGGCCCATCGACAGCCTCCGCACCGTGACCCTCGAGACGGGCGTGAACCGCTATGCGGAAGGATCGTGCCTGGTCGCCTTCGGCCACACCCGGGTCCTGGTGACCGCCAGCGTCGAAGAGCGGGTGCCGCCCTTCCTGCGCGGCCGCGGACAGGGCTGGGTCACCGCAGAGTACGGCATGCTGCCCCGGGCGACCCACACCCGGGGCCGTCGGGAGGCCTCCGAGGGCAAGCAGTCCGGCCGCACCCAGGAAATCCAGAGGCTGATCGGTCGCTCCCTTCGGGCCGTGGTCGACATGGCGGCCCTGGGCGAACGCCAGATCTCGCTCGACTGCGACGTCATCCAGGCCGACGGCGGCACGCGGACGGCCGCCATCACCGGGGCCTGGGTGGCACTGAAGCAGGCAACCGACCTTTTGGTGCGCGAGGGTGTGATCCCCCGCTCCCCCCTGATCGACCAGGTGGCGGCGGTATCCTGCGGGGTCTGCAAGGGGGTTCCGGTCCTCGACCTGGAGTACGAGGAGGATTCCAATGCCGAGGCGGACGCCAACTTCGTCCTCACCGGCAATGGCGACATTGTAGAGATTCAGGCGACTGGCGAGAAGCGGGGCTTCACCCGGGGCGAGTTCGAGGCCCTGTTCGGCCTGGCCGAGAAGGGCATTGGGGAATTGTTCGCCCTGCAGAGGGCTGCGGTCCCTGCCGCCTGAAATGGAAACGGGCGGCTCCTTCAGGAACCGCCCGCTTCGGGCGCCGATCCGCCGTCGGGAGAGACAGCGACGGCCGGCGCGGTCCGGAATCAGAACCCGGCGTTCAGCAGATGACGAAAGGCGGTCGGCGACATGCGGCCGAGTTCTTCGCCAAACGGCGACATGACGCTGTCGAGGAAGGCCTCAAGACGGCGCAGAAGGCCTTCGAACAGGGGGTAGTCGCGGATTTCCAGAACATGAGTCATGGCCGGCTCCTTGTGCAATGCAGCATTTGTTGCGGCGCACATAGACCTCAAACCAAGGCGGCGCAAGGTCCGGAAGCCTCAAGAACCTCTCATGTTGCGATGCAGCGACACCTGGATTCAGCCCGGCGCGTCCGGGGGGTAGGTCAGGAGATCGCCGGGCTGGCAGCCAAGTTCCCGGCACAGGGCCTCCAGGGTCGTGAACCTCAGGGCCCGGGCGTCCCCGGACTTGAGGATGGCAAGGTCCGAGGCCGAGACGCCGGTCCGGTCGGCCAGTTCGGCCAGGGACATCCGCCTTTCATGGAGGAGTCGGTCCAGGTGCAGGCGGACGGGCATCAGATGGTCAGCTCCGCCTCGCGCCTCAGACGGGCGCCTTCCCGGAAGACCTCAGCCAGGACAACCACTACAAGGATCGAGAACCAGGCTGTGAGGGACAGGTTGGGACGGTCCGGCGCCGCCTGGGGCGGTAACAGGGCCCCGAGGGTCCAGACGGTGTAGCGGACGCCCTCCATCCAGACGAGACCTCCGGCCACGACTCTCAGTCGAGTGACATTCTCCGGATGAAAGGGATCCCCCGCCTTGAGGGTGGCGAAGATCTCCCTCAGACGGCTGACGATGACCAGGACGCCGCCGACAAAAAGAACGGCGGTCAACATCCTGACCAGGACGACAGCCCAGCCCTGAAGTCGATCCAGGCCCTCGAAGCGGACCTTGTGGGCGAAGGGCATTTCGGGATTGAAGGCGGCCAGGACGCCGTAGAACAGGCTGGCGGCCAGTATGGCCAGCAGCAGCAGCAGCAGGAACCAGACGACGTCGAGGACCGACTTCAGGAAACTGGAAAGGGAGCCCGGGCCGAGGGCTCGCATGGTCGGCATGTCGTCGCCCCCCGGTTCCGCTGCGCCATCCCCACCCTTATGTCGCGAACCCGGCGGTTTTCGCGTTAAAATGTCGTAATGGCCATCCGGGCCCGGAGTTCTTCATGGCGATCAGACTTGAGGCCGGGTCCCGGCTCGTGGTGGCGACCCACAATCCTGGCAAGGCCCGGGAGCTGGCCGAGATCCTGGAGGGCCGCTACCACATCATCACGGCCGGCGAGCTGGGTCTCGCCGAGCCTGAGGAGACCGAGGCCACCTTCACCGGAAACGCCCTCCTCAAGGCGCGGGCGGCGGCAGGGGCCAGCGGCCTGCCGGCCCTGGCAGATGACTCCGGCCTGTCCGTCGCGGGGCTGGGCGGCGCCCCCGGCGTCCTGTCGGCCCGCTGGGCGGGTCCGGGCAAGGACTTCGCCCCCGCAATGGTGCGGATCGAACGGGAGCTGGCCGAACGGGGCGTGGCGGATCGCCGGGCCTTCTTCACCTGCGCCCTGGCCCTGGCCTGGCCCGACGACCTGGCGGTGGTGACCGAGGGGAGGATCGACGGCGACCTGGTCTTCCCGCCCCGGGGAGATCGCGGTTTCGGCTATGACCCGATCTTCCGGCCGGACGGCCATGACCTGACCTTCGGAGAGATGGATCCCCCGGCGAAGGACGCCATGAGCCACCGGGCCCGCGCCTTCTCGCGCCTCAAGGCGGCCCTGGCTTGAACCCCGGACCCGACGCGGCGGGCTTCGGCGTCTATGTCCACTGGCCCTACTGCGCCCGGATCTGCCCCTATTGTGACTTCAACGTGCACCGCGACCGGCGGCCCGGGGAGGCGGCCGAGCTGGCCCGGGCGATCGTCGAGGACCTGGCCTCGCGGGCCGCAGCCACCGGACCCCGGCGGTTGACTTCGGTCTTCTTCGGCGGGGGCACGCCCTCGCTTATGGCCCCCGAGGCGGTAGCGGCAATGATCGCGGCGTGCCGCAGCCTCTGGGAGGCCGCCCCGGATCTCGAGGTCAGCCTGGAGGCCAATCCCACCGATGCGGAGGCCGGACGGTTCGCCGCCCTGGCTGCGGCGGGGGTCAACCGGCTGTCCCTTGGCCTGCAGTCCCTCGACGACGAGGCCCTCGCCCTCCTCGGGCGCAACCATGACGCAGCGGCGGGCCGAAGGGCGGCGGCAGCGGCGGTGGCAGTGTTTCCCCGGGTCTCCATTGACCTGATCTACGCCCGGCCCGGCCAGTCCCCTGCGGCCTGGGCGGCGGAGCTGGACGCCGCCCTCGACCTGGGGGCTGGTCACATCTCGCCCTATCAGCTGACCATCGAGCCGGGGACGGCCTTCGAGCGGGCGGTGCGGCGTGGACGCCTCTCTCCCCCGGCCGACCCGCAGGCGGCGGACCTGTGGGACGTGACCCAGGCAAGGCTGGGCCGGGCCGGATTCGAGGCCTACGAGGTCTCCAACCACGCCCGGACGCCGGCGGACCGGTCGCGCCACAACCTGACCTACTGGCGGGGCGGCGACTGGCTGGGGGTCGGCCCCGGCGCCCACGGCCGCCTGACCCTGGACGGGACGCGGAGGGGCCAGGTCTGCGCCGCCCGCCCCGCCGACTACATCGCCGCCGTTGCCCGCGGGGCTGGCGAGGGGGAGACCGAGGCGCTCGACCGGCGGGAGACGGCGATCGAACGGGCGCTCTCCGGGCTCCGGCTGGCGGAAGGCGTCCCCTTCTCCGAACTGTCGCCCCTGGGCCTGTCGCCGGACCACCCCGAAGTCTGCGACCTGGCGGCCCGGGGCCTGGTGGCCGCCGACCCCATACGACTGAGGGTCACCGCCGACGGCCGTCGCCTGCTGGACGCCGTGCTGGAGCGCCTTCTGGTCCTCTGATGCCGCCCGCCT
>Ga0315905_10004544_pt1 | contig 14187 bp, 28 predicted proteins | sample LakEriMetagenome_5_FD_203522 | JGI IMG/M metagenome (GOLD analysis project Ga0315905, IMG submission 203522) | Freshwater fungal communities from buoy surface, Lake Erie, Ohio, United States - Buoy 4 MA121 | ecosystem: Environmental > Aquatic > Freshwater > Lake | place: USA: Lake Erie, Ohio... | reverse complement strand
ACTACGTTGCACGCGGACCCCGCAAGCGAGACCGGTGAACTCTGGGTTAGGCATCACACGCCATGCCAGCGCGGCACCACACGGCCCGCATCGTCACGATTCGGCCAAATCTGGTTTACAAGACAGATTGCGCGCTGAGAGGGCGACCCGGGCTTGCCATGCGTCCCACATGATTTGCGTATGGCTGCTGTCGTAGCCGTCCTCGCGTCGTGTGATGTTGTACTTACCCATAGGGCAGTTCTGCGCGAATTGTTCAAACGCCTCCCGCTCGTCAGGCAACTCCCCCGCCTGCACAGGCTCTTGCGTGGCTTGGAGCTTGGCGAGGATGGCGGCTTGAGCATCAATCAGGATTCTCCGCAGGTCGCTGATCACAATGTCAGCCGTGGCCAGTTGGTGCTTTTCGTAGATGGCGCGCAGCTCCAGGTCGCTGATCAGCAGCGCGGGTTGTGGGGTTGTGTTAGGCATGTGCTGACCTTTCCACGCGCTTGAGCACGGACAGGGTGTTTGTGTTTTCAATGGTCATGCCTGCTTCGGTCAGGAGTTCAGCAACCAAGATCCCGGCCTTGGTGAGGCCTTGGAATCCGCTCGGCCTGCCGTTGGCGTCGTAGGCCCATGAAACGAGCCCGCGCAGCTTCAACGGGTTGAGGTTGTCAACTTGGACAATTGCGACACGGGCAGGTCCTTCGCTCATGCTTACGCTGCCACCGGATTCTTTCAACCTCAGGAGCGTGTTGCATTGACGCTTGCTGAGCGTGAGAACAAAAGCCACGCCGGTTGTAGCTTCTGCGAACGCAGCGTTTACAGGGGCTTGTGGTGTGGTGGTCATTTGCGGCCTTTCTGTATGGCGGCGGGCTCATCAAGTGACCATTCGTTGGCGTCAAAGTCGGCCAGGTCTTCGGCGTGCTCATCGTCGTCACCTTCGTCCATTCCCTCGCCAGTCCCATCGGACCAGTCTCCTGTGGTTTCGTCGTCTGGTTCCTCGCCAGCCTCCCATGGGCGGGAGTTGGCGCGTTCGCGTGCGCGTCTGCTTGCCATATCAAATCAACCCCGCTGTTGGTTCTGTTTTCAGAAGGTCGTTCAGGATTTCTTGAATCTCGCGCAAAGCCACAGCCTGGGCCGCATCGACACGAGCCATTGATAGTTCCTGCTTGTGGTCGAATGCGCGGATATTGCGCAGCGTTTCACATTCAGCCTCGGCCCGTAATGCGCGGCGCTTCCAGTATGTTTTTGTGTCGTTCATGCCTTCCTCCATGCGAATGGCAGCAATTCCCGCAGAATCCAGATGTGCCGCATGTTGGCCACGTTGACAACATCGGTGGCGCGCGGGTAGACCTCGACAGCGTCGTGCATGGGGTAGCCCGCCTCGGCCTTGAGGCGCTGCAGGTCTTCCCATGGAATGCCGTCTTTCCAGCGTGTGCCGTCCATGGCGGTAATGTTGACGGACAGGCGTACCAGCGCCATGCCATCCTCTTGGAACTCCTGCACAAGGAATTCACGCGAGCGCAGCACGCGCAACTGCGGACCGCCTGGGTTTGGCCACTCGCTGCGCGGGATCTCCTTAAGCGCAATCGGCCATTTGGCGTTGTCGCGTGCGAGCTTGCGGCGCTGCTCTCTGCTTGTTGTGATGCTCACACCATCCCCTTGTCAATAGCCAGCCACTCGGGCACGAAAATGGAAGTCGTGCCGTAGCCTGGCGACTTGTCCGGCCCATCGCACCAGTCGCTGATTTGCGATATGGGAATCCAGACTTCATCGGGCGCTCCGTGATTGACCCTGATGGCACGGTCGGTCACACCCTTGACGACCACGGCGATTTCAACGTCTTGCGTCATGCTTGCTCACCTCCAAACATATCCCCCCGTGTTGGGGCAGCGTTCACGCGAGGATGGGCTTGCCATGCTCGACGTAGGCCGGTCGTGCCCATCACGGGCGCGTGGGTTGAAACATGCCAAACAAGCCCGTAGCCAGATTTGGCAATGTGCCCAGTGAATTCAAGGCAATCGCCCACCTTGCGGGTTTTTAGCATGAGGCTTGTTAAGGTCGTCACATCACTCTCCGATGGGCAATCTGCGGACGGCTCGGGCGCGCACCTCGATGCTCTTGCCGAGGCAGGTCTGGCTGCCGTGGCTGAAGTACTGATACCAAGCCCAGCCGGAGTCGGTCTCGTGCTGCTGGCCAGACCAGTAGGCAGCGGCCTGGAAGTGCTGTTTGCAGTTCGCGAACAGCAATGCCTGTTCGCGGCGAGTGGGCAGCTGGCCGCCTTGGTCCTCGGCCCAATCCTGGGCGTTGGTCCACGAGACGTACTCGACCTCGCCTGGCAGCAACACCAGGTGGTGACTCAGGGCGCCATCGTCGGCCAGCACGATACCGGCATACACCTCGCCTTGCGCGAGCTCGATGGGGGTAGCGCTGAGATGCAGGGCGCGCGGTTGCTCGGCCTTGAAGCGTTCGATCAGCTTCTGGATCTCGCTTTGCTTGGCCTCGATGTGTTCAAGCGTGATAGCAGCGCTCATGGTTTACCTCTTGAGGTTGTTGAATGACTGAAGATCAAATGGGCAATCTGCGGACGGCTCGGGCGCGCAACTCGAAGCTCTCGGTGCCGTAGACCTGGCTGCCGCTGGTGAAGTACAGAAACCAAGCCCAGCCGGATTCGTTGTGGTGGGTCTCGTTGCTCCAGTACCAGTCCTGCTTGAACTGGTCGCGGGCACGTTCCCAGAGCAGGGACTGCTCGACGCGGCTGGGCAGGTCGCCACCGATGCTCTTGGCCCATTCGAGTTGGGCGGCATGCGTGGCGTCGTCGTTGTCGCCTGGCAGCAGGATGAGGTGATACAGCTCGCCATTCGCGTCGGTGAGCGCTGCAATGTGGATCTCGCCCTCGTTGAGTGGGGGCTTTTCAAGTACGTTCATGTCTTGACCTTTCTGGTCTGGTTGGAATAGGTGAGCCGCCACAAAAAAATGCCTGCTGCTAACTACGGCAAGGCGGCGGCCCGTACTGCTCAATCTGCCGATCCGCCTTCTGTTTCGGCAAGCTCTTCATTGACCACGCGCAGGATGGTTCCCGCGTCATGGCCGATCATGTTTGAGGCCTTGTGTGCAATGGCATCAGGTGGCAGCGATGGGTAGACCTGCTGCAGATCCTTGAATACCTGCACGGCGCGATTGCGCGGGAAGAATTCGCCGGCCATCACGCTGCCTCCTTGGGTGTGCGGCGATGGTGGGTGATGTGCTTGACGAGGGCTGCACGTATGGCAGGAACGTCAGACTCCTTCCAGTACGTGCCGGGCTTGGATTGCTTGACGCTGGAGAAGCCCAGAGAGGCGATCAGATCGCCCTTGACTTCAAGGCCTAAGTGCTCACCCAGTACGGTGGTGGTGATGAGGGTGACGGGGGCTTGAGCACGGCTGATGGCCTCCTCAGCAACCAATGACGCGGCCAAATTGGTGAAGCGTTGGGCAACTGCTGGCTCAATCGCTCCGGCCTTCTCGGCGTCCTTGATGGCAGTGAATGCAGCCGTGGCGCTTTCATGGAACTCGGCGACTGATGCGTCAGGCGCAACAGGAAGCACGGTATCCGGCACGGCGGGAGGATTGGCGCTGGCAACCTCAACAACCGGCTCAGGCTCAGGAAAGCGAATGGCGGCAACTGCTGCGCGTGCTGTGGCGATGCGCTGGGCTTCGACTTCTGCAGCTTGTGCAGCCAGTGCGGCTTGGGCTTCTTCCAGTGCTTTGCGTTGGGCCTCCAATTCGGCGGCAACGCGTTCATTCTCGATGCGCTGGCGCTCACGTTCGGCTGCTTCAGCTTCAGCCGTCACAGCATCAGAATGCAGCTTGCGCAGGCTGGCCAGCGTGTCGGTCTTGGCGGATTCGTACTGGCTGCGCAGTTCCTGGGTTTCTTCGCCAAACGTCAGGCCTTCGACAAAGACAACGCCTTTGGCGATGCGTTCGGCAGGCAGGCCCACAGCATCACGGGCATAGCCGTTGATACGGTCAAGCAGGGCCTTGTGTAAAGCAACCCGGAAAGCTTCGCCAGCGGCTTTGCGTGCAGCCTCTTCAGCGCGGCGCTTTTCGTCTGCCTTGATCTGGGTGTCAATGGGCGTTTCGAGTGCTTCGATTTCCTTGGTGATGCGGGCTGCTTCCGTATCAATCGTCTTACCAATTTCAAGCGCGGGCGCCTTCAGCTCCTTACGCTTGCGCTCCAAGCCTGTGCGAAGCGTGACCAACTCCAGGCGAGCGGCGCGGGCCTCTTTGTCGCCCTTGGTGGTGGTCAGATCAAAGATCTTGCCAGCGTACTTGTCGCGCAGATCAGCCAGGGCCAATTCAGTGCGGCTGTACTTCACCAGCGGTTTGCCGTCCTTGATGTCGGCACGGTCAACGACTTCAGCGGCAACCTCAACAGGTACAGAATCGTCAATGATGGGGAATTCAAGTGGTGCGTTCATGGTGGCCTCAGAAAACAGATTCAGGAAGTTCCGAAGTTGCGCGCACTTGCCCCAAGTCGATGGGTTCTTGCTGCATTGGCGCCTGAGCGAACAAAACAGGCTCAGCCTGATATGTCATGAGCTTGAAGACTTGGCGGGTGGCTTCAACGTCGCCAGCGCAGTAAGCGGCAACGTCTTCAATGCGGCCTGCCTTGATGGCATCCCAAACGGTGGCGCCAGTGATGTCGGCTTTCGGCGTAGCAATGCCCAGAGCCTTGCAGAGCCTGTCCAAACTGATGCGGTTGCCAATCCCAGACCACTGCACCATCGTGTCGAAAACCTTCTCAGACTCCCATGGCTTGGCCTGTGCTGCGCGCACGATTACGGGATGAGGGCGAACACCATTCACGATGCTGCGCTGTGTCATGAAGCGCAGATCAAATGCCGATACGTTGTGACCTATCACGCATGTGTTGAAGTACTCAGACCGGCGAATCTCGCTCAGATCATCGTAAAAGCCGCCCAGCAATTCAGCTTCGTTTTCAAGGCTGTATTGCGTGCGCACCTGACCATCATTCAGCGCCCACCCAATCACACATATCTGACCGTATGAGCCATCCAGGCCGGTCTTTCTGTACGCGGCGTCAATTTCTGATTCCAGCGAATCACGCAGATCAGCGGACTTGTTGGCAACGAACTTGGCGGCAGCTTCTGCGCCGTAGTTGCTCGGTGCCTTCAATTCGCTGATGGCCGCTTCCAGCTCTGCAACTTTGCTGGCGCGGATTTCCGCGATGATGTCGGGGCGTTGCGCCGGGATGGTTTCGATGTCGATATAGATGTTGTGATCCATGGTGGCTCCTGTGTGGGCCGAAGCCCACCGAGATTGATCAGAAGGGGATGTCTTGGTCCTGCGTCCAGTCGTCGCCTGCATGGCTTGCTGTGCGGGCTTGCGAGGCCGCTGCCTTGCGCTTGTCATAGACAGGGCGCAGCAACATGGCATCCAGCATCTTTTCCAGGCGTTCAGGCTTTGTCTTTTGGCCCAGCACTTCGGTTGCAGTCAGTTCCGTGTCGGCTTGGAAAACTGCGAAGATGGCAACGCGCTCGCGGTCTTTGCCGTTGTTGTCCGTCTCGATTTCTTTGCGCAGCAAAAAGCCGATACGCTTACCCATCAGGTCTGGATAGCCGGGGCCATTGACCTTGATGCGGGACTTGCTTTCCTTGTCCCACTTCTCGAAACCGATCTGGCCTTGATTGATGCCGCGCAGCTTCAGGCATGCCAGGATGGCGTTGACGGTCTTGAGCGAAGACAGGGCCTCACCATCAGCCTTGTGTGTGTACAGGTCCAGATAGTCAGCGGTTGCGCCATCGTCTGCCTTGAATGACAAGCCAAGGCCCTTGGTGCCTTGAGTCGAAGTGATGGCTTCGGCGCGGGTGATGATCCCGACATACTTGCCAGTCTCGCGGATGGACGAAGAGATGTTGTCAGCCGCTTGCGCTTGTTTAGCGTCGAGTGTGTAGCTCATGTGAGTGTCCTTTCAGTTCTCAGTTCATGCGTTCTCGGTCAATCCGTAGAACTCGGTAATGGCTTTGTCAACCTCGGCCAAATCGTTGGGAATGGTTTCGGCTTCAAACAAGCCAAGAGGGCTTTTCACCGTGTCGTTGCCGTTGTTCCGTGTGCGGAACAAGTACTGGTCATTGATGACCACCGTGCGCAGGACGATGGTCACAAGACCTTCCATGACAATCTTTTCGTCCAGCAATTTGCCGATGGTCTTGATCTTGGTTTTTCCGAACTCGTCAGTGCTGGTGTGGCTCAGCAGATAGACGCGCTTGTGATCAGCCAATGAGGCAGCAGCGGTCAAGATGTCCCACGCATGGCGGGCAATCTCGTTGTACTTGGCAAACGCTGCATTTCCCACTTCAACGTCTGTGACTCGGCGCATGAACTCATTCGCCATGACGTACTGGAAGTCATCAATCACGATCACGTCTTTTGCCGTGCGCCGCATGGCAGCAACAACCGTTTCGCTGTTATCGCTGACGAAGATCGATCCAGTTGGGTTGTCTTTTGTTGCCAGCTTCCAATCCTTAGAACGGAATGGAAGGGGCTTCTTTACCGCTTGAATCAGTAGCGTGTTTGCTGCATTCAGGTTGCGCAGGCTGGTTGTCTTGCCTGTTCCCGATTCGCCGATGATCATGGTTGCGATGGACATCTTCAGTTCTTTCAAAACTTGGTAATTCGTTCAACTCGTTTTGCTCTAGTTCGTCCCAGAGCCAGGACTTAGTTCGGCTCATACAAGCCCTTTGGTTAGCAGCCAATCCACTGAATCAGGTACTTGGCAAAAAGTGCGATGGATGGGACGAAAGCGATAGCGGCTGTGTGCTCGATCACGACTTCCAACATTGATGGCTCGTCCATCACGACACCACGGCGGCGAGGGCGGCTTGCAGTTGCTTCAAGACGCTGGCTTGTGGGTTGAAGTCGGGCACGGTGCCGCCAGCGTTCTGGATGCGGCGGCGCATGTGGGGCGTGTGCAGTTCAACGTAGTTGCTTGCTTCGCCGATGGCCTCAAGCAGCGTTGTGACGGGATCAGATGCCGCGCTTGCTGGTGTTGCTGGCGCTTCGAGTTCAGGATGAATGCACATGTGATGCTCCAAGTAAAAGGCGTGAGCCAGTTGGATTGCAAAGACAAGGGCGGCGATCAGTACTGCAACGCCGAGGTAAGCGGTCGCGATGAACGCGATCAGTTGGTAGCGGGTACGCATGGGAAGATCTTTCCGAGGCAACCAGCGCAGTTCCAGAAGCCGGTTCGTTTGTTCTTTCCGCCACCAGCCTGTGGGCGCCACTTGCTGCACTTCATGCAGTGGCGCTGGCCAATGGAGTCGTTGAAAGGCGATCCAGTGCCACAAGAGCCGTTAGGGTCTGTAGGCTTGCGCAGGGCGGTCATTTCTGGACCTCAACCAGTTGGCCGAAGTCATCGACAACGGCTGCGCGCAGCTCAGAGATCCAGCCAGGAACGTAAATGCTCACCGCATACTTTGCTGGGTGCCAGTTGTTGATCCAGCGGCATGCCCACGACTTAGACCATCCATCGATCACATTGGGGTGAAGGTACGCGGCGCTCATGCCACCACCTCGCGCGCCACGTTGCTCGGTGCCTGCACGACCTCGACCTGAGTGCCGTTGCCGTGCTTCTCGACCATGAACATGCGCAGGCCCGTGTCGTTCAGGCCGGTGTTCATCCAGTGCGTGATGCGCTCGCCGTCCGGCTTGATGGCCACCACCTTCACGCGGCGGGTCATCAGGTACTGCAGAGGGGCGTGGCGGTTCCAGATCTCAGCGTCAGGATCCAGATCGGCTTGCAGTTCGCGCAGGGCTTGCAGTTCGTCACGGCCGGCACGGAAGGCGCGGCCATCGTCCGAGCGATCAAAGTCCCAATCCATGCGGATCAGGCGGCTGGCGTACTGCGCGCGGCGCAGTTGCTCGGGCTGCTGCTCAATGCCGGCCAGGATGCCGGCGAAGGTCGGATGCACGTTGCCGTGCTGTGCTGCTGTCGGTCCCATCGCGTTCACCTCTTGGTGTGTTGATGGGATCAATGTACCGAAAGCGGTATGATCATGTCAACCGAAAACGGTACAATCAGTGAAACTTTTTTTGTAAACGCGCCGTCAAACCCCTAATCGTAGGGGTGTCGAGACGCAAAAAAGCCCGCGTTTGGAAAATGTGGTTTCGCAGGTCATCGTCTGCCTGCGCAAGCGCTTCAGATATGTCCTTAGGCATCTGAATTGACGTCGGCTTGATGCCGCCTGGCTCTCGTTGCTCATAACTGGCAACGAATTCAGACGGGGTTTGCTTGAATCTCTTGGCGAGCTTCGCGATGGTTTCGGCCCGCTGATTGCTGTGCCCATCCTCAAGGATGCGTTGCACGCTGCCTCTGCCTATTGGGAGCAGCTTCTTCAGCTTGTCCAAAGACAGCGAATCAACATCTACCCCCTCGCTTTCCAAGCGGGAGCGGATGTACAGCCACAGAGGTGATGGCGGGTCGCTGATACGCATACCGGAACCATACCGTTTGCGGCATACCGAATGCGGTTGACTCACGCATACCGCATGCGGTACATTTGCCCGCATGATCTCAGACATCCCAACTCCACAGCAGATCCGTGACCAGTTGGCATCGCTCAACCACGCGGCCGTGCAAGCGCTTTCCGCCAGTTCTGGCGTGCCGTTCACCACGCTTTGGAAGATCCGCTCTGGAGAGACGGACAACCCACGCCTGGAAACCGTACGCGCCATCTGGCCCGAGCTGATCGGCACCCAGCCCGCCGCCACGCAGCAGGAGGCCAGCCATGGTTGATGAGCTCGATTTCCAGCGCGGCGTTGCCGTCAGTGCGCGGGTTGATCTGGCTTTCCCCGAAGGCCTTGTCGAGTTGCTTGTAGCTGCACGAGATGGTGCAGCGTCAGATCGAAAAGCGCAGGCGGCAGACGAAGCGTCATCTGCTGAACTGGCGAATTTGGCGACGTGCGGAAAGACACCGTGATGTCCACGAACTCCTTTTTCCGCGTTGCATCGCTTACCTCCGTGGTTTGTGCAGACAGCGCAGTGACGAAGCCTAGTTTTTCCATGGGTGCCCCTTTCGTGGGTGGGTTGGTAGGACTTCCATTGTCCTGCGACTGTGGGCGCCCGCCCTTTACCGGAGCCTGAGCCATGGACACCGTGCTGCCCATCGTCTTGTTTGTCTTCGCGCCAATGGCACTCAGCGGTTTGTTCTGCTGGGCGTTGCTTCGCGGGGAGTGAGTTCGTAACTGCATTCATGCCCCGCATGGTGCTTTTTTTTGACCCCAACCGATAGGGAACCTGGGGAAACCAATGGACACGATTCGACAGACCCAGCGGCCAATGTTCCCGGTGGCAGAAGTTCCGGCCCCCCACATGGCCCCAGTCGATTTCATCAACCGCGCCACCTGGGTCGGTGTGCTGCGCTACTGCGTTCAGCGCAGTGGGATGGACGACTACGAGATCGCCGACAAGCTGGACATCAGCCATGGGTACATGGCCAAGGTGCTGCGCGGCACGGCAAACCTCTCCGGTGCTCGTTTGACCCGCTTCATGGCCATCACCCAATGCATCGCGCCTGCCCAGTGGCATGCCTGGCACGTTGGCGCTGATCTTGTCATGCGTGATCCGGCTGCGGCCAGGATTGCGGAGCTTGAGCGCGAACTTCAAGCATTGAAGAGGGTTGCATGAGACTCACCCGCCCCAAGTCATTCGCACGCGATGCCGTCCTGGCCAGCCTGAAACCCGGCGTCTACATGGACAGCAACCAGCTCGCCGACGCTGCAGGCACCACACGCTGGTCCATCAGCACGGTAATTCGCCGCCTGGTCGATTGCGGCCTGGTGCATGCGCTGCCCGACACGCTACCGATCCTGTACGGAGCCGGCAAGGCCCCGCAAGAGATCACCGACACCGAAGGCCAGCCCGTGCGAAACATCCGCCCAGTGGGCACATGGGAGCGCAAGCACGCGCACCTGATGGGCAGGCCTACATGGTTTGAGGGTTTTGCGCAATGAACTTCTACAAGCACTACATCGGCGACTTCCAGCGTGACACCACGCACCTGTCGCTGACGGCGCGCGGGGCCTACCTGACCCTGATGCACCACTACTACGCCACCGAAGAACCGCTACCGTCCGATCACGTTTCGTGCTGCCGGATCGCTGGCGCGTTCTCGAAAGCAGAGCGCGACGGCGTCAAGGAGGCGATGTCCTTCTTTGAACGCAAGGACGGCAAGCTTTGGCACAAGCGCATCGAGGCGGAACTCGAAAAAAGCGAGAAGCGCTCAGACAAGAATCGTGATATTGCCCTGGCACGAGAGGCTCGCAAACGTGCCGAAAAGGATGCACAAACTTCGCACGAAGAAAGCACGAATCGTGGTCAAAAACGTGGCACTGAACGCGCACAAACGGAGCACGAAACGTGCACCACGAATAGCACCATACCAGAAGCCATAGCCATAGCCAGTGGAAATACACAACCTCACCCACAGCGCGCAAGCCCTGCGGCATCGATCGAGGTTTTCCCGATCACGGCGGATTGGCAGCCTTCGGCGCAGTTCGCCACGCTGGCCAAGCTGTCCGGCCTGCCGCCAGTGCCAAACGCCGAAGGCCTGGGCGAGTTCAAGGCCTATTGGCTCACGCAGCCCAACACGAACCGCACCCAGCTGGAGTGGGACAACGCCCTGGTCAAAAGCCTCAAGCACGAGCACGTCAGGGCCGCATCGACACCGCGCCCAGCCGCTCGCCGAGCCGGCGCACACACCGGTTTCGACACCAAGGACTACACCGCAGGAGTGAACGAAGATGGAACACTTGCCTGATGCCAGCCTGGTTCGCGCCGACAGCTGCGCAACCCACGGCGATTTCGAGTCGCGCCACATCATCGGGCCGATCTGGTCGCGCTGCCCCGCTTGCGAGGGCGCCAGGCGCAAGGCCGAGGAGGACGAGGCGGCCAACGCCGAACGTCGCGCGACTGAGGCCCGCATGCGCAAGCTCCTGGGACGCGCTGCCATCCCTGAGCGCTTCATTGGGCGAACGTTCGACAACTTCAACGCGGACACCGCAGACAAGCGCCAAGCGCTTTCCGTCCTGCGCGACTACTCCGACAACTTCAACGCCAACAGCCGCACCGGGCAAGGCCTGATCCTGTCTGGCAAGCCTGGCACCGGGAAAAGTCACTTGGCGGGCGCGGTGCTGCAGGCGCACATTGACCGCGATGTGCTTTACGCCACCTGCTTGGACCTGATCCGCATGGTGCGCGAGACGTGGCGCAAGGATTCGGAAAAGTCGGAGCGCCAGGTGCTGGCCTTCCTGTCTGGGCTTGACCTGCTGGTCATCGATGAGATGGGTGTGCAGTACGGCACCGACGGCGAGCAGACGATTCTTTTCGACGTGCTGGACGGCCGGTATCGCGCGCTCAAGCCCACCATATTGCTGACGAACCAGGATGCTGAAGGGCTCAAGGCTTACCTGGGTGAGCGAACCTTTGACCGGCTGCGCGAGACGTGCCGCTTCGTCGCCTTCCAGTGGGAAAGCTACCGGCCGAAGGCGCGCAAGGAGGCCGCATGAAGCTCTGGACCGACGAAGACGAAACCGTGATCCGGTGCCTGTTCGGCAGGTTTCCGGTCAAAACTCTGTGCGTGATCCTGGGGCGATCGGTTGAGTCGATCAAGCACAGGGTGAAGCTGATGAAGCGCCTGGGCTTGCTCACTCCCGCCATGGTGGCGGGTCGAGGAAGCAAGCTGTGATGGTCCTGCCATTTCCGCCCAGCCTGAATACCTACTGGCGCAGCGTCCCTGGAAAGGGTGTGCTCATCAGCGAGAAGGGCCGCCAGTACCGCTCGGCCGTGCAGGCGCTGGCAGCCTCACAGAATTGGCCCAAGTTTGGCGAGGCCCGCCTGAGTGTGCACATCGAGGCATGGGCGCCAGACAAGCGCCGCAGAGATCTTGACAACATGCTCAAGGCGGCACTCGACGCATTGACCCATTGCGGCGTATGGAATGACGACAGCCAGATCGATGACCTGCGCATCGTGCGCGCACCCATGGTTGGCGGGATGTTGAAGATTCAAGTTAACGCGCGGGATTCCGCGCTTTTGGTGGCGAGGTGATCATGGGTAGGTCAAGTATTTACGCAGATGATGTAGCCATGCTGATCTGCGATCGACTGGCGGCCGGTGAGTCGCTTTTGTCGATCTGCAAGGATGACAACATGCCGGCGCGATCTGTGGTGCATGAGTGGATTGTCGAGAACCGACAAGGCTTCGCGGACAGATACGCGCGTGCGCGCGACGTGCAGGCTGACACGCTGGCTGATGAGATCCTACAGATCGCCAATACACCGCATATCGGCACAAAATCGGTGAGCAAGGCGACCGGCCTGGAGATAACCGAGGGCGACATGATCGAGCATCGTCGCCTTCAGGTAGACGCACGCAAGTGGTACTTGGCCAAGGTGGCGCCGAAGAAGTACGGCGACAAGCTGGACTTGAATCACAGCGGAGAAATCAAGGTAAGGAAGGCTGCGTCTGACATGACTGACGACGAGCTGGCTACCATTGCAGCAGGAAAGGTGGGGCGCAATGCTGACGCCTGAGCAAGCCGCATCGGTTCTGCTTGAGCGCAGATCAGCGCGCAATAGCCTGGAGGTGTTCGCATCACGCGTTCCCGTTCCTGGATCGCCCACCGACGAGGTGGACGAAACCGCGCGTATTCCACTGATCGAGTCGAGGCAGGCCGAGCACCACAAGCTGATCCTGCGGGAGATGCAGCGGTGCATGGAGACCCCGCATGGACGCCTCATGATCATGGCGCCGCCTGGGTCTGCAAAATCGACCTATGCCACTGTGGTGGGCCCCGCTTGGTACCTGGGCACGCGCAACGACAGACGCGTCATCCTGGCGAGTTACGGGGAGGATCTAGCCCGCAGGCACGGCCGGCGCACGCGCCAACTGATCAGCTCCCCAGAAACTGCCGGGATTTTGCAGGCCACCCTGCAGGCAGACAGCCGCGCCGCCGATGAATTCGGCTTGACCAACGGCAGCGAATACATCGCGTGCGGAATCCTTGGTGGCATCACAGGCAACCGTGGGCACGGCATCGTGATAGATGACCCCATCAAGGGGCGCGAGCAAGCCGACAGTCAAACGGTGCGGCAGAAAACATGGGACGCCTACCAAGATGACCTACTGACCCGACTTATTCCAGGCGGATGGGTTGTGATCATCCAAACTCGATGGCACGAAGATGATCTATCTGGCCGCATCCTGCCAGATAACTGGAATGGCGAATCGGGCTACATCCAGTGCCGCGACGGCAACACATGGCGCGTGCTGTGCCTGCAGGCTGAGTGCACGAACCAGACCGACCCGCTTGGTCGCAAACCGGGTGAAATGCTGTGGACAGAATGGTTTGACTCGCGACACTGGGACCAGTTTCGGCTGAACCGGCGCACGTGGTCGAGCCTGTACCAGCAGATCCCATCGCCAGCCGAGGGCATCCTGTTTCGAAAGGACGACATGGTGGTGTGCGAGCGTCCACCCGATGGGCTGCGCATCATCGGTGCGAGCGACTACGCCGTGACGCCTGACGCTGGAGATTGGACCGAGCACGGCATTGCAGGCATCGCGGCAGATGGATCTGTGTACCTGCTTGACTGGTGGCGCGGACAGGTCGGCTCAGAGGTGTGGATCGAGAAAAAGATAGACCTTATGGCGAAGTGGAAACCGCTTGCATGGTTCGGAGAAATGGGCCCTATTCGGCGCGCCATCGAGGGCCGGCTCAAACAACGGATGATCGACCGAAGCGTGATGTGCAGGCTGGAATGGCTGCCACACATAGGCGACAAGCCAACCAAGGCGCAATCCATCATCGCAACGGCTGGCATGGGTCGCCTATGGTGGCCGCGCGCCGCATGGGTAGCCGAACTACAGCGGCAATGCCTGGTGTTCCCGGCCGGCAGCCCGGACGACGGCGTGGATACGCTGGGCATGCTTGGGCGTGGCGCCGATTCTCTCGGCAGACCAGCGCGCGACACCTACGACTACTCCAAATCATCAGCCCAAGGCCTGAGCATCTGATACGCAGGATTGCGCGCTATCCATAAATCTGCTATCGTGCGCCACAATCGCGCAGTCAGCGACAGCGCAACCATTTACTAACGCCGAGAGGCGCCGTAAAACCATGACCGACGCACTCAAAGAGGCCCAGCG
>Ga0315905_10004542_pt1 | contig 14189 bp, 13 predicted proteins | sample LakEriMetagenome_5_FD_203522 | JGI IMG/M metagenome (GOLD analysis project Ga0315905, IMG submission 203522) | Freshwater fungal communities from buoy surface, Lake Erie, Ohio, United States - Buoy 4 MA121 | ecosystem: Environmental > Aquatic > Freshwater > Lake | place: USA: Lake Erie, Ohio... | reverse complement strand
CCTGATCTCTGCCGGTGAGTGGACTCAGATCGCTGTGTCGGTCGTGGCCTGGCTGGCGGGGGGGATTTGTTTCGGCATTCATTATGGCGTGCGCTGGCCGGTTTCTCTCTTGCTGCACCTGCTGCCGGTCGTGGGCCTGTTGCTTATCCGTCTGGTGGGCCGCCGGCTGACACCGCATGATCTTTGGGCCCGGGAAAATCCTGGTCTGGACGAAAAAACGGCGAAGCGGACCTACCGCTCGATGAAGCCGCTCTACTGACCGCCATCCGGCGTGATGCCGCGGGGAAAAAGCGCCAGCCGCAGGGCGTGACCCATGAGCCGCTTCACTTCACGGCGGGTGATCCTGGCCGGTTGAGGTATTTGGGATGGGGACTGTGCCTCCAGCAGGTCTAGGGTGGCCTCACCGATGAGCAGGGGTAGCAGCGTGGTGAATCTGAGGTGCCATCCTTTCAAATGCCGGGCATAGCGGCGGCCGGACTGGAGGCGCGTGCGGGCCGTTCGCAGCCAGGGCTGACGCACCGCGTGCCATGCGGGCCAGTGTGGCGCGGACCAATCGGTAAACTGGATGCCAGCGGCATGCAACTCGCTGGCCGGCAGATAACAGCGGCCATCCGCCATGTCGCGCGGTTGATCGCGCAGGATGTTTATTAGCTGGAGTCCTTTGCCGTAGTCGATGCCCAGCCGGATCATTTCGGCATCCGGCCGGCTGGCGAATGCCGGGATCCGCAGCGAGCAGACCCGGGTCCAGAATTCCCCGACACAGCCGGCCACGAGCCAGGTGTATTCGTCCAGTGCGGCGGTGTCCGGCAGGCAGGCTGGCTGCTCTGGCCCGGGGAACCGCTCAATGTCGAGGCGTTGGCCGCGAATGATCCGCGCCAGAACGTCCCGTATGGCAGGGACCACGTCCGGCGGGGTCGCGTGAAAAGCTGCGAGGCACTCTGGCAGGCGTTGCAGCAGCAGACGTTCGCCAGCATGCGAAACCCCGGCAGCAAAATCAGCCGCCACGGCGCAGGCCGCATCAGCCGCCGGGGCGTCCTCCAGCGACTGGTGAAAGCCCTGCAGCAGGGCGAGGCGTTCAGCGGCCGGCCGTGTGGCGGTATCGGCAATGGTGTCCGCGGCCCGGGCGAGCAGGTAGGCAAGGCTGATCGGCTCCCGCACCGCTTTGGGCAGAAACCGCAGGCTGAGATAGAACGAGCGCGAGACGTCCCTGAGAAGACCGGTGGTCAGTGGATGGCCAGCGGAGTTCGCCATGCGAGGAGTTAGCTGCTGAAGTAGGTGTAGGCCTTGAGATTCCGCCGGTAGTTCCGGTAGATGGCTTCGGCCTCGGATTCCTCCACGCGCCGTGTCGTCAGCGGGTCCTCCGTCAGGGAACGGAAGCGCTTCAGCAGATCGCGCGGCACGTATTCCAGATAAGACAGCACTTCTGCACAGGTGTCGCCGGCAAGCTGCTGGCTGTAACTGATCTTGCCATTCCTGAGGCGCACGGTCACTACGCTGGTGTCGCCGAGCAGATTGTGCAGGTCGCCCAGGGTTTCCTGATAGGCACCCACGAGGAAGACCCCCATCATGTAGGGCTCGCCATCCTTCAGCGGGTGCAGCGGGATGGTCGTCTTCTTGCCGGCGTCGTCCATGAAGCAGTTGAGCACGCCTTCACAGTCGCAGGTAACGTCCGAGATCACCGCCTGGCGCGTGGGTTCCTCATTGAGCCGGTGGATCGGTGCGACGGGGAAGAACTGGTTGATGGCCCAGACGTCGGGGAGACTCTGGAACATGGAAAAGTTCCCGTAGTAGAAGTCGGCGAGCCGGGTGCGCAGGCCGTCGAGTTCGTCACCGTCGTCCAGTTTCTGCGCCACGCTGGTGAGTACGTGCCAGTAAACCTGATCGCCCAGCGCCCGCTCCCGCAGGCTGACCTGGCCGGTGCGGAAGAGCGTCAGCAGTTCATCGCGGTAGAAGATGATGTCGTGATAGGTTTCCTGCGCACTGAGCTTCTCCATGTTCTGCACCACTTCCATCATGCTGCGCAGGGTGTCGGAGGCACCGCGGGGCAGTTTCGGCAGCGGCTCGTCGTTCGACATCCTGTTTACATCCAGGATATCGAAGGCCAGCATACTGTAATAGGAAACGATGGCGCGGCCGGATTCCGTGACGAGGTCAGGGTGCTCGACATCGGCGTCGTCCATGATCTTCTGCACCGCTTCGACAATGTCGGCGCAGTATTCCCGCAGCGTGTAATTCATGCTGTTCTCGTCCGCCACGTTGCGGCCGGAATAGTCCACGGCGAGTCCGCCACCGAGGTTCAGGAGGCCCATAGGAGCCCCCTCTTTGACGAGGTTGGCATAAACCCGGGCTGCCTCCTGGGCGGCAAGACGGATGGTGCTCACCTTGGGAATCTGCGACCCCTGGTGATAGTGCAGCATCTTGAGGCACTTCAGTTTGTTGTGCGCCTTCAGCTCGTCGATGACTCGAATGCTCTGGCTGAAGTTCAGGCCGAACGGGCTGCGGTCCCCGGCGCTCTCGGCCCAGTGGCCGCTGCCTTTGGTGCTCAGCTTGATGCGCAAGCCGAGGGTGGGCTCAATGCCCAGCGCCTTGCTGCGCTCCAGCACCAGCGGGAGTTCGGGGGGCATTTCCAGCACGATGACCACATTCAGTCCCAGCTTTTTGGCCTGGAGGGCGAGGTCGATGAACTCGGCATCCTTGTAGCCGTTGCAGATCAGGAGGGCATCGCGGTCATGCATGAACGCGAGGGCGGCGAGCAGCTCCGGCTTGGAACCCACTTCCATGCCGTGATGATATTTGCGGCCATATTCGCAGACCTCCTTCACCACCTGCTGCTGCTGGTTTACCTTTACCGGATACACTCCGCGGTAGCGGCCCTTGTAGCCCTGGTTGCGGATCTCCTCGCGGAAAGTCTCATTCAGTTCCTTGATGCGCGCGTAGAGCAGATCCGGAAAACGGAAGAGCGCGGGCAGGTGGAAGTTCTTGTTCTTCTTCAGCAGACCGCGGATGATCTTCATCAGGCTCACCTCGGCGAAATCACCGTCGTTCTGCAGGCGCACGGTCGTCTCGCCCTCTTTGTTCACGCCAAAGAAGCCGTGCCCCCATCCATCGAATCCATACAGTTCCCGGGCGTCTTCTACGGACCATGGCGTCTCGGCGGGCGGGACGGGTGCCGGTGGGACCGCTGGCGGAGGAGAGGAGCGTCGATTCATTCCTTGGTAGTGGGCTGGCTGAGGGTGAGGATGTTGAGGGCCGCGAGAATAAACGGTTTTCCCGGACCTGCGCCCGATTTTTTGCCCCGGCCGCATTTTTTTCCAGCGGCGGAATGATGACGGCTTTGTGACCCGGCGCGCTATTTGGGCTCAGCCTTTTCCGGGCGCTTTTCGCGCACGAGCACCAGCGCAGGATCCGCCTCAAAGAGCGCAGCGGTATCTTCAGCGGCGGCCACCGAAATGCCTTTGGCCTCCGCTCCTGTCAGCGACTCCAGCACCGCCTCGCTGCGCTCCCCGGAGTTGTCCGGCCCATATTTCTTTACCTCAATTTTCCCGCGCAGTTTGCCATTCTTCACTGCGGTCATGAACGTCTCCTCCTTTATCGGAAAGAAGGCTGCGTAATCATCGCTCACTGCCGCCCGCATGAATGGCGCCGGCCCCTTTGGATCGTCCTTGTCCACTGCGGTGACTACGACCCGGCTGCCCAGTTCGCGCACCTTCACCACGGCGGGCTTCTCATCCGGTTCCTCCAGTGACTTGATCTCCACGATGCCCTCCTTCGCATTCACGATGAGCGACTGCCCGCGGAATCCATCGGCGCCCAGCCATGTGCCCTCCCAGACTTCCGCCTTGAGTTCCGGTACCTTGTCCCCGGCCGGTTGCTTCACCATGATGTTGCTGCAGGAACTGAAACCGAGCACGAGGCAAACAGCGGAAAGAAAAGCGGCGGATGTCTTCATGAAGGCAAGCTGGATGAAAAAGATCACGCTGCAACGGCTTTGTGCTAATTTTTCAGCATGAATGGAATCACAGTGAGGAGCCAAGTCCTTCCACGAGCGGATTGGAAACACGGTGGGTGCCGTCGGTGGGGGCAAAGAGGGCTGGCTCCCGTGTGGCCCACGCTTCATTGGCGGCGGGGGTGAACTGTGGGGAGTTCAGCTCCACGCCGTTGATGGAGGGCACATGCTGCGCGAGCAGACAGGAGTGGATGGCGGCAATGCCGGGGTTGGTCAGGTCCTGCACGGCAATCTTCAGGCCGCGGGCGTGGGCCCACGCACCGGCATGGAGATTGAAACTGTGACCCTTGCAAGTTTTGATGCAAATGCCGCTCCAGCCCTGCTCTTCAATCAGGCGCAGATCCGCATGACACAGGAGCCCCTCGTCCACCAGCACCGGTTTGCGAGCACTGACGCTGTGCCAGTCGAAGGCATGCACCCGAATGTCGCGCCCGGTGGGCTGTTCAAGGTATTCCAGAGCAGCGAAGGCGCCGGGGTTCATCTGCTCGAGCGCATCCAGATAGGCGTGGACGGAATCGGCATCCGCATTCCCCTCGTTGCTGTCGGCACTGAGGCGCGGGTGTTTCACCCCCAGCGCGCGGGCGGCTTCATACACCTGAGCCGTCCGGCGCGCATCGGCTTCCGGGTCTTTGCCGAGCGTCTTGAGTTTGAAGCAGCGAAATCCCCGGCCCTGCACAAAGGCCGCAAAGTCATCTGTGAGCGGATCCGTGCCACTCACTACATACCAGCCGTCCACCGCCGCGGCGGGCTGGGGCAGCAGGAAGTTCCGAATGGCTGCCACGTGAGCCGGGGAGGCGAATGATTCATCGGTGTTGTCGGCATCTCCGGGCTCATACAAACGGAAGGCTGAGCGGCCCAGAGCGCGGCCGGCGGCGTCGTGGACGGCGGCATCGAGCGGGCTCATGCAGACGAGCCGGGCCATGGGCGGCGGGTCGGAAGTGCCGGCACCGAAGTAGCTGCGCATGATCATGCCCATGCCGTGCGCCAGCGGGTGGCAGGGACCGTCGTTGCGCTCCGGCAGGAGGCGGGCCACGCGGGTGCAGTATTCGCGCATGGCGGCGTCCCGCTGCGCATGTGTGAGCGCCGGATCCGGCCACGCCCAGAGGTCGCTGAGATAGATGCACCCGCGGCCTTCGGCCTCTACGCCGTTCACCTGCACGCGCACTGTGGCGGTGGCTTCCGTGATTTCGGTAATGAGCCCGCTGCTCAACTGGAGCGGCTTGGCAAAGGGCTGTTCGCGGAAGGTGATGGAGGCGGCGAGGATTTCACAGTGCATGGCGTGGCCTCACGCTGAAATCCGGCGGCGGCGCAATGCGGCGTCTTTCCGTCTCTGCGGCATGTGTCAGGACAGCCAGTCCCGCAGGTGGGCGCGGACAAAGTCATCGTCAGTCAGCCACGGGTAGGCCGTGCTCACGCGCGTGAGTTCCTCCGCCTGTCCGGGCGAGAGGGTTTCGTGAGGATCGAGACACTGGATGCCTGGCACCAGGCCCTGGCGGCGCAACACTTCCAGAATGCCGGGGATACAGCCGCGGAAGCCGTTCGCCGCATCGAAGACCGCTGCGTTGGCATCGGTGAGGGCTGCATTCTGCCTCAGCCACGCGCTGTCGATTTGATCCGTGGGGCGTGCGCGTTTGATATCACGCAGCATTTGCACGGCGCGCTGTGTCCACACACCCCACTGACCGAGCAGGCCACCGCAGATGACCTGGCCACCGGGCCACACGGTGAGCAGGTCGGTGATGATGCTGTCATCGTTGCCTGTGTAGAGTGCGATGTCACGGCGGCCGCTCTCTGCCACCGCGCGCACCACATCGAGGGTCTGGTAGCGGTTGAAGGGGGCAATTTTGATGGCCACCACACGCGGGATCTCCATAAAGCGCCGCCAGAAATCACAGGAAAACACGCGTCCGCCCACCGCCGGCTGGAGGTAGAAGCCGATGAGCGGCAGCACTTCCGACACGCCGCGGCAGTGGGCAAGGAAGGCGCTTTCATCGGTCGTGCGCCACGCGCCCGGGCTCAGCAAGCCCGCGTGATAACCAAGATCCGCCGCCAGCTTCGCCTCGGCCGTCGCCTGTGGCGTATCGCCGCAGAGCCCTGCGATGCGCACATAGTCCTCTCCCGCCGCCTGCATTTCCTCTGCGGCCAACTCCAGGATGGGCTCATAGAGTCCGTGTTTTGGGTCGCGGATGGCAAATTGCGTGGAGTGCACCGCTGTGGCCAAACCGCCGCTGCCTGCTGCAATATAATACCGCACCAGAGCACGCTGGTGGCGCGGCGACCAGGTGCGGTCATCATTGAGCGCGAGCGGTAAGGCGGGGATCACATGCCCCTGGAGGAGCACTTCGCGGAGGCGGTCATCAGTCATGCCCGCAGCGACTAGCGGCACCGGGCCGGCACGCAAGCTCAACGCCGCTCCATCACCGCGGAGCGGCACGGCGGATATCTTTCACGTTGTCGCACGCGGCGGGCCGGTGCAGGTCACGGCATGACTCCACAGATTGCATTCGTTACCGGGGCCAGCCGCGGGCTGGGGAAAGGATTCGCGCTCACGCTGGCGCGGGCAGGTTATGATCTCATCATCTCAGCGCGTGAGGCCGCGGACTGTGCCGCTACGGCAGAGGAAATCCGGGCATTGGGCCGCGAATGCCTTTGCGTCGCCCTCGACGTGCGCGACTACGACAGCATTCAGCGCGCTGCCGCGGAGGCGGAGGCGTGGAAGGGCCGCATCGACGTGCTGGTGAACAATGCCGGGTGCAACCGCCGCAAGCGTGCGCTGGAAGTTACCTGGGATGACTGGAACACGGTGCTGGAGACGAATCTGCGCGGCACGTTTTTTGTCAGTCAGGCCATCGCACGTGGCATGGTGGCGCGGAATTACGGACGCATTATCAATATCGGCTCCGTCACCTGTGTCGCCGGCTATTCCGGCCTCGCTCCCTACGGCGCAAGCCGCGGCGGGGTGAAGCAGCTCACGATGAGTCTCGCCAGCGACTGGGGGCCGCACGGCATCACGGTGAACTGCCTCGCGCCCGGCTGGTTCCGCACGGCTCAGAATAACGTAATGTATGAAGACACCGAATGGGTGGATTATCTGAGCGAACGCATTCCGCTCGGGCGCCCCGGCCGTCCGGGAGATCTGGATGGCGCGCTCCTTTTCCTCGCCGGCGAAGCCAGTGCCTACGTCACAGGCCAAACGCTCCTCGTGGATGGCGGCATTTCCGTCGGGCAGGTGCGGGCGCTGCCGCGGAGTTGACAGTTCACCTGCTGACAGCAGGTCTCGCGTTTTTTTATTCCTACTGAATGAATTACCACTTGCGCAGTAGGAATTAAGCGCCAGGGGTGGCGCATGAAGTTAACCAAACGCGGCGAATACGCTCTGCGCACACTCATCCGTCTGGGCGTCGCCCACCGGATGGGCAGCCCGGTCGTATCGGTGTCTCGACTGGCGGCCGATGAGTGCATCCCGGCGAAGTTCCTGGAGAACATCCTCGCGGATCTGAAGTCGGAAGGCTATGTGGAAGGCGTGCGCGGCAAAAGCGGCGGCGCACGTCTCCTCTGCGATCCTGCAAAAACGAAGATGGGCGAGTTGGTGCGCTTTCTGGACGGCAAGCTGGCTCCCATCGGCTGCGCCAGCGAGACGGCCTTCGAACCCTGCACTTGCCCGGATCCGGATCACTGCGGCCTCCGCATGATCATGATTGATGTGCGCAACGCCATCGCCGGTATCCTCGATAAGTACTCACTGGATGACGTGATCACGGTCACGCTGCGCAAACTGGAGCGCGATGGCCTGCTGCCGGAGACGGTCGCTGCTGCAAATGCGCGGCCCATTCCGAAGTACCAGCCTCCCGCCAAACCCCGTCACGCTGACCCTGGTGACGGATTCCTCGCCGGCCTCACAAGGGGCCTGGCTCAACTTTCCACCCGCTCCACCCACCGATGAATGCTCCTACAGATACGCAGGATACCAGCGAACCATGGCTCGAAGTCGTGCGCCGCAAGGTGGCCGGCATCCGTTTTGGTTCCGTCCAGATTGCTGTCCATGAAGGGCGCGTGACCCAGGTGGAAGCCATCGAGAAGACGCGCTTTGTTCCTGAAAAGGCGGACAGTCCGCCGCCCCCAAAGCGCTAGCCGCTCACCAACAGTTTTTCATGCCTGCCGCACGCGCGGAGGCTTTCTCACCCATCATGCAGACGCCGACCGGACCACCGGACGCTGACGCCTCGCTGATGACCACATGCAAAACAAAACCGCCCGGGCCACTGCGCTCGCGGCTCTACTGACAGCGCCCGCTCTCTATGCGGGCATTACCACCACCCCACCTGAGACTAAGCCGGACGATAAATCCGGCTTCGATGAACTTTGGGGCCTCGCGACGCTCTACAAGAACGACGCCAACCCCATCCTGCAGGAGCTGAAGCTCCGTGGACGCTACCAGGGCCAGTATCACTGGCTCGACAGTGATGAGGGGGACAGTGACGACTGGGAAAACCGCCGTTCGCGCCTCGGCTTCGATGCGAAGCTTTTCGACAGGAAGATCGAAATCCGCCTCGATACGCAGAGCAGCGCTGAGTTCGATCCTTTCTACGACCGGCTCGTGGATGCTTACATTAAGTGGAAGCCCTCAAAATCCTTCAGCCTTACCGCTGGCCGGCAGAAGCCGCAGATCGGATTCTACGACTGGCTGGAATCCACGAACGGTCAGCCGACCTTCGAACGCTCGCAGATCTTCAATCAGCTGCGGGTGGACCGCGCCACCGGTCTGGTGGCGGAAGGAAAGCACGGGCACTGGACGGGGCAGGCGGGTGCCTACTCGAATGACATCGACCGGGAGTTCGGCGGACTGGATGGCGGTTGGTCCTATGGTGCAGGCATCGGCTATGATTTCAAAGATGCCTGGCAGCTGGATAAGGCAACCTGGCGGCTCGACTGGCTGCACAGCGATCACGATGCTGTGGACTCGGTGCTCAACCGTTATGAGAACCTGCTCAGCACTTCGCTGTGGGTAATGCGCGGAGCGTGGAACTTCGTCACCGAAGCCTTCTATGCCACCGGCGGTGAAGGACGTGACGGTGATGTGTTCGGCGTCTTCTTCCAGCCGACTTACGATCTCATTCCAAAGAAGCTCCAGCTCGTGGGACGCCTCACGTGGACGGCCGGCGACGGACCGGACAGCGTCATCGCCCAGTCGCGTTATGAACGCGAAGCGCCGGCGCTTACCGGAGGCGGGCGCGGCGATCAGTATTTCGCCGCTTACCTCGGGCTCCAGCATTTCATCTACGGCGACAAGCTCAAGCTGCTGGCCGGGGCGGAATACGCGCACCTCGACGGCGGCGGCAATGGCGGGGACTTCGAAGGCGTGACCTTCCTCACCGGCCTCCGCGTTTCATTCTAACCAATCAATCAACACAGACATTATCCCATGAACAGACGACATTTCTTCACCCTCGCCGCGGCGGGAGCCGTGCTGCCGGCCTGCAGCAAAAAGCCTGCCGCGCCGGACGGTCCGGTGCGCTTCGGGCACTTTCCGAACATCACCCACATCCACGGACTCGTGGCGCATCAGTTGAGCCGTCAGGGCAAGGGCTGGTATGAATCCCGCCTCGGCGTGCCGGTGGAGTGGTTCACCTACAACGCCGGACCTTCGGCGACGGAAGCCATCTTCGGTGGCGCGCTGGACGTGACCTATATCGGCCCGAGTCCTGTGCTCAATGCCTACGCGAAGTCGAAGGGCACGGAGATCCGCATCCTCGCCGGTGCGGCCAATGGCGGCAGCTCCATCGTGGTCCGGAAAGGCGTGAGCATTGCCTCGGTGGCGGACTTCAAAGGAAAGAAGATCGCCACGCCGCAGCTTGGGAATACGCAGGACGTACAGCTGCGCGCGCTGCTGTCGGACAACGGATTCAGCATTTCCCAGACCGGAGGCGATGCCACGATCCTTCCGACGCAGAATGCCGACTTGCTGAATCTTTTCCAGAAAGGGGAACTGGATGCCGCGTGGGCTCCGGAACCGTTCGCCAGCATCCTGGAACTGGAGGCGGAAGCGACGAACTTCCTCGAAGACCGCGATACGAACGTGACCATGCTCATCAGCAGCGCCGCCTTTCTGAAAGACCGGCCGGAACTGGCGAAGAAGCTGGCCGCGGCGCACCGTGAGCTGACGGACTGGATCAAGGCGAACGGCGGGGAAGCCCGTGCCCTGGCCGTTGCGGAGCTGAAGGCGCTGACCGGCAAAGAGCCGAAAGCTGCCGTGCTCGACAAAGCGCTGGGGCGTGTGGTGCTGACCAACGACGTCTCGCGTCCCTCGCTGGAGAAGATGGTGGCCGGAGCCAAAGCGGCCGGATTCATCAAGGAATTCCCCGCGCTCGATCCGCTGCTCTCACAACTGCCCTAACTTACCGCCATGTCGCTCCAGGAGGAACTGCAGAATGCCCCGCCGGCCAAGCTGGTGGTGGACCACGTCACGAAAATCTATCGCGGCAACCGGCAGACGGTGCATGCGCTGGAGGACGTGAGTCTCACCGTCAGCGAGGGGGAATTCGTGTGCCTCCTGGGGCCATCCGGGTGCGGCAAAAGCACGCTGCTCAATCTCATTGCCGGTCTTGAGCATCCCGACAGCGGCAGTCTCTCCGCGGATGGCCAGCCCATCACCGGACCCGGCCGGCAGCGCGGTGTCATGTTTCAGGAGCATGCGCTCTTCCCGTGGCTGGATGTCACGCAGAACGTGCTCTTCGGGCTCAATCTGAAGCCGAACCTCTCGCAGGAGGACCGCGAGGGCGTGGCACGGGCGTTCCTGGAGATCGTGGGGCTCACGCCCTTTGCGCGGGCTAGCATCCACGAATTGTCCGGCGGCATGAAGCAGCGGGTGGCGCTGGCGCGCGCCCTGGCACCGAATCCGCAGGTGCTCTGCATGGATGAACCCTTCGCCGCGCTCGACGCCATGACACGCGAGCAGCTCTACGACGACCTGCAGAGCATCCAGCAGAAGCGCCGCAAGACCATCATCTTCGTCACGCACAACGTGCGCGAGGCTGTCTCGCTCGGCGACCGCGTACTGCTCTTCACTCCGCGGCCGGGGAAGATCCGCGCGGAGTTCAAAGTGGACTTGCCGCGCCCGCGCAACATCAACGACGTGGCCGTGGCACAGCTCGCCTCCACCATCACTTCCGAACTCAAATCCCTGCTCGAACAGGCCAAAGCCAGCGCCGTATGAAACCCGCTTCCACTTCACTCATTCGCGATATCGCCCAGGCGCTCGCGTTCTTCGCCGTGCTGATCGGCATCTGGGAATACGGCTCGCGTTCGCAATGGTGGAATCCTGTGCTCATTCCCTCGCCGCTGGAGATTGGGAAATTCATCGTCGCGAAAGCGGCGGATGGCGAACTGCTCGCGGCATGCTGGGTCACGTTGAAGCGGCTATTGCTGGGCTACGTCATCGGCATCGCCCTGGGCATTCCGCTCGGCTTGCTCACGGCACGGTTCAAATTCGCCAGCAACACGCTTGGTGTCATCGCGCTTGGTCTGCAGACGCTGCCCAGCGTCTGCTGGGTTCCCCTGGCGCTGCTGTGGTTTGGCCAGACGGAATCTGCCATGCTCTTCATCGTGGTCATGGGAACGCTTTGGGCCGTGCTGCTCGCCACGGATCACGGCATCCGGCAGATACCGCCCATCTACCGTCGCGCCGCGAGCACCATGGGCAGCAGCGGATTTCATCTGCTCTGGCACGTCCTGCTGCCCGCCAGTCTGCCGCACCTTGTCAGTGGCACGAAGCAGGGATGGGCCTTCGCCTGGCGCTCGCTCATGGCCGCGGAGATCTACGTCACCGTGCTCACTGGATTCGGCCTTGGCCACCTGCTGCACTACGGTCGCGAACTGCACGCCATGGATCAGGTCGCCGCCGTGATGCTCGTCATCCTCATCATCGGCTTCGCTGCGGACAAAGCACTCTTCACCCCGTGGGAGCGCTTCCTGCGCCGCCGCTGGGGGCTAACGGTTTGAGAAAATGCGCGGCTACACCCGGAAGAGCGCACCCAGCTTCTTGCCAAGAATCATGGCGGCACCGGTGAGGGTGATGGTGAGGAAGATCATAGCCCAGACGCCGAGGGCGGAGGCGAGGGCTTCCCCGTTGCCTAGATTGCCGGCGAGTTCGTAGATACCTTTGGTGATGGGGAAATGCTCGCGTTTCTGAGCGAGGATCATGCTGTCGCTGACCTCCAGCATGGAGAAGGCGAAGGCGAGCAGGCTTCCGGCGATGAGACTGGCGGCGATGAGCGGCAGCGTGATGCGGAGAATGGTTTTGCCGGGAGGGCAGCCGAGATTGCGGGCGGCTTCCTCCAGGCTGACGCTGGTTTGCTGCAGGCCGGCACTCGCGCTGCGCACGATGTAAGGGAGCCGCCGGATGGCGTAGGCGACGATAAGCAGCAGCACGGGGCCTCCGCCGCCCCAGCGGATGAGCCAGTGAAGTGGTTGGCCGTCGCGCGTCATGGCGAGGTAGCCAAAGGCGAGGACGACGCCGGGGACCGCGAGTGGGAGCATGGAGAGCGCATCAAGGAGATGGCGGCCGATGAGTTTCGTGCGCACGCTGACCCACGCGATGGCGACGCCCAGGACGCAAGCGACCAGTGTGGCGATGCCGGCGTAGTGGAGGCTGTTCTGAATGGAGGGAACCGTGAGGCTGTGACTGAGGGCGTCCTGGTAATGATCGAGTGTGAGGCCGCGGGGCAGGACGGTGTCGTTCCAGTCGCCGGCGCAGGCCGTGAGTAATACGCCGGCGTGGGGCATTACGGCGAGGCCGATGACGAGGATGAACGCCCCCGCTGCGAGGACGCCGCGGCGACCGGTCAGAGTAGTGGTGCGGGCGGCCATGCTGGCGCGGCCGCTGCCGGAGTAGTCGTGACGGCCAAAGGCATACTTACTCACGAGGAAGAAGAGGGCGCTGAGCCCGACCATGATGGCGACGAGCGCGTAGGGCAGTGGATTGCCGCTCATGTCTTTGGCACCGTCGAAGATTTGCACGCTGGTGACGCGGGTGTAGTCGAACATCAGAGGCACGCCAAGTTCAGTGAAGCCCCAGATGAAGACGATGGAGGCTCCCGCGAAAATGCCGGGCATCGCGAGGGGCAGCGTAACCCGCCGGAAGCGCCGCCACGGGCTGCAGCCGAGGTTTTCTGCGGCTTCATCCAGTGCCGGGTCCAGATTGGACAGGGCGGCGGTGATATTGAGATAGAGAATGGGGTAAAGGTGTAGGCTGTTCATGATGATGACGCCCATGAGGCGCCCGCTGCCCAGCCAGTCCATAGGCCGCCCGGCATCCATGAAGCCGAGGCTGATGAGAAGGGAATTGAGCGCGCCGTGCTGCCCGAGGATTTGCTTCACCCCGATGACGCCGACGAATGGCGGCAAAATGAGAGGCACGAGCAGCAGGGAAGTGAGGATCATCTTCCCGCGGAATTCATACCGCGTGGCCAGGACGGCGAGGGGCAGCGCCAGCAGCATGGACCCAATGGTGGTGCCCACGGCCATTTTGAATGAGTTGGCCAGGCCCTCCAGATAGATCGGGTTGCTGAGGATTTCCTGCACGAAGGCAAAGGTGAAGCTGCCGCCGGGTTTAACGAACGCCTCTTTGATCGTGACGCACACGGGCCACACGAGAAAGGTGGCCATGATGCCTGCAGTGACCAGCAGGACGAGCAGGGACGGGGTGAAAAGGCGGCGCGGCATGGCGGCATCATAGAAACATGCGGCGGTTCTGCATGTGTTTCCTCACGGGAATTTTCCGGCGCTCACTCCGGATCTGGTCGTCCGGCAGGGATAAAATGAAGATTTTTAACGCAAAACTTAGATTTTTCTTGCCATCAGACGGTTCCTTCACTATTTTCTCATTATATTCTTTGGGGGGGAATATCGGCCCCGCGTTACCGAAAGGTGCGCGGGGTTGTCTTTTGTCTGCGATTCTCCCCGGAGAGGGAAGTGAGGCGTTTCTGGTGGCGCGAGGGAAGAGGGGTAAGCGGATGCGGTAGATTCAGCAGCAGGAGGTGTCTACTGAAGTGAATTTTATGGCGCAGCGGGAATTGGCGGGGAGTAGACAACAGGGGAACTCCAGGCAGGGATAGGGAATGGAAGAACTGACGCTCGAACACTTTTACGCGCAATCGCTGGGACTGGAAGCACCGTGGCGGGTGAC
>Ga0315905_10004541_pt1 | contig 14191 bp, 14 predicted proteins | sample LakEriMetagenome_5_FD_203522 | JGI IMG/M metagenome (GOLD analysis project Ga0315905, IMG submission 203522) | Freshwater fungal communities from buoy surface, Lake Erie, Ohio, United States - Buoy 4 MA121 | ecosystem: Environmental > Aquatic > Freshwater > Lake | place: USA: Lake Erie, Ohio... | reverse complement strand
TGCTGGAGAAGCCGCACTGCGGGAACAGCGGGGTACCCTTCATGAACAGGACGACGTCGTTGGTGCCGACGATTTCAGCGATGCGTTCGTTGGTGGACATGAGGGCTTTCCGGATCTTTCGTGGCTTCACGTGGGGTTCAGGTGGGGACGCCGGTAGTCACTTGCAAGGCGTGGAGCACCCCGCCCATGCGTTCACCCAGCGCGCCATAGACCGCCTTGTGGCGTGCGACGCGACTGAGGCCGGCAAAAGAGGGCGCAACGACATGAGCGGCATAGTGATCGCCATCGCCGGCGAGATCCGTGATCGTGACCTCTGCATCGGGAATCGCGGCGCGGATGAGCGCCTCGATCTCGGCGGCCGGCATCGGCATCAGGCTTCGCCCGTGATCTGACGGCGCGCTTCGATCGCCTGTTCGGCGAGCGCGGCGCGGATCTCGGACTCGCCGATCTCGACCTTGGCCATCGTCAGATCGCCCAGCAGCTTGCGCACGACGTCCTCGTCGCCGGCTTCCTCGAACTCGGCCTGCACGACGGCACGGGCATAGGCTTCGGTCTCAGCGGCATCGAGACCCATGCGCTGCGCCGCCCAATGGCCGAGCAGCTTGTTGCGACGGGCCTGGATGCGGAACAGGGTATCTTCATCGTGCGCGAACTTGGCTTCTTCCGCGCGTTCACGGTCCTGGAACGAAGTCATGTCTGGTCTTTCCTGTGGCTCACGCTCGCCTTGAGGGCAGGCTGCTTCGTCTGTGAGGGATAGTGGCGCACGCCGATCGCTGCAAGGGCGCGGCGAAGGAAATCGGCACGCTATTCAAGCTCAAGGCCCGTCCACTTGGCGAGGAAGGCGAGCACATCTGCCCCGCCGGCGATGACCTTGTCGACCGGCTTGCCAGGGCCGTGGCCCGCCTGCGCCTCGACCCGCAGCAGGTGCGGACGCATGCCAAGCTCGGCGGCCTGCAGCGCGGCGACATATTTGAAGCTGTGCGCGGGTACGACGCGGTCGTCGGTATCGGCGGTGGTGACGAGAATCGCGGGGTAATCCGCCCGAGGACGGATGTTGTGATAGGGCGAATAGGCGCGCAACACGCGCCAGTCGGCTTCACGCGCCGGGCTGCCGTAATCATCGACCCAGAAGCGGCCAGAGGTGAAGCGGTCGAAGCGCAGCATGTCCATCACGCCGACATCGGGATTGGCCGCAGCGAAAAGATCGGGGCGCTGGTTGATCACCGCGGCGACGAGCATGCCGCCGTTGGAGCCGCCCTGGATGGCCAGCCCGCCCTTGGCGGCAATGCCTTCCCTGATCAGGTATTCGCCCGCCGCGATGAAATCGTCGAAGCTGTTCTGCTTGTTGGCGAGGCGCCCTGCATCATACCACGCGCGGCCGAACTCGCCGCCGCCGCGAATGTTGGCGAGCGCGAAGACACCGCCTGCTTCGAGCCAGGCCATGCGTACCGCCGAATAGCCAGGGGTCAGCGCGACATCGAAGCCGCCGTAGCCATAGAGCAGCGCCGGCGCAGCCCGGCCCGAAGCCGCGAGACTGCGCTTGCGCACGACGTACATCGGCACTTTCGTCCCGTCCTTCGAGGGGAAGCTGCGCTGCTCGACCACGTAGTCATCCGGGTTGAACGGCAGGCGCGGGACGGCAAACGGCGTGGCCGCGCCGGTGCGCATGTCCAGCCGGAAGATCGAGGGCGGCTGGTTGAAGCTGGCAAACTGGTAGAATGTCTCCGGATCGCCGGGGCGCCCGCCAAAGCCGCTGGCCGAACCGACCGCACCGACGGTGATCGACCGCTTGGGGTTACCCTTGAGATCGGTGACGACGGCGTAGCTGGAGCCATGCTCGAGATAGGACAGGATCAGGCGGTTGCCCACGATGCGGCCCGCATCGAGCGTATCGTTCTTCTCGCCGATCACCTCGTTGATCGAGAAACGGCTCTTGCCGGTGCGATCGAGATCGACGCGGACGAGGCGATAATGCGGGGCGCCGGAATTGGTGATGAACCACAAGTGATCGCCGACCCCCTCGACGAACTTCCAATCGTCGGTCATCGTCGGCGCAACGGGGATCGCGGACCAATCCTGCCCTTTTCCGCGTGCAAGGGGGATGACCTGCACGGTGCGGCGCGGGAGCGTGCTCGCGGATGACAGGATCACGGCCCAGCGGCCATCCGACGAGACGGTGACGCGGTGGTTCCAATCGCGGTGATCGGGCGTAGCGAAGACGCGGATATCAGCGCTTTGCGGCGTGCCGACGCGGTGGAACCAGATCGCCTTGTCGAACACCTGCGCGCGGTAGGTCTCGCCCGCAGGCGGCTCCGGGTAGCGAGCGTAGAGGAAGCCGGAATCGCCAACCCAGCCGATCGCAGTATCGTTGGCCCATTCAAGCCGGTCGCCCAGCATCTTGCCGGTGGCGACATCGACGACACGCACCGTGCGCCAATCGCTACCATCGCGCTGCTGCGTGAGCGCAAGGAGCGTGCCGCCGGGTGATGGGACCCAGGCATCCAACGTGCGCAGGCCGCCTTCGGGATCGGCTGCCCATGCATTGGGATCGACGAGCACGCGGCCCTCGCCCTCGAGCCCCTCGCGCACCTGCAGCACGGCCTGATTCTGGAGCCCGCTGTTGCGCGTGTAGAAATAGCGCCCCCCGGCCTTGCGCGGCAGGCTGAAGCGTTCGTAGGCAAACAGGCTGCGGATCTTGCCCGCCAGCGCGTCGCGCCCGGGCAGCTGGGCGAGGTAGGCGGAACTGGCCGCGTTCTGCTGCGCGACCCATGAGGAAACTTCGGGGCTGGAGCGAACGTCCGCCTCGAGCCAGCGATAGGGATCGGCGAGATCTTCGCCAAACTGGCGCTCGATCAGGGAATCGCGACGGGTGGGCGGATATCGCGGGGCGGAGAAAGTGGTGATGCCCAGAACGTCGGCGGCGCGATCCGTGTTCCGCTCGGTGGCAGAGGCTTGCACGCTGTCCCCGCCGGAAAAGGGCAACGGGCCGCGAACCGGCGCAGCCAGCGCCTCGGCCTCCTCCCGGGCGATAGCCCCCGGCGCTGGCAGCAGGATTGCCAGCACCAGGACCGCCCTTCCGATCCTTCCCGCGATTTTCATGGCTTTATGGGAAGGGTTTAGCACCAGTGGGGGGCAGTGGGCGAGAGCGAAATTCTACGAAGCGCGGTGCAAGGGATCGGCAGGGTTTCAGGGGCGTTTGGCGGGCGCAGCGGGTGTTGTGCAGTGCGGTTCCGGATCCCCGCCATCGCGGAGATGGCGAAGATTGGCGGATGACGAATGGGGGAATGCCCAACGGAAAAGGGCGGCGCCTTGCGGCACCGCCCCAGTTAGTCCCTTGCGGGATCCGGCAGCCTCAGGCTGCTTCGTATTCGTCTTCGTCCGCAGTCAGCACCGGGCCGGAATCGAGGCCCTTGGCGCTGGTGTCACGGTCGACCAGCTCGATCACGGCCATCGGAGCAGCGTCCGACGCGCGGTAACCGGCCTTGATGATCCGGGTATAGCCACCGGCACGGCCGGCATAACGCTCGGCCAGCACGTCGAACAGCTTCACCAGCTGCGCGTCGTCGAGCAGGCGGGCATGCGCGAGGCGGCGGTTGGAAAGGCCGCCATGCTTGCCCAGCGTGATCAGCTTTTCGATATAGGGGCGCAGTTCACGCGCCTTGGGCAGCGTGGTGGTGATCTGCTCGTGCTTGATGAGCGCGGCCGCCATGTTGCGCATCAGCGCGCGGCGGTGCGAGGATGTACGACCCAGCTTGCGCTGGCCCAGCTTGTGACGCATCGGTCTTCTCCGTTCGTTAGGGGCCCGTATCAGGTAGCCCGTACCAGGCGGCTGTCAGGGTCGCCGCCAAGAACCCGTTGGGGCGCTTCCTTGCGGAAAGCGCCCCTATCCGGTTCAGCCGAGGAGCTCTTGCTCGAGCTTCTTGGCCATCTCTTCGATGTTCTCCGGCGGCCAGCCGGGGATGTCCATGCCGAGGCGCAGGCCCATCGACGAGAGGACTTCCTTGATTTCGTTGAGCGACTTGCGGCCGAAGTTCGGCGTGCGCAGCATCTCCGCTTCGGTCTTCTGCACGAGATCGCCGATGTAGATGATGTTATCGTTCTTGAGGCAGTTGGCCGAGCGGACCGACAGCTCGAGTTCGTCCACCTTCTTGAGCAGGTAGCGGTTGAGCTGGTTGGCGTCGCTCTCTTCCGGCGTGTGGACGGTCATGCCGCCGCCCATGGCCGGCGCATGGCCGGTGGGCAGCTGATCGTCGAAGTGCACGAAGAGCGAGAGCTGGTCCTGCAGGATGCGCGCGGCATAGGCGACCGCATCTTCCGGCGTTACCGTACCGTCGGTTTCGACCGTGAGGTTGAGCTTGTCGTAGTCAAGCTCCTGCCCGATGCGCGCGTTGTCGATCTTGTAGGAGACCTGACGCACCGGCGAATAGAGCGAGTCGATCGGGATCAGACCGATCGGCGCATCGATCGGACGGTTCGCAACGGCAGGGACGTAGCCCTTGCCGGTGTCTGCCGTCAGTTCCATGTTGAAGGTCGCGCCTTCGTCGAGGTGGCAGATCACGAGATCCTTGTTCATGACCTCGATGTCGCCGCTCACCGCGATGTCGCCCGCCTTGACCTCGCCCGGGCCAGTCGCCGAGAGCTGGAGGCGCTTGGGGCCTTCGCCCTGCATGCGCAGCGCGATCTGCTTCACGTTGAGCACGATGTCGGTCACGTCCTCGCGCACGCCGGCGAGCGAGGAGAATTCATGCAGCACGTTCTCGATCTTGATCGAGGTGACGGCACCGCCCTGCAGCGAGGACAGCAGCACGCGGCGCAGCGCGTTGCCGAGGGTGAGACCGAAGCCACGCTCGAGCGGCTCGGCGACGAAAGTCGCACGGCGCTTCGGGTCGTTGCCAGGCTTGATCTCGAGGGAGTTGGGCTTCTTCAGTTCCTGCCAGTTCTTGATGTTGACAGTCATGGAATTCCCCTAGGGTTATCGGAGGAGACCGGCGACTGGCTCCAGGGCCAATGCCGGTCAGAAGTACGGGCGGGCACGAAACGCGGGACGCGCCCCGCGATGTTGCCCGCCGGAGGCAGGATCAGACGCGGCGACGCTTCGACGGACGAACGCCGTTGTGCGGAATCGGCGTCACGTCGCGGATCGCGGTGATCGTGAAGCCGACCGCCTGCAGCGCGCGCAGCGCGCTTTCGCGGCCCGAACCGGGGCCCTTGACTTCGACTTCAAGCGTGCGGACGCCGTGTTCGGCGGCCTTCTTGCCTGCGTCGTCAGCCGCGACCTGCGCGGCATAGGGCGTCGACTTGCGGCTGCCCTTGAAGCCCATCATGCCGGCGGACGACCACGAGATGGCGTTGCCCTGTGCATCGGTGATGGTGATCATGGTGTTGTTGAAGCTGGCATTGACGTGCGCGACACCACTGGTGATGTTCTTGCGCTCGCGCCGCTTGATACGCTGAGGTTCCCGGGCCATTGTACTGAAATCCTGTCGAAAGAAGTGCCTGGAAGTCGGGGCCGAAAGGCCGCCTTACTTCTTCTTGCCGGCGATCGCCTTGGCCTTGCCCTTGCGGGTGCGGGCGTTGGTGTGGGTGCGCTGACCGCGAACGGGCAGACCCTTGCGGTGACGCAGGCCGCGGTAGCAGGCCAGGTCCATCAGGCGCTTGATGTTCATCGCGGTTTCGCGACGAAGATCGCCTTCCACGGTGTGCTCCGCGTCGATCGCCTCACGGATCTGGAGCACTTCGGCGTCCGACAGATCCTGCACGCGGCGGGTGTGATCAATGCCGAGCTTGTCAGCAATGAGCTTGGCCTTGTGGGCACCAATTCCGTGAATGTAGGTCAGCGCAATGATCACGCGCTTGTTGGTGGGGATATTGACCCCGGCAATACGAGCCACTTGTTTCTCCATGCTCCACAGGGTGATGACGGCAGCGCCGCAAAGCGCCGGGCCAGACCCCATCTCATCGCGATTCCCCCGAAGCACGAAAGCAGCTTCGCCAGAAGGAACCTGAGAAAATCCCGGATTCCCAACCGACGGAATAACCCTTGTCGTATCGAGTGAATGGCGCGCTTAGGACGATTCGAATTAAGCGTCAACCATTAAGACGCGCCAAAAGCAGGCCCTCGCGCCCAGGGGCACGGCCGCTTTGGATAGAGCCCGGATTATACCGTATCGCAGCGCCAAGGTCAAAGGGCGCATCGCATCAGACCATTCGGCGGAGCCGGTCTGCTTGTCGTTTTGCCCTGCCCTGCTAGCGTGACCACGGGGATAGGGGGGCATAAGCGGATGGCGGCAGAAGTGAACGAGCGCGTGCTGATCCGCAAGATCGCCTGGCGCACGCTGCCGCTCATCCTGCTGAGCTATTTCGTGGCGGTGATCGATCGCGGCAACATCAGCTTCGCCGCGGCGACGATGAATGCCGACCTCGGTTTCAGCGAAACGATCTACGGCCTTGGCGCCTCCGCGTTCTTCCTTGGCTATTCCTTGCTGGAAGTGCCGTCCAACCTGCTCCTTGCGCGGTTCGGGGCGCGCGTGTGGCTGTCGCGGATCATGTTGACATGGGGGATCATCTCGATCCTCACCGCATTCGTCCACACGCCATGGCAGTTCTACGCCATGCGCTTTGCCCTCGGCGTCGCCGAAGCAGGCTTCTATCCGGGCGCGATCCTATACCTCTCGACCTGGTTTCCGGGCGAGCACCGCGCATGGGCGATCAGCCGGTTCTATGTCTCCCTGCCGCTATCCTACGTGGTGATGGGCGCCATCGCCGCGCCGCTGCTGGGCATGAACGGCCTCGTCGGCCTGCACGGATGGCAATGGCTGCTGATCGTGGAAGGCATACCCTCGGTGCTGCTCGCACTGGTGTTGTTCGCTGCCCTGCCCGACCGGCCCGCGACGGCGCGCTGGCTGAGCGCGGCGGAGCGTGGCTCGCTGGAAAGCACACTTGCGCAGGAGGCGGCAGCCGCCGGTGCGCCCTCACACACCCTGCTGCGCGCGCTCGCCAATCCCTTCGTGCTGATGCTGGGCATGGCCAATGCCCTCAACTATGTCGCCATCAACGCCATCGCCTTTTCCGCGCCAAAGCTGATCGCGGCAGGAACCGGGTTCAGCGTTGCGGGCGTGGGGCAGGTCGTCTCGACAGCCGGATTCGCGATTGCTCTGGGCCTGCTTGTCGTGAGCTCGCTGGCAGGAAAGACCGTCGCGCGCACGCTGGTGACCTATTCCGGCTTCATGGTTGTGGCCGCTGCAGGCCTCGCCATCCTGTGGCTTGGTGCAAGTCCGGCCAGCACGATCGCGGGCTATATCCTGTTCTTCGCCGCAGCCCAGACCGCAGGCATGCTGCCCCTCGCCGTGGTGAGCCGGTTGATCCCTGAGGGCGACCGGCCGGGTGGCCTCGCCATGGCGAACACGATCTCGCAAGGCGGCGCCTTCGTCGGCCCGCTCACATGGGGCGCGCTGGCGGATGCGACGGGCAGCTACCAGCTCGGCGTCGCACTGCTCATCCCGCTCTCGCTTGGGGCCGCAGCCATGGCGCAGCTCGTGCGGCTGCATGCACGGCGTCTGGCCGCATCAGGCTGAGGGGAGCGCCGCAGAGCCCTCCCCTCCCCTTGATCACACCACGCCGAATGCCAGCATCGCGTCGGCCACTTTCTTGAAGCCGGCGATATTCGCGCCCTTGACGTAGTCGGTATAGCCGCCGCCCTGATCGCCGTATTCCAGGCAGGACTGGTGGATGCCGAGCATGATGTCCTTGAGCATCTGTTGCAGTTCCTCCTCCTTCCACGAGCGGCGTTCGGAGTTCTGGCTCATTTCAAGTCCGGAGACCGCAACGCCGCCGGCGTTGCTGGCCTTGCCCGGCGCGTAGAGGAGCTTGGCGGCCTTGAAGATGTGCACTCCGTCAAGATCGGTCGGCATGTTGGCGCCTTCCGCCACCGCCCGGCAGCCGTTGGCAACGAGGGTCTTCGCATCCTCGCCGAGCAGCTCGTTCTGCGTGGCGCACGGCAGCGCGACATCACAGGGTACGCCCCACGGGGTCTTGCCGGCGATGAAAGTCGCGTTCGGGAACGCGGCAACATAGTCTTCGATCCGGCCGCGGCGCACGGTCTTGTGCGATTTGACCCAGTCGATCTTTTCCTGATCGATCCCGTCGGGATCGTGGATGAACCCGCCCGAATCCGACAGCGTGAGGACCTTGCCGCCCAATTGTACGATCTTCTCGGCCGCATGCGTGGCGACATTGCCCGAGCCCGAGATGACCGCCGTCTTGCCGGTGAGGTCCTCGCCCTTCGTCGCCAGCATATTGGCGAGGAAGTAGACCGCGCCGTAGCCCGTCGCCTCGGTGCGGATCAGCGAGCCGCCCCATTCGAGGCCCTTGCCGGTGAGCACGCCGGTGAACTGGTTGGTGATGCGTTTGTATTGGCCGAACATGTAGCCGATCTCGCGCCCGCCCACGCCGATATCGCCCGCCGGAACATCGACATCCGCGCCGATGTGGCGGTAGAGTTCGGTCATGAACGACTGGCAGAAGCGCATGATTTCGCGCACGCTCTTGCCCTTGGGATTGAAGTTCGAGCCGCCCTTGCCGCCGCCCATGGGGAGGCCCGTCAGCGCGTTCTTGAAGGTTTGTTCGAACGCGAGGAACTTGAGCACGCTTTCGTTGACGCTGGGGTGGAAGCGGATACCGCCCTTGTAGGGGCCGATCGCGTTGTTGTTCTGCACGCGCCAGCCGCGCTGGACGCGGATGTTGCCGGCATCGTCTTCCCAGCACACGCGGAAGGACACGATGCGGTCCGGCTCGGCAATCCGGCGCAGGATCTGCTGCGCGTGGTATTGCTCCTTGTCCTCGATGAATTCGAAGATGTCTTCGGCAACCTCCTGCACCGCCTGGACAAATTCCGGCTGATGCGGATTGCGCTTGTTAACGCCTGCCATGAAAGTCGGCAGGTCGACATGATCGGATACGGCCACAGCATTCTCCCCCCTTGAACAAAGCCGTTTTCGGCTTCGGGACTTGCGTGCGACCCGCGTCAGGACAGCTCGCCCACCCGGTCTTGCCCGGCGAGTCGCATCTATCCTGCTCGAGCGTTTACCCTGTTTTGGTAGGTACGTCAGTGCCGGTGAGCAAAGGCGCTGCGCTCAAGGCGCGGGTATGGTGCCAAGCGCGGCATCGAAGGCTGCATTGACGTCGCGGTGTGCCTCTGCCTCTGGATCGGGCGCCTTGGGCGCGGGCTTGGCCGAGGCCTTTGCGGGCGGTTTTGCCGGGGCCGTGGCCGGCGCCTTTGCGGGAACCTTAGCAGCACTGGCCGAAGCGGACTTTGCCGGGGGCATGTAGGCAGCCTTGACCGGGGCCTTCACAGGGGGCGCGGCGGGTTTGGCAGCTGCGGCAGCGGGGGCCGGATCGGGCTTTGCGTCCGGCTTGGGATCAGGCTTCGCCGCCGGCTTGGGGAGCGCCTTGCCGCCGGCGGGCGGAAGGCTGAAGCTTTCCGCTCCCTTGAGCGGGGCGACCGGCTTTTGGGGCGCTTCGCTGGCGGGTGCGGCGTCTTCCTGCACAGGGCCGGGCTTCGCGGCCGGCGGAGCGACGACCGGCTCGGCAATCGGGCCTAGCTTGCCGGCAAGGCTCGCAAGCTGCGCCGTCAGCATCCGGTCCACCGCAGGCGCGATTTCATCGACCTTGTAGCGCATGAAGCCGCCGACGACATATTCGAACAGGATGCGCGAGCCCTTCTCGGTGGGCTTGACGGTGATCGTCAGCGTGGCCGCAAGCGCCTCGCTCTGCAGCGGCCCCAGAGCACCGACCAGGCGCAACGCCCGCGGCGGTTCGATATAGACGACGCGCAAGTGCTGCACGCCGCCGGGCTTCTGGGCAGCAGGCGCGCTCTCGCTCCGGGGCAGAACTTCGCAGAAGCAGCCGCCGACCTGCGGATCGAGGCTGAGGTTCGCAGCATCGCCGGAGAAGGTGTGCTGGCTCTGCCACCACTGGGCGGGGAGGAGGATGGTATTCCACGCTTCGGCTGGCGGCGCGGTGACTTCGCTGGCCATGCGCACAACGAAGCCGGTCTCGGTGCGCGTGACGACGTCGGCTTCAGCAACGGGGACGGCGAGGAAAAGCGATGCCAGGACAAGCCCCCCGCCCCACAAACCGCGCCCGATTACCCGCATGATCTGCCCCCACCTTCAGCTCCCGAATAGGAGCATCGCGTAGGTCTTTATACGAGAATGGCCTCGATGGCACCCGTTACGGCGTCCATATCCGCCATTCCATCGACACGGCTGACAATCCCGCGCGCTTGATAGATGGGGAGAATCGGTGCGGTCTTGGCGCGGTACTCGGCCATGCGGGTGCGCACGGTTTCCTCGTTGTCGTCCGGACGGCGCTTGAACTCGTGGCTGCCGCACTTGTCGCAGGTGCCTTCGACCGCCGGCCTCTCGAACGTGTCGTGATAGCCCTTGCCGCAATTGGCGCAGGTGTAGCGACCGGTGATTCGCTCGACGAGCGCGTCCTCGTTCACTTCAAGCTCGATGACGTGATCGAGCGAGCGGCCGCGCGAGGCGAGGATGGCATCGAGCGATTCTGCCTGCGGTGCGGTGCGCGGGTAACCATCGAAGATCGCGCCCATGCCTTCGGGCATGGCATCGAGTTCATCGCCGATCAGCGCCGAGACGATCTCGTCCGACACGAGCTCGCCCGCTTCCATGACGGCCTTGGCCTTGAGTCCGACAGGCGTGCCGGCCTTGACCGCCGCGCGCAGCATGTCGCCGGTCGAAAGCTGCTTCATGCCGTGTCGCTCGACAAGCCGCTGCGCCTGAGTACCCTTGCCGGCTCCCGGCGGCCCCAACAGGATGATGTTCACGCCTGCAATCCCCTCTCTACCGCCCGCTGGTTTCGCGCAGCCTGCCCGTCCCCCGGGCATGATGCTCAGCGCATTCGGCCTTTCAGCTTGGCCTTCTTGATAAGATCGCCATACTGGTGCGCCAGCAAATGCGACTGGATCTGAGTGATGGTATCCACCGTCACGTTGACCACGATGAGCAGACTGGTGCCGCCAAAGAACAGCGAGCCCATGCCTGTCTGGGCCATGATCGCCTCGGGCACCACGCAGACCGCGGTGATGTAGGCCGCGCCCAGCACTGTGATGCGGGTCAGCACATAATCGAGATACTTCTCGGTGTTCTTGCCCGGGCGGATGCCGGGGATGAAACCGCCGTTGCGCTTCAGATTGTCAGCCGTCTCTTCCGGATTGAACACGATCGCGGTGTAGAAGAAGCTGAAGAACATGATCCCCAGCGCATAGAGCACCATGTAGACCGGCTTGCCGTGGCCGAGGTACTGGTTCAGCCCGACGATGATCTGGCCCATCGTGCTGTCGGGCGAGACCGAGCTGCCGGCGAACTGGGTGATCGTCAGCGGCAGCAGCAACAGCGAGCTTGCGAAGATCGGCGGGATCACGCCAGCGGTGTTGAGCTTCAAGGGCAAGTGGCTGCGGTCCGCCGCCATCATCCCGCGCTGGGTGACGCGCTTGGGATACTGGATCAGCAGGCGGCGCGAGGCGCGCTCGAAGAAGCAGATGAAGATCACGACGCCGACAAGCAGCAGGACGATGCCCGCGATGAAGATCGGGCTCGTCGCGCCGGTGCGGCCCTGCTCGAACAGGTTGCCGAAAAATGTCGGCATCTGGGCGACGATGCCGGCCATGATGATCAGCGAAATGCCGTTGCCGATGCCGCGGCTGGTGATCTGCTCACCCAGCCAGAGCAGGAACATGGTGCCGCCGATGAGGCTGATCACCGCGCCGATGCGGAACATGTAGCCGGGATCGACCACGGCCTGCAGCCCACTCGAGGCGCTGAACGCCTCAAGCCCCACGGCGAGGAAGTACCCCTGGATCGCGGTGAGAAACACCGCACCATAGCGGGTATACTGGTTGAGCTTCTTGCGCCCGCTTTCGCCTTCCTTCTTGAGCGCGGCGAGCGCGGGATGCAGCGAAGAGGCCAGCTGAACCACGATCGAGGCCGTGATGTAGGGCATCACGCCAAGCGCGATCAGGCTCATGCGCTGGAGCGACCCGCCCGAAAAGGCGTTGAAGACATCGAGGATGCCGCCCTGGGTGCGCTTGTAAAGCTCTTCCAGGATCATCGGGTTGACGCCGGGCAGCGGCACGAAGCTCATGAAGCGGAACACGATAAGCGCGCCCACCGTGAACCAGATGCGCGACTTGAGTTCGGTCGCCTTCGAGAAGTTGGCCAGGTTGAGCGTGCTGGCGATGTTGTCGGCGCGGGATGCCATGTTCGGGTTTCAAGCCTTGCTGCTGGGCTGACTGCGAACCGTGCCGCAGCGCCTATGTGGCTAGCCCATATAGGGAGGGTTCGGCAATGTCGAACCCTCGGCCTCTCGATTTATCGGGACGAGGCAGGCAAAAACGCGAACGGGGGGCGGTTATCCACCAGCCCCCCGCGCGTGTTTCTTACTTGGCTGCCTTGTTCGCCTCGCGGCGGGCGGTCTTCTTCTCGTGCTCGCTGGGCTGTGCTTCGGGCAAGGTGACCGAACCGCCGAGCGCCTCGACCGCCGCACGGGCGCCCTTGCTGACGCCTTCGACCGCAAAGCTGACCTTGGCCGTGAGCTCACCCTTGGCGAGGAGGCGCACGCCATCCTTGCCGCCGCGGGCAAGGCCGGCGGCCTTGAGCGCGGCATGGTCGATCACGCCATCGATGCCAAGCTTGCCGGCGTCGATCGCCTTCTGGATCATGCCGAGGTTCACTTCGGCGTAGTCCTTGGCGAAGATGTTGTTGAAGCCGCGCTTCGGGATGCGCATGTGGAGCGGCATCTGGCCGCCTTCGAACCCGTTGACCGACACGCCCGAGCGCGCCTTGGCGCCCTTCTGGCCACGCCCGGCAGTCTTGCCCTTGCCCGAGCCGATGCCGCGGCCCACGCGCATGCGGCCCTTGCGGGCGCCATAATTGTCGGAGAGTTCGTTAAGCTTGGTCATGTGGAGCACTCGCTTTCGCTTTGAGTCGCGCTGAAGGAAGCGCGGCCCTTAGGCGAAGCGAGGAGGAATGTCACGCGCGGATCGGCAATCGCCCCTGACGGCGCTTCCGTTGCGGCCGGATCATGCCCCCGAAGGCAGGAACGTGCTGTGCGCCGAGCCGCAAACGGGCGCGCAAGGCAGGCCTTGTCCTCGGTGGCTCGACGGCACCGAGACGGCTGGCGGCCAGGCTTGCACCTTGACCCGCCTTGCCTGCTTCGACGGCGTGCCCGGATCGAGGCGCCCGGTTGGCGGCTCGGGACAAGGGTTCATGGAGGGCCCAATCACTCTCGCGGCGACAGACATTGTCCCCTAGCCTCTGGCGCGCGGCCTGCGCATGCAGAAAGGCCCCGGCATCGCTGCCAGGGCCTTGTCTGATTCAGACTGCGAAAGCGCGGTCAGTCGACCACGGCCACCATGTGCGGCAGCTTGGCGATCGCACCGCGGACTTCGGCGGTGTCTTCGAGCTCCACCACCCGGTGCATCTTGCCGAGGCCGAGACCGATGAGAATCTGCTTCTGCGCTTCGGGGCGACGGATCGGCGAACCGATCTGCTTGATCTTGATCTTTGCCATGTCTGATTACTCCACGATGGCCGCGGCTTCCGCCTCGGCCTCGACCGGAGCAGCGCCACCACGACCGAGCAGGTCGGCAATCTTCTTGCCGCGACGCTGCGCAACCGACTTGGGGCTGGTCTGATCGGTGAGCGCGTCGAATGTCGCGCGGATCATGTTGTAGGGGTTCGAGGTGCCGACCGACTTGGTCACCACATCGGCAACGCCGAGGCTCTCGAATACGGCGCGCATCGGACCACCGGCGATGATGCCGGTACCGGCAGGTGCCGAACGGACGTTGACCTTGCCGGCCCCGAACCGGCCCTTGCCGTCATGGTGCAAGGTGCGGCCCTCCTTGAGCGGAACGCGGACCATGGTCTTCTTGGCCGAAGCGGTCGCCTTGGTGATGGCTTCCGGCACTTCGCGCGCCTTGCCATGACCGAAGCCGACACGGCCCTTGCCGTCGCCGACGACGACAAGCGCGGCGAAACCGAAGCGCTTGCCGCCCTTCACGGTCTTGGAGACGCGGTTGATGTGAACGAGCTTCTCGATCAGCTCCTCGCCGCCCTCCTCGTCGCGACCGCCACGGCCACCACGATCGTCGCGGCGGCCACGGCCACCA
>Ga0315905_10004537_pt1 | contig 14197 bp, 12 predicted proteins | sample LakEriMetagenome_5_FD_203522 | JGI IMG/M metagenome (GOLD analysis project Ga0315905, IMG submission 203522) | Freshwater fungal communities from buoy surface, Lake Erie, Ohio, United States - Buoy 4 MA121 | ecosystem: Environmental > Aquatic > Freshwater > Lake | place: USA: Lake Erie, Ohio... | reverse complement strand
GCGGCGAGGACTTTTTCCACGCTGCCGGTGCCGGCAAAGAGGGCGTGGATTTCCTTCATGGGGACGCGGGTGTCGTGGGTGATGGGGATGAAGGCCTTGCGGGCAGCGGCGGGGTTTTCGAGTTTGGCCACGCAGAGGTAATGCCAGACGGCGTTCTCCACGTCTTCGCTGTTCACTTTCTGATGGGTCTCAAACTGGGCGCGCCCGTCCTGATAGCGTTCGGCATAGTAGAGGGCGAGACCGCGCTGCCAGTGATAGGGCAGGGCGGCGGGGTCGGCGGCGACCTGGGCGTCCCACTCGACGAGGGCTTCTTTGATCTTGGCCTGGAAGAAGAGGTCCACGCCTTTGCGGAACTGGTCGCGCGGGGTCTTGTCCTCTGCGTGGAGGAGGGTGACGGCGGCGGTGAGGAGAAGGAGGAGTCGTTTCATGGCGTGGGCGGGGGTGGTTATTCGGCGTCGGTGACTTCGCCTTCGCAGGTCTCGAAGCGCATGAATTCCTTGAGGAATGTAAGGGGGATGTTCCCAGTGGGGCCGTTACGCTGCTTGGCGATGAGGAGTCTGGCTTGGCCGCCGACTTCCTGCTTTTTCTCGTCGTCTTCGGCGTAGTACTCCGGGCGGTAGAGGAGGCCCACGACGTCGGCGTCCTGCTCGATGGAGCCGGACTCACGGAGGTCGGAGAGCTTGGGTTGGCCAGGATTGCCGCCGCCGCGGGATTCCGGGCCGCGGTTGAGCTGTGCGAGGACGATGGCGGGAACATCGAGTTCCTTGGCGAGGGCTTTGATGCCGCTGGAGATTTCGGCGATTTCCTGCTGGCGGTTGTCGGCGGCGCGTTTGCTGGTGGAGCGGCAGAGCTGGAGGTAGTCGATGGCGATGAGCTGGATGCCGTAGAGTTTCTTGAAGCGGCGGGCCTTGGAGCGGAGGTCGAGAATGGAGAGGGCGGGCGTGTCGTCGATGATGATGTTGCTCTCCGCGAGCTGAGATGCGGCGCGGGTCATCTGCTGGAAGTCGCCTTTGTTGAGGAACTGCCCGGACATGAGCGAGCGCATGTTGATGCGGGCGCGGGCGCAGATGAGACGCTGGACGAGGGAGTCGGCGGTCATTTCCAGGGAGAAGACGGCGCAGGGTTTTTTGAGATCGACGGCGACGTGCTCGACGATGTTCATGGCGAGCGAGGTCTTCCCCATGGAAGGACGGGCGGCGATGATGATCATTTCACCGCCGTGCATGCCGCCGGTCATTTCATCGAGTTTCTGCAGGCCGGTGGGGATGCCGTTGATGGCATTGGGGTTGGCGGCGAGCTTTTCGAGGTCGTCGATGGCTTTGAAGACTCGCTCCTTCATGGTGAGCGTGCCCTTCTTGGCCTCCTCGGCTTCACGGATGCCGAGGATCTTGGACTCCACCTCGTCGAGGAGCGGGCCGACGTTTTCCTGGTCGTCAAAGGCGCGGCCGATACAGTCGGAGCAGGCCTTGATGATGTTGCGGAGGATGGCCTTTTGCTGGACCTGCTCGGCGTAGTGGGTGACGTGCGCGGGGTTCGGCGAGGCGGTATAGACTTCCGAGATGAAGGAGGGGCCGCCGATTTTGTCGATGAGGCCGCGGTCGAAGAGGATCTGCGTGAGTGAGACGGGATCGACGGGCTTGCCGCTGTCGAACTGGCGGACCACGATGTCATAGAGCAGGCTGTGGGCTTCGACGCTGAAGTGGTCGGGCGTGAGCTTTTCCATGGCGAGCCCCACGGCGAAGTCGGGGGCCTGCATCATGCAGGAAATAACGGAGCGCTCCATGTCCACAGCGCTGGGGAGCGCGCGGGCGGGATCATAGAGGGCGCTGGCGTCGGAGGGTTTTTTCTTGCCGGGCCCCTGGAGGCGGGGATTGCGGCCTCCGGATTCGGAGGGGGCATCGGAGGGCTGGGCGCTGGCAGGTGGGAGATCGGACATTCCGGCGATACTGTGCGCGGCATGCCGGGCGACAAGCGGGCGGCCGGAGAAAAGGCTATCTTCTTGTGAGCAGCGCGGGCAAAAGCCGGTGAATAACTTTGCCAATAAGACCGGCCGGGTATCCATGGGACGGGTAAAAATTCATCTGAAAGTAATTCAGTGGCCGGACAGGCATGAATAATGCTCATGAGGTTGATGCATTTGTTGCGCAAACCCTATCAACTCACACCCATCAACCCATGAAGTTCCTCATCCCTCGGTGCCGCCGGCTCCTTTTTCCAGTCCTTGCCTGTTCCGCCTCCCTCTCTCTGCCGGTGTCGGCTTCCGAAACCGCCCCCGCCGTCAACGCGGGGAATACCGCGTGGCTCCTGGCCTCCACGGCGCTGGTGCTGTTCATGATGATCCCGGGGCTGGCGCTCTTCTACGCCGGTCTGGTGCGGGCGAAGAATGTGCTCTCCGTGCTGATGCAGTGCTTCACGCTGACGGCGGTGCTGAGTCTGGTATGGCTGGCTGGCGGCTACTCCCTGGCATTCGCCGGTGAGGGGAGCTTCATCGGGGACCTGAGCAAGGCTTTCCTCCGCGGCGTTAGCCCGTCGTCTTTCCATGCCAACGTGGCCACCGGCGTGCCGGAGTATGTGTATTTCGCCTATCAGATGACGTTCTTCGTCATCACCCCGGGCCTCATTATTGGCGCAGTGGTGGAGCGGATGAAGTTCAGCTCGATGCTGGTCTTCATGGTGCTGTGGAATGTGCTCGTTTACATCCCGGTGTGCTACATGGTCTGGTATAAGGGCGAGTATTTTGGCCTGAAGGGTGTCATCGACCACGCCGGGGGCATCGTGGTGCACATCACGGCGGGCATTGCCGCGTTGGTGGCGTGTATTCTGGTCGGACCGCGCAAGGATCACGGCAAGGTGCCGCTCATGCCGCACAATCTCCCGATGACCGTGACCGGTGCAGCCATGCTGTGGGTGGGCTGGTTCGGATTCAATGCCGGCAGCGGGCTGGCCGCAGACGGGGCCGCAGGCATGACGCTGGTGGTGACGCATATTTCCGCCTGTGTGGCCACGCTGGTGTGGATGGGAATTGAGTGGGTGGTGCTGAGCCGCCCGACGGTGCTGGGTGCGGCGACGGGTTCCATTGCGGGACTGGCGGCCATCACGCCCGCAGCGGGCAGCGTGGGACCGATAGGGGCGCTGATCATTGGTGCAGTGTCCGGCGCAGTGTGCTGGATCTTTTCGGGGAAGCTCAAAGCACGCTTCAAATATGACGACTCGCTGGACGTCTTCGGCGTGCACGGTGTCGGCGGCTTTGTGGGCACTATCCTGCTGGGCGTGCTGGCGCACGAGAACTTCGGCGGTCTCCGCAACGACGCGTCCCTGACCACGCAACTTCTGGCCGCGCTCTATACGACGGTCTATTCCGCTGTGGTGAGCGTCGTCCTGCTGCTCGTCATCCGCCGCACGATGGGTCTGCGTGTTTCCGAACAGGCCGAGCGTGATGGCCTCGATTACAGCGAGCACGGCGAAACCGCGTATAACCAATAGCGCTGTCCCCTGCGGACTGTGTCCCGGACTATAGAGGGGCAGGGGGTGGAGTTGGCTCTTGCAGCCTGCCTTCCTCCTGCCTCCTGTGCGCCCATGGCTTATCAACCACCGGAAAACTGGTCGCCTGCTGAGGAACCCGCGCCGGATGCGGAAAACAACACGGCGGAAGCCCCGGCGCACCGACCGCAGCCGCTGGCTGAGCATGACAAAGCCGACACCGGCTGCCTGGTCTTTCTGTTCTTCCTGTTCATTGGCGTGTTCTTCCTGCCGGCGTTCGTGCTGCTGGGGGGCGCGCCGTTCATCGTTCCGGCCATCGCCATTCTCCTGCTGATCCTGGTGACTCCCTTTGTGAATCCCACGGACCGGTACTCCGGACCTGCGAAATGGTGGGGCCGGGTGATCACCTTTCTGGTGCTGGTGGGCCTCATCATCGGTGCGTGGATTTGGATCAAACGCACGGGAGACGAAATGCCGGTGATGAACGGACCGGGGGCGGCTCAAATCGGGTTGCCCTGAGGCGCATTGGTGCCATGAATCCCAGCCCTGTTCCCGCATGAGTCAAAAAGACGACATTCCACGCAAGACCGTTTACCGGTTGTCCATCTACCAGCGCTGCCTGCAGCGGTTGAAAGAGAATGGCGTGGAGACGGTGTCCTCTGAAGCCCTCGCCAAAGCCGCGGGCGTGAAGTCCGCTCAGTTGCGCAAGGACCTCGCCTACTTCGGGAACTTCGGCACCCGCGGGCTGGGCTACAATGTCGAGAGCCTGTCCGGCATGATCGGGCAAACACTCGGCACCACACGCCTTCAGCCGGTGATCCTGGTGGGCGTGGGTAATCTCGGTTCCGCGCTGCTGCGCTACTCCGGGTTCAACAAGGAGGGCTTCGAGATCGTGGCCGCGTTCGATGCCGAGCCCGACCGGGTGCGTGATACGGGAACCGGCACGCCGATTCTCGCCGCGGAGGGACTGCCGGAATTTGTCGCCGAACATGGAGTGAAGCTCGCCATTCTCGCTGTGCCCGCACCCGTGGCGCAGCAGGTGGTGAACGGCCTCGTGGCCTGTGGCATTCAGGCCATTCTGAATTTCGCCCCTGTCGTGCTGGAAGTCCCCGAGCAGGTGGTGGTGAATAACGTGGACCTCGCGGTGGAACTGGAAAACCTGAGCTACTTCATCCGCTGAGAACTGCTAGCGCAGTGTGACGCATTCGGCGTGATTGAACAGTGTGCTGACCACCATGGTCATCGCGGCAGTGGCGGCAGGGTCGCCTGAGGGGGCGGGGGCTTCGCCAAATTTCAGCAGGGCAGCGGCTTCGCTTGGGCTGGCGGCGAAGGCGGAGCGCTGGGTTTCATAATACTGGAGCAGCACCTGGAGTTCGGCGGCTGCCGGTTCGCGGCTGGTGCAGTGGCGGAAGGCGGCTTTGCTGGCTGCCTCCGGAGCGGGGAATCGTGTCAGGAGTTGTGCTGCGGTGACGCGCGCGGCCTCGACATGCTGCACATCGTTCATGAGCACGAGGGCCTGCAGCGGCGTGTTCGTCACCTGCCGCCGTGCGGAGCAGACTTCCCGCTTTGCGGTATCAAAAGTCTCCATGGCCGGGGGCGGAGCGGTCCGCTTCCAGTAGGTGTAGAGACTGCGGCGGTAGAGCCCTTCGCCTTTGTCCGGCTGATACGACCAGCCGCCTCCTTTCTCCTCCCAGATGCCCTCCGGCTGATAGGGCTTCACGCTGGGGCCGCCCAGTTTGCTCACGAGCAAGCCGGAGACGGCCAGGGCATTGTCGCGAATCATTTCCGCCGGGAGCCGGAAGCGCGGTCCGCGGGCCAGCAGGATGTTCTCCGGGTCTGCAGCCATTTCTTCGGCGCTGCCCCGGCTGTCCTGACGCCAGGCCTGGCTCAGCGCGATGGTGCGCAGGATGTGCTTCACATTCCACCCGCTGCGAATGAACTCGGCAGCGAGCCAGTCGAGGATTTCCGGATGCGAAGGCAGGCTGCCCTGATTGCCAAAGTCCTCCGGCGTGGCCACGAGTCCGCGGCCCCACATTTGCGTCCAAAGCCGGTTCACCGTGACCCGTGCCGTGAGTGGATTGCGCGCATCGGTGGTCCACTTCGCCAGTCCGAGCCGGTTCTTTGGCCACGCGGCATCCCACGGCAGGATGGCATCAGGCACCCCGGCAACCACTTCCTGCCCGCGGCTGTCGTAGGCCCCACGGTTCAGTGTGTAAGTCTTCCGCGGCGTCTGGAGTTCCTCCATGACCATGAGTTCCGGAATGCGGTCGCCCGCAGCGCTGCGCTGGCGGCGCAGTGCTGTGAGGGCAGCCGTTTCCGCGCGGGCCATTTCATCCACCGCGCTGAGCCAGTAGTCGAACCAGGCGTCCTCCGGCAGCGGCGCGCCTGCGAGGGTGGCGATTTCCGGCGCGGTCAACTGGCGGGTGAACACATGGAACTCATCCACGGCACCGCCTTTGAAGCCGCGGTCGCGAAAGCGCTGGCCAATCGTGATCTCGTTCACTCCCGCTTCGTTGATGCCCTTGTAGAGCTTATCCCACACGACTTCACAGTCGGCACGAGTGCCATTGATCCACAGGCTGAGGCCGCCGGCCCGGCTGCTGCCGTTGTAGGCCATGGCCACATGCGTCCACGCATTCACCGCGACAGCTTCACGGGTGCGGATGGAAATGGCATTGCCGGGCCAGAAGTGAATGACGGACGCGGTGAGGCGGCCGTTTTCCATGAGCAGCTCAAAGCCCTGGCTGCCGGCGTCCGACCACGCGCGGCTGCGGTGGAAGATGACCGCCCGCTCTGCCAGGCTCGACGGCTTGATCCACAAGCCAATGGTGAACGGATCGTCACGGGTAAGCTGGCCGCCGGCGGGAATGGTTACACCGTTCTCGCCGTCGAGTTGCAGGGTGCTGCCGGATTTTCCGGGCGCGAGTTGCGGATTCTCAAACGCGCTGGCCGGCGCCTGCGCGTTGTCGCTGTTAGGCGACTTGCCGCCATCCAGTGACTCGAAGCCGAAATGCCCGGCGCGGTCCGGTATGGCGAGGGTTGCCGGGCGCGAGGCATTCCATGCGGCGAAGGCCTCTTTGCGGCTTGCTCTTAGCGAACGCACTTTGGTTTCCTGCGCAGCGATCGCCGCCGCAGCGTCCTTGAGTTTCTGCTCCTGATCCGGAGTGCTCAGCAACAGACTTGGTGCCGGTGTGGCATTGGTGAAGTGACTGTAGAGGCCGCTTTCCTGCACGTTCGCGAAGAATGAGGTCAGGGAGTAATAGTCCCGCATGGAGACAGGGTCATACTTGTGGTCGTGGCAGCGGCTGCACTCAAGTGTGAGGCCGAGAAAGGCGGTGCCGTAGGTGGTCGTGCGGTCGTTGACGTATTCCACGCGAAATTCCTCATCCACGCTGCCGCCTTCGTTGGTTTGGCGATGGTGGCGGTTGAACGCGGTGGCGATGCGCTGATCCCGTGTCGGGTTTTCCAGGAGGTCGCCGGCGAGTTGCCAGGTGATGAACTGGTCAAACGGCAGGTTGTCATTGAAGGCGCGGATCACCCAGTCGCGCCATGGCCACATGTCGCGGTGCCGGTCATTTTGATAGCCGTAGGTGTCGGCATAGCGGGCGATGTCGCACCAGTCCACGGCCATGCGTTCACCGTAGGCCGGGCTGGCGAGGAACTGGTCCACCACTCTGGCGAATGCGTCCGGGGCGTTGTCGGCGAGGAAAGCGTCGATCTGCTCCAGCGAAGGCGGCAGCCCGGTGAGGGCGAAACTGGCTCGGCGGATCAGCTTTTCTTTAGTTGCCTCAGGTTTGAGTTTCTGGCCGGTTTTTTGCAGCGTCCTGGTCAGGAAGGCGTCGATGGCATTGCCGCCTTCGGGGATTTCAGGAACCGGCGGCGCACTCACCGGCAGGAAGGCCCAGTGGTCTTTCCACTCTGCGCCCTGCTCAATCCACTTTGTCAGGATCGCCTTCTCATCCGCGGTGAGTGACAGCTTCGACTTGGGCGGCGGCATCATTTCATCAGGATCCGTGCTCAGGATCCGTTCGATGACAGAACTCTGCGCAGGTGCGCCCGGCTTGATGACATGCCAGCCGTCGCGGTCCTTGAGCGCGCGGAGAGCGTCCTCATTCCGGTCGAGGCGGAGTTTGGCTTCGCGGGTTTTGTCGTCCGGGCCGTGACAGTAGTAGCAGCGGTCCGAGAGGATGGGCTTCACATGGAAATTGAAGTCCACCTTTTCCGGCACTGCGGCCGGAGCCGGGGCAGCAGCGGCGCAGAGAAGCCAGAAGGGCAGGGATGAGGAGCGAAACCGGGGCATGAGGCTCCTACGCGCGCCAGTCTGCGGCGCTTTCCTCAGAGTTTACTCTCCGGCAGAGAGCGAGGCGGGCACAAAGACCGTCTGCATCCCTGCTGCTTCCGCGGCTTGAATGCCCAGCAGGCCGTCTTCAAAGACGAGGCATTGCTTCGGGGGCACGCCCATCCGTTCCGCGGCGAGGAGGAACATATCCGGTGCGGGCTTGCCACGGGCGACATCCACGGGCGTAATGACGGTGCAGAACAGTTCGTGAATCCCCACGGCGCGCAGGGAGTCGTGCACAATGTGAGCATCGCTGCCGGAGGCCACGGAGAGCGGGATTTTCCCATGTGCCTCGCGGGCGATGGCAATGACGGGGTCAATGCCGCGCACTGTATCATGGTGTGCGAGATACCATATCACTTTATCCACTTCGACCTGGTCCGGCGGAAGGTCGCAGCCGAACTGCTCATTCAGGCGCCGTACGATGGCAGCGCCGGGCATTCCCGCAAAGTCGTGGTGCATTTGCAGGGTGAACTGATCCGGCGGGAAACCGTGCAGGTCGAGCGCGGCGCGCCAGGCTTTGAGGTGAAGAGGCATGGAATCAACGAGGGTGCCGTCGCAGTCGAAGATGTAGCCGGCGAAATTACCTTCGGGAATGATAAGCATGGGAGATAGAGAATGGAGAGTAGCGAATGGCTGAAACGCAGAACGCGCGCTGGTCAGCGCGCGTTCTGAAGAAAGCAGAATCCTTTGCAGACCGGCTGTGATTACTTTGGCTCCTCAGCAGGAGCGGTCGGAGGTTCGGCCGGAGCCGCAGGAGTTTCAGCGGGAGCAGCCGGTGTCTCTGCTGCGGGGGCTGCGGGAGTTTCGGCAGCTGGTGTCGCCGGCGTTTCCGTAGCAGGAGCGGCCGGAGTTTCTGCAGCAGGAGCGGTCGGAGTCTCTGCTGCAGGGGCGGCCGGAGTTTCTGCAGCAGGAGCGGCCGGAGTTTCTGCAGCAGGAGCGGTCGGAGTTTCCGCAGCAGGAGCAGCCGGAGTTTCCGTAGCAGGAGTTGCGGTAGCCCCCGGGGTAGCCGGGACTTCTACCGCAGTGGAAGTGGCGCTGGCGGGCTGGGCCGGGGGCGTGGCCGGAGCTTCAGCAGGCTTTTCGGCGGCGACGACGGCAGCCTTGCCGTCCTCCAGCTTGATGCCGGTAAATTCACGGGCCTTCGCGGCCTTGAGCATCGCAAGCGCGAGGCTGAGCACGAAGAGCAGCACCCCCATGTAAACCGTGCCCTTCTGGAGCACGTTGGTGGTTTGGTTGCCCCAGATTTGATCGGTTACTCCAGCGCCGAAGGCGGCACCAAGTCCCTCCTGTTTCGGGCGCTGCATAAGCACCAGCAGGATCATGAGGAGACACACCACGATGAGCGCGATGGTCACGAGGACGATGGAGATATTCAGCAACATAGGGCGCGTATGGTGTACTCCTGTCCGGGCTTGTAAAGTGGTTGTTGCCCGGGGATTTCCGGGGAAAAGGCGCTGCCGGACGGGGTGTTTGTCTCAGGATTTGCCTCAGAGCGCCGGGTATTCCCACGGCCCGCGGTAGGGGCGGGACAGGCCTTTGGCGGCCTCGGCATCTCCGGGAATTTCCTCGCGGGCGGCGTCCCAGGCCACGCTGCGGCCCAGTTTCAGGGAGAGATTGGCCAGCATGGGCAGCACGCTGGAGCGGTGCGCTGCTTCGATATCGCTCACCGGTTTGCTGCCGGTCTCGATGGCTTTGAGGAAGTCCTTCCAGAGCAATTGAAGATTGTGGCCATCCGGCTCCTGGAGTTGGTGGTCTTCGTGAACCGTCTGCGCCTTGCTGTTCGAAGGATAGAACGTCCAGCCGTCCTTCCAGCCGATGTGCAGGGTGCCCTCGGTGCCGTAGAAGTAAGTGCCGATGCTGTGCTTCTCGGCGTTGTTGGCGGCATACTTCCGGTGCTCCCACGTGGCGGTGAAACCCTCGAACTGGAACGTGGCCACCTGATCCTCCGGGGCGTCGGTAGTTTGCTCTTTGTCATTGAGCACAGCCGGGCCTGAGAGGGGGCGGCCGCCGCTGCTGAAGACCGTGCGCGGTCCCTGCTCCTCGGTCCACTGCATGAACTGATCCAGCCAGTGCACGCCCCAGTCGCCGATCTGGCCGTTGGCGAAGTCGAGGAACTGCCGCCAGCCGCCGGGATGGATTTTGGAATTGAACGGGCGCAGCGGAGCCGGGCCGCAGTAGAGGTCCCAGTCCATGCCTTCCGGAATGGGCGTGTTGCCCTTGGGATTTTCCTTTCCTCCCGGGTAGTGCACAAAGCAGCGCACCATGCCGACTTTCCCCACCTTCCCGCTGCGGAGGAAGTTCATCGCATTCACGTGATGCGGGCCAATGCGGCGGTGCAGGCCCACCTGCACGACCTTGCCGGTATCGCGCGCCGCCTTCACCATGGCCCGGCTTTCGTTCACCGTGTGGGCTGTGGGCTTTTCCACAAAGACGTGCGCGCCGGCTTTCACCGCGGCGATGGTCTGTAGCGCGTGCCAGTGGTCCGGCGTGGCGATGATGGCGATGTCCGGCTTCTCCTTCTCCAGAAGTTCGCGGTAGTCTTTATATTGCTTTGGCTCGCTCCCGCTGAGTTCCTTCACGTCCTCGGCTGCGTGCGTCAGCTTGTCAGGATCGGGGTCGCAAAGCGCACAGCACACCACCTGACCCGAGGCCATGGCTTCGCGCAGGATATTCATGCCCCACCAGCCTGAGCCGATGAGCGCCGTGCGGTATTTCTTTGTGCCATCCTGCGCTTTGATGATGGGAACAGCGGAGAACAGCGCGGTAGCGGAGGCGGCGGAGAGGAAATGGCGGCGTTGCATGCGTGCACCAGGAAGCAAAAACCAGCCTGCGGTAAAGCGCGCACTCATCCGCAAGCGATTGAGGGATCCCCCGTTAGGGCTTGCGGCCTTCCTCCACGTCCATGAGATCGAAGAAGGTCTGAATGTCATCACGGTGCGCGAGGCCGGCATCCGCCTTGTTCTGCGCGAGGCCGGGGGAAGCCGGGTCGCGCCATCCGCGCTTTTGCATGAAGGTATTCCAGATTTCCACCTGCTCGGCATCCGGGCGGCGTCCGTGGGTGAAGCACCACTCCAGAATTTCCTCATCCGTGCCGCCTTCCAGCACCCGTGCGGTCAGATCTGCAAAGCTGACTCCGAGGAACTTGGACAGGCGGTCGTCGAATGTCCGCTTTCCTTCGATGATGCCGAGATGATAGCCCTCAGGCAGAGCCCCGGCGGCATGGAGGCGGATCTTGTCGAGGATGCGGGCGAAGATCACGATGCCGCCGGTGAGGTGGTTGGGACTGCGGAGAGGGAAGTTCATGGCTTTGTAAATAGAACGGCGGATGGCGCGCGGTGAAGCCCACCGCAGGCATCCGGATGCCTCAGTGATGAAGCCCTGATGCCCTGAGGTCAATCGGCGGCTGTGGTGTGCGCTCTCCTGTGGCGCGCCGCAGGATTCCCGCCAGGCTGGCCCGCATGAACGACCAGATCCGTGCCGCGACCCAGTTTTTCACCGATCCCCGGCTGTGGAAAGTCGTGGCCGGTTGCGTGCTCATCTCGGCTGTCTGTCTCGCCGGGCTGTGGTGGGCCGTCGCCGCCGGTGTGGACTGGGTGGCGCAGCAGTGGCCGGAATGGACAGGCTGGCTGCGCTACGGTCAGCATCTGGCCGGAGCGGTGGCGGCCGTGCTGCTCTTTCCGGTCTGCTTTGTCCTCGTGGGCAGCTTCTTTCAGGAAACCGTGGCCGACGCCGTGGAGGCCCGGCACTATGGCGAACTTCCACCGGCCGACGGCGCGCCGTTCCTCAGCGGCATCTATACGGCGCTGCGCTTCACGCTGCGTGCGCTGGCGGTAAATGCCCTCGCCTTGCCCCTCTATCTCGTGCTGCTATGGGTTGCAGGCTCCGGGTTGGCGCTCATGCTGGCCGTGAACGGCATGCTGACCGGCCGGGAGTATTTCGAGACCGTCGCGCTGCGCCGCCTGTCCCGGCCGGAGATGGATGCGCTGCGCCGGCGGAATCGCTGGGCCATCTTTCGCTCCGGCTGCTTCATCGTGGGGCTCACGTTCATCCCGTTTGTGAATCTGCTCGCTCCCGTGCTCGGCGCGGCGCTCATGGTGCACACCGTGCAGCGACTTGTCAGGACCATGCCACCGCCCCTTGCCTGAGATGGCCCGCCGGGCGCCGGGCCCGGATTTCCGCTGGCAGCCGGGTGTCTTGTGCGGGAAGGGCGTGCGCATCATGGACGAGGAAGCCGCATTTCTAAACGACTGGCAGCAGCACCTGGGAGAGGCCCTGGCGGAGATCGGGCGCTGGCACATGCCCTTCGGCAAATACGGCCCCCAGCACTACCCACCCAAAGGCGTGCCGCTCTACGATCTGCCGGAGGAATACGTCATCTGGTTCCAGCACAATGGATTCCCCAAAGGCCGCATCGGGCAGTTGCTGCGCATCATTTGCGAAATCCGCATGGCCGGAGCGGAAGCCGTCTTCGAGCCCCTGCGCAAAGCCGCCGGCGGCCGTTACCCCATGCGCCCCAAACGCCCGCGAACCTACGAGTTCGGCGGCGATGACTTGCCGCTAAAATAGACTGTCCCTGTCGCTCATGGCTGCGGCTGATTTCTGAATTAATGCTGTCACCATTTGGCTGGCGGCGACAATAACAGGAAAGCCGCCATGCCTGAGCACGCCGATTTCCTCCACTTCTTCCACCGCAGCGAGGCGGAGCTGCGTGTGTTCATCCGCTCGCTGGTGCGCGATCCTCATGCGGCGTCCGATCTCTTTCAGGAAGTAAGCCGCACCCTGTGGCAGAAGTTTGAGGACTATGATCTGGAGCGCCCCTTCGCCTCATGGGCGCGCGGCATCGCGTCGCTCAAGGCACTGGAGGCGCGCCGCCGCGATGCGCGGTTTCCTATAACCTTCCCGCCTGAGACGGTCGCTGCGCTGTGTGAGGCCTTTGATGAGGAAGAGCCCGCCCGGGAGGAACACCAGGCCGCTCTGCGCGAATGCCTCGCCGCGCTCCCCGCCGCGAGCCGTGAACTCCTCCGCCGCCGCTACGAGCAGGCGGAGCCCTGCGCGGCCCTTGCCGCCACCGCCCGCACTTCGCTCAAGGCTATGCACCAAACCCTCTGCCGTCTGCGCAAAGCTCTCCATACCTGCATCACCAGAAGGCTTTCCCGTAATCCGGAATCCGAAACCGCTCTCACCGCCGTCCGCCATGAATAGCCCGCTCCCACCCGCCGAGGAAACAATCTCCCGCTACCTCGACGAAGGCCTCCCGCCGGACGAGTTGGCGGCTTTCTCCACCGAATTGGCTCAGAACCCGGACACCGCCCGCGCCTTTGCCCGCATGGCCCGCACCGATGCGCTGATCGCTGCCGCATTCCCTCCACAACCGCGCCGCCGCATGGGAAAACCCCTCGTATGGCTCGCCGCCGCTGCGGCTGTGGCCGCCGGATGTTTCCTAGCCGCTCATTATTGGCCCGGAGAAACCCAGTTACAGCCGGTCCTTGCCAAGCCATCGCCCGATGAACCGCCGCCTCCCACCGCCACTGGTCAGCGGCGCACGGTGAAGCCCACTCCTGCTGCGGCCCCGGCGGCTCAGGTTCCCCTCGTTGATCTCTTTGCCCGCTATGGAGTCACCGCCAATCCCCGCGGACTCACCGTTTCTCAAGCCCTCGCCGCGCTGGAGGAAAACATCCCCGAACTCAATCTCCTCAACCGCCCCGAACTCGCCGGTCTTCGCTTCGTTGAAGGCACCTCCATCAGCGAAAGAAACCCGGAGGCGATTATCGCCTCGCCGGTGCTTTCCCCTCTAACCATCGCCTCGTATCTTGACATCTGCTGTGCCAATGGCGCTGAGCCTATCAACTATCGAACCAACGAAGTTCTCGCCGGCCAGCATACCTTCGTTCGTTCCATCCACTTCAGCCCGGACACTCACACCTTCCGGGTTCCCCCGCACTTCCTCGCGACCTGGCAGTTCCTCCACCCAGTGAATCGCCCGGTGGCTGATCCCTTCTCCAGCCAGTCTGAAGCGCCTATGCCACCGCTGCCAATGGAAGAACTCGCCCGCGACTACTTCGGCATCCCTGTCTCTGCCGCCGGTGGTCCGTCCGGTGCGCGACTCCGCTTCCTTCCTGAAGAAGGAAAACTCGAAGTCCATAACGCCACCCCCAATGAACTCAGCCGCATTGAGAGGCTGGTGGAAGTGATGAGCCGTCCCTCCCGGAGCTATTTCCTCTCAGTCAAGCTCATCTCCGGCGATATCGCGGCCGGCCTGCCCGGTGCCACGGAGGAAACAGGCGTGCTCTTAAACGACGCCGACTTCCAAATAACCGCGCGCGCCCTCTCCCAGACTAAAGGTGTGGACACCATGACCACCCCCAGCATCATCAC
>Ga0315905_10004536_pt1 | contig 14198 bp, 10 predicted proteins | sample LakEriMetagenome_5_FD_203522 | JGI IMG/M metagenome (GOLD analysis project Ga0315905, IMG submission 203522) | Freshwater fungal communities from buoy surface, Lake Erie, Ohio, United States - Buoy 4 MA121 | ecosystem: Environmental > Aquatic > Freshwater > Lake | place: USA: Lake Erie, Ohio... | reverse complement strand
GCTCGGCCGTGGTGGGGCTGATATAACCGAAGGGATTGGCGCTTGGTGCAGCAAGGGGCCGGCCGACGAGCTTGAGCAGCCGGCGGAACAGCGGGTGCGCTGGGACGCGGACGGCAACGCTTGGCAAGCCGGCGGATACGATCGATGGGACAACCTCTAATTTCGGTAATACGAGGGTGAGCGGTCCGGGCCAGAACCTTTCCGCCAGCTTCAATGCGGCGGAATTGGCGACTGCGACTTTCGCGAGGTCGCGAAGGGAATGAAGATGGACAATAAGTGGATCGGAGACAGGCCGGCCTTTCGCTTCGAATATCTTGCGGCAGGCACTCGGATTCAATGCATCGGCGGCGAGGCCGTAAACCGTCTCAGTCGGAACACCCACAATATCTCCGGCTCGCAGGCGACGGGCCAGGAGCTCCAAGTTCCTGGGTGTCCCTTTGAGAATCCGGGCGGCGGGCTTTCGTGGCATGACATGAAAAAGGCCGGAGTGGAGGACTCCGGCCCTAAAGTGTAAGGCTTAACTGTCGGCTTACTTGGCGAGCAGCATGTTGCGCGAGTGCTTCAGTGTCTTGGTGATCGCGCGCTGATGTTTCGCCGAAAGATGGGTGTATTTGCGCGGCAGAATCTTGCCGGTATCGGTGACGAAGTGACGCATGACGTCGGGCGTCGTGAATGGAATCTGGTCCGGCGTCAGCGTTTGGGTGGTGGTCTCGGTGGTGCTCATATCGATAAAAGAATGTGAGAGGCTTATCCGGGTGCCGGGGTTGTCAACGGCACATTTTTTGATGGAAATGGTCGCGGTTTAGACGGACTTTCCCTACTGTCATCTTCGGTCCCCGTAGCTCAAATGGATAGAGCAAGCGTTTCCTAAACGCTGGATTCCGGTTCAATTCCGGACGGGGGCACCAAGTTCAGCGGCCGCACTTCTGGCGGCGTGATTCCGGATGCCACCCGGGCGCTTTTAAGAGCACGGCTGGAGCAGACGCACGAGCCTGCTTGCTTTGGACGGGAGCAGGGTCGGTCTGACGTATTTTTCGATCGATTTGAACCTAGTCCGGCGAACCGAAACACTGCGACCGCTGGGTAAAACCCAAAGCGGGTGCTCGAATGGTTGCTGCCGAACGGGGCTCAATGCGCTTCGTCGTCGCCGCCGCGCGGGCGGACGGGCTGGATGACCGACCCAAAGAAGAGCGCATTCAGGAAGAGCTTATTTCCCCCGTACCAGTAGCCGCGGAAATTCGGGTTGTCGGTCATGAGCACGACCACGCCCGCTCCGCTCGGCGTGGCGATGACGCCGGCAGACTGGGCAATCGCCTGTTGATTGGCGGTCGAGGCGTAGCCGGCGAGGAGCGGTTTTTCGGCGTAAACCACCGGAGTTTCCCACGACGTGCGCGTGGGTCGCATCACGAGAGTGTTGTCGCGGAAGGACGGAAGCGATTCGCCGGTGTAGCCGAAGCCGAGCGGGTGGGAGAGATCAATTTTGGTTTCAAAAATCGCGCCCGAAACGAGTTTCAACGCTTCACGATTCTCGGCATCGGCGTAGGCGATACGTTTGACGGCGGTGGGTTCGGTACGAACCGGGGGCGCGGATTCTCTTCCGAATTCGGCGCGGATGAGTTCGTTCTTTGCCGCCCACTCGGCGGCGCGGCCCATGGCGACGAGCGTGCCACCGCCGCGGACCCAGCGTTTCAGGTTATCCAAGGTTTCGCCGGTGATGCTGCGATCGTAAAGACCGTCGGCGAGGACGATCGCGGTGTAGCGGTCAAAACTGGCGGTGCGGAGCTGAATGACGTCGAGAAGCGTCGTGGCAAGACCGACGCGGGTGTCGAGCAGGTGCCAAGCCTCGCCGATGTCGAGGGCGGTGACGCCTTCGCCGGTGACCAGAGCAACGCGCGGAATTTCAAGGGTGACGAAGGATGCGCTCCCGAGGTCGACGCCGGCTGGGGTGTAACCGGTCGCGACCCCGTGGACCGTGATGGCATCTTCCCGCGTGATGGTGTCGACGATGGCGGCGATCTCTTTGGCGCGGGCGGGTTGCAGGCCCACAGGAACAAGGATGCTGCCGTAGCCGAATGCGGTGCGGCCCGCCGCGGTCTTGGCTTCGATGGGTGACTTGAGGACCTTCGTCAAAATGCCGGCTTTTTGAAGGCGAAGGAGGGCTCGGGGCGCATAGTAGCCGGTCCACGAAAAGAGATAGGCGTAGGTGGAGTGACCGCCGATGAGTTGGCCGGATGGGAATGCGGGCTCCGCGGGCACGGCGTCGCCGAGGGTGGGCACCGTGGTGAGGGTGGCGTGGGGCACGTTGAAACCGAGCAGCAGGTTCCAGGCGGATACGTCGTAGAAAACCTCGTCCTCAAACTGAGTGCGGCGCGAAAAAATCTCGGTGATAAAGCGGTGCTGCGGTTGTTCGGAGGGCACGATCCACGCGTGGCCCGGAGTAAACTTTTTGCCATCGACCGTGAGCTCGGCCCCGAGCGCGCGCACCTCGATGCGGTGGCGGCGGAGCAGGTCCAGCAGCACCCAAGCGCGGGCGGGGTCGCCGTCGTCGCCGAACACGTGGGCCTTGACCGGGGACCGGCGGGCAAGTTCGAGCGTCTCGCCGGTGAAATTCTTCTGCATGGTCAGCAGCTCGGGACGCAGGGCGACAGAGGCTTCGAGCGTGCTAAACGTGGTGATGACTTGATTGCGGATGGTAAAAGGAAACGTCAGCGGGCCGTTGACGCTTTCCTGGAGGTGGCCGCGGGAGCTGCCTTGCTCGAAGAGAATGCCCACGGTCCCGTGGACTTTGGGGAACGTGGAGCCTTTGCCGGGGTAGAAATCGTCGAAGCCCTGGCCCGCGGAGTAGAGCACGCCGCGAGCGTCGAAGGCGTTGGCGTGGTATTGGGCGATCCGCGCATTGAGCTCGAGGACGACGCGCGGGATGAGCGGATTATTTCTGGTGGCGACGCCGGGTTGGAAAAAGAAGGTGCTGTTGGTGCCCATCTCGTGGTGGTCGGTGAGCACGGAAGGACGCCAGCGGTGGAAGAGTTCGTTGCGGGCGCGGGCCTCGGGGTGGGCGAGGGGAAGCCAGTCGCGGTTGGGGTCGAAGCCGTAGTGATTGAGCCGGCCGCGGGGCCAGGTCTCATTGAGTTCGCGGCTCTGGGGATCGCCGACGAGGACGCGGCCTTTGTTGCTGTTGACCCAGTTTGCGAAGCGGTCCGAGCCGTCCGGGTTGCGCAGGGCTTCGAGGACGATGACGGCGTCGCGCAGTTGGGCGTCGATTTTTTCACCTTGGCCCGCGGCCAGATGGTAGACCACGGCCGGCACGGCGTTCACGGTGCTGGGTTCGTTGCCGTGGATGCTGTAGCCCATGTTGATGACGACGGGCATTTTTGCGAGATCGAGGCCCGCGTGTTTCGCGGGGTCGAAGAGGGCGAGGTGATCGGTGCGGATCCGTTCAAGGTCGCGGTGGTTGGCGGGCGAAGTGATGAGGGCCACGACGAGCGGTTTGAACTCATGGGTGCGGCCGATGATCTCGATCTTCACGCGGCCGGGCGCGGCGGCGGCGACGGCGCGCAGGTAAGCCTCGATTTGGTCGGAGCGCAGATGCCAAGCCCCGAGGTTGAAACCGAAGAATTGCTCGGGCGTGGGCACGGCGGGATCGTAGGACGTGCCGCCGGGCAAGTAGTAACCGAGGGGTTCTCCGCCGAGGGCCGAAGGCTCGGCAGCACGCAGAGTCGGGAGGAAAAGCGCTAGAACGGTGCAGAAGGTCGGAAGATTCATAAGAAATGGGCGCATCGGAAGACGGTTTTCGGCGCATGCGACCGTGGCGAGAGGTTTTTTGGTTCGCTGGAGAGTCCGCGCAAACTTCGCGGCGGGCGTGGACGATGCCCGGACTTGACGGTGTCGAGCGGCGGGCGGCACGCTGGGTCGATGCCGCTGCCAAAATCGGGAGACTACCGGGACGAACCCCCTCGAATCGTCAGGTCAAAACTTGGGGCAACAGAGGCTGAGGACGAAGCGCGAGTAGAGAGCGTGAGTGCGTTTACGCGGCGGGTGAAAACCTTGCTCGAAGGCGGCATCGGGTCGTCGTGGGTGCGGGGCGAGGTCTCGAACGTTCGGGCGCAGGGCAGCGGCCACGTCTATTTTTCACTGAAGGATGCGGGGGCGCAGGTGAGTGCGGTGCTGTTTCGCGGCGATGCGGCGCGGCAGACGGTCAAGTTGCGCGACGGCCAGCAGGTCGTGATTTACGGCGACGTGAGCGTGTACGAGGCGCGCGGGCAGTATCAGCTCATCGTGCGGGTGGTGATTGAGGACGGCGTGGGGCGGTTGCAGCGGGAGTTTGAGGCGATGAAGGTGCGTTTGGCGGCGGAGGGACTTTTTTCGCCGGAGAAGAAGCGGACGTTGCCGCCCTTGCCGGCGTGCGTGGGCTTTGTGACCTCGCCGACGGGTGCTGCCGTGCAAGATTTCATAAGAATCATGGCACGACGCGGTTGGCGTGGACGCTTGGTGGTGTTGCCCGCGAAGGTGCAGGGCGAGGGCGCGGCGGCGGAGTTGGCGGCGATGCTGGAGCTGGCGCAGCAGCAAGGGATTTTCGACTTGCTCGTGATCGGGCGCGGCGGCGGGAGCCTGGAAGATCTTTGGGCGTTTAACGAGGAGGTGCTGGTCCGGGCGGTGGCGGCGTGTGGGGTCCCCATTATTTCGGCGGTGGGGCACGAGATTGATTTCACGCTCTGTGATTTTGCGGCGGATGTGCGGGCGGAGACGCCGAGCGCGGCGGCGGAGCTGATCTCGAGTAAATTTGTCGAGGCGGCGGAGCGGGCGGAGCGGGCCGGTGAGGCGATGGATGATGCGCTCGATCGGGCGTTGGCCGAAGGTTTGGAGCGACTCGACCACGCGCGCTCCCGGCTGCGCTTGCTGGCTCCGGCGGCGCAGATCGAGCAGGGTTTTTTACGGCTCGACGATCTGGGCAACCGGCTGGCGGCGGCCTTGCGCGACGCGGCGCAAGCGCGAAGGCAGCAACTCGGCGAAGTGCGCGCGGCACTGGCGCGGGTGTCGCCGGAGTTTCGGGTTCAGACCGAGTCTCACCGGCTTCTGGCCCTTTGGAAACGGTTGCAGGCGGCAAGCCCGGCCTCGGTCTTGAACCGCGGGTTTGCGATTGTGCGGGACGAGGCGGGTCGGCCGGTGATGCGACGGGCGCAGGTCGATGCGGGGCAGAATCTGTCGGCGGAGTTCGCGGATGGCTCCGTGAATGTTCGCGCGGAGTAGCAGGGCGGATTGGGCGCCGAATCCGACGGTGATTTCGCTTGGCAGTCGCCTAGCTGTAATAATTATCAGCGCTTGGTTTTTGACCGGCATCTTCGTGCCGGCCGATCCTAACCCCTCCCTATGAACCCAACAATACCATCCCTCCGGGGCACCGCTTTGGCGTGCTCCCTGTTTGTCCTCCTCGGCGCGGTGACATTGCGCGCGCAGACGCAAAGTGCCACCGCGGCTCGTCCCGCCGGCGAAGAAGTGATCACGCTCTCCGAATTTCAGGTCTCGACCACGGCCGACAAGGGCTACCGGGCGGGCAACTCGGTTTCGGCCACCCGCATCAACACTCCGATCAAGGACCTGCCGTTCGCGATCAGCGCGTTTACCCAGCAGTTCATCACGGACATCGGAGCGCGCGATCTCTTCGACGTGGTGCAATATGCGCCCGGTGTGACGAGCGCGGGCCGCGAGTTTAACGCCGGCAACGCCGTCTATGCGATCCGTGGCTTCGACCAGACCCCGCAGCGCAACGGCTTTGTGGGCGAGGGCTACGTGGACACCGTCAGCATCGAGCGGGTCGAGGTCGTCAAGGGCCCGTCCTCGGTGCTCTATGGCCAAGTCGCTCCCGGCGGCACGGTGAACTACATCACGAAACGTCCCGGCACGAAGGCCTCGACCAAGGTCAACGCTCAGGCCGGCACCGACAGTTTTTGGCGCACGTCGGTCGATGTGAATCAACCGCTGGTGGGTTACAAAGTGCTCTTCCGTTTCAACGCCGCGTATGAAAACGGCTTTGAATACATCAATCCCGGTGAACAGCGCACGACGGTGTTCACTCCGGTTGTCACTTGGCGCATCAACGACCGGATCGCGCTCACGGTGGACTACAGCAATTTCTCCCGGCGCGAGACCCCGCCCTCCGCGCAGATCAAGCCCAACATCCAAGTTGTGGGCGTGCGGCCGGCGAACGGAATTCTCAGTGCGACCGGCGTGCTGATCAACCCGCTCGACAACAGCGATCCCGGCTTCCTGACCTACTATCCGTTGCCCCGGGATTTCAATTATCTCTCGAACAACGACAATCGCTTCTCCGACTATGAATCGATCAATGCGGAGCTGACCGCGAAACTGACGGATCACTGGAGCGCCCGGGCCAACTTCAACTGGAATAAACGCCGCGTCTCCCAGAAATTGACGGGTCTTGGCGGCGTGAGCATCACCGTGCCGACGAGCTACTATCCGGCCGGGGCCACGTTGCCGATTTCGGCGGCCAACTACCTCATCGGGGCGCGGGCTTACGCCGCCGATCTCTTGCAGAATCCGAATCTCGCACTGCTCGCACCCGAGGCCCAACTCGGCCGCCGCAAGCGCCTCCAGGAAAATTTTGGCCAAGGCAAAGCCTCACAGGTCGAGTTTGCCGGCGACTACACCTTGGGCGGCGCGAAGGTGAAGCCGCTCGTCGGCGCGCTCTACAACGAGTCGCGCGGTTACAGCCGGCTCCGTTCCAGCACGACGGCCAATTTCTTCCCCGTGTGGGACATGAAGAATCCCGCGACCTGGGATCGGAATACCGACTTCGATGCGGCCGCCCAGCCGTTGACGACCAATAGCCGGGCCGTCACCCGCAACCAAGCGGGCTACGCGATCGTGAACACGAGTTTCTTTGAAGACCGGTTGAACGCCGTCGTCGGCGCGCGTTACAACAAATCCTCAGGCTCCACGGATAACTTCCTCAATCCGGCGGGCAGTCTCGCCAAGGTCTCGACGAAGAAGACCACGCCCCAAGTCGGGCTCGGCTGGAAGGCCACCCGTGACGTGATGGTTTACGGTTCCTACAGCCAATCGTACGTGCTGAACGCGGCCGCGCTCACCCAAGCGAGCGTGCCGATCGGCCCGGCTTCACCCACGACTTCCGAGGGCTACGAGCTCGGCGTGAAGACCGATTTCCTCAACGGCCGGATTTCGTCGACGGTCGCGGTTTTCCAAATCGAGCAGAAGGACCGCATTTTGAATTTCAATTCCTTCAACGCGCTCGGCGTGACGGTGACCAACAGCCTTCAGGGCACGCTCGACCGCAGCCGCGGCATCGAGGCCGAGGTCACCTGGTCACCGATGGATAACTGGCAAGTATACGCCAGCGGCGCGATGAACGACATCCGCGTCACCCAAGTGCCGAAGGGCGTGGAAGTCTTCCTCGGCGCGCATCCGGAGGCGACGGTCAAGGCGCTCTTCAACCTCTGGACGCGCTACTCTTTCACGAGCGACGCGCTCAAGGGCTGGTGGATCGGTGCCGGCTTCAACCACACCGGCAAGAAGGCGCAGCGCACCAACAACCCGAAGCTCTTTCTCCCGGCGGAGACGCTCTGGAATTCGGCGATCGGCTACGATTGGAAGCAAAACGGCCGGCCGATGAACCTCGCGCTGAACTGGCAGAACATGGAGGACATCGAATACTTCCCGGCCAACCAGCAGCGCGGTCTGCCCGGACGTGCCGTGCTCTCGTTGACCACGAAATTCTAAAGTGGGCGGGACGGGCGACGGTGTCGCTTGATCGCTTGCAATGCGGGGGCGGGTCTCTGACCCGCCCTTTTTTGTGCCTGCGCGCGACGATACCCGGAGCCGATGGCGGACGGCGCTCATGAGGGCGGGTCGGAGACCCTGCCCTTTTTTGTGCCTACGCGCGACGACACCTGGAGCCTATGGCGGACGGCGCTCATGAGGGCGGGTCGGAGACCCTGCCCTACTTTTCGATCGTGACGACCCGGCGCTGGAATATTTGCGGTTCGGTGCTACGCTCACCGGGACAATGAAACTCTCACTCGCTCTGTCGCTCGCTGCGGTGGCCGTTGCCACCGGTTTCTCTTATGCCGCTATGAAAACGAACGCTTCCGAATCCACCGTTGTCCCCGCCAAAGACGCCCTCGACTGCAAGCCGGGCGAAGTTTCGGCGTGCGGGTTGCCGTCCAACGTCGTCATCGACCTCAGCAAGGCGAAGGTGCAGCGCACCGATGCCGATTGGCGCGGCCGGCTCACGCCGATCCAGTATCGCGTTGCGCGGCAGCAGGGCACTGAGCCGCCGTTTCAGAACGAGTATTGGAACCACCACGAGGACGGCGTCTATTTTTCCGTGTGCAGCGACACGCCGTTGTTCGATTCGAAGGACAAGTTCGACAGCGGCACCGGTTGGCCGAGTTTCACGAAACCAATCGAGAAGGCATTCGTCGGCGAACACGTCGACACGAGCTACGGGATGCGGCGCGTCGAGGTTCACGTGATCGTGGACGGCGCGCATTTGGGCCACGTCTTTGAAGACGGCCCGCGCGCCAAAGGCGGCCTGCGTTACTGCATCAACAGCGCGTCGCTGCGTTTCGTGCCGCGCAAGGCGTATGAAGCGTGGGTGGCGAAGAATCAGGCGGGCGCGGTGGCGGCGAAGTAGGGTAGAGTCGGAAACGGGAATGGGGTAGGGCGGGGTCTCTGACCCGCCCTTTCACGCGGGGGGCTAGGCGAGGGGAAGTTGCGCGGAGGGCGTTGCGTGCTGCGCGTTGCGTGCTGCGCGTTGCGTGCTGTGCGAGGCGTTGAGCGCGTTGCGTGCTGCGCGTTGCGCGGAGGGCGGGTCGAAGACCCCGCCCTACTTTTACCGAGTCCAGGCGTGCTCTTCCCAGCGGGCAGCGAGCCCTGCTTTGACCGGGTTGTTGCGAACGTAGGCGACTATTTTCTCGCACTCCGCGTCGTCGCGCATCCAGCGGTCGAACCACTCCCGTTGCCACACCGGGCCGGTGCCGCTCGTCTTCGTCGCGGCGCGGATCAGCCGGCCGGTGCGCCCCTTGAGTCGCTTGATGATTTCGTCTAGTGAGCGGGTGCAGTCAGGCATAGGAACGAGGAGCGCGTGCCAGTGATTCGGCATGATCGAGTAGTGCGGGGCGGTTACGGACCAGTCGTCGAGGGCTAGCAGTTCATCGCGGACGATGGTCGCGGCGATGGAGTCGCGCAGTAGGCATGCCCCGGTCCCCGCATCGAGATGCTTCTCCATCGTTTGAAAATATTGCCGATGGAGCGCGGTGAACTGAGTGGACGCCGACTCGACCGCAGAAAGCGAGTAGTGGATTTCTTGCAGGCGGGCAACGACGTCTCGCGGCAGACTGTCGGCGAGGCGGACGGTGACGAAGTAGCGGCCTCCCTTGATTTCCCAATGCGGAAGTTTGCCCCGGCGAAAACTTGTGGTCTCGACGAGGCGCATGGGACGGCCGAGGGATTGAAAGTGGGGCGGGGTCTCTGACCCGCCCTGGATTGTTTCCGGCGATTGGAGGTGGCTGAATTGGCTCGTAGACCGGGTCGCGGAGGGCGGGTCGGAGACCCCGCCCTACTCCGGATCACGGCGCCGGAAACTTCATCCACTTCGCGCCAGCTTTGCCGCTCTTTACGGCGGTCTCGATGAACGCCATGCCGGCCAAGCCGTCGGTGATCGTCGGGAAATCGTAGCCCTCCTTCGGGGCTTTGCGGCCTTCGATGGAATCGGCGATGGCGACGGCGGCGCCGCGATAGACGTTCGCAAAGGCTTCGATGAAACCCTCGGGGTGCGCGAAGGGCGTGCGCGTGGCTCCGGCGGCGGCCGCGCTCACATAGCTGTTGCCGCGACGGTAAACTTGCTGCGGGGCATCGGCTTTTTTCCAGATGAGCTCGTTGGGGTTTTCCTGGAACCACTGGAGCGAGCCCTTGGTGCCGAAGACGCGGATGTTGAGGTTGTTTTCCTCGCCGCTCGAAATCTGCGAGGCGAAGAGGATGCCTTTCACGCCGCCGCTGAAGCGCACGAGGCAGTTGCCGTCGTCATCGAGGAGGCGGCCGGGGATGAAGGTCGAGAGCTCGGCGCAGATCGACTCGACCTCGAGGCCGGTGATGTAGCGGGCGAGGTTGTGCGCGTGGGTGCCGATGTCGCCCATGCAGTTGGAGACGCCGGAGACATTCGGGTCCATGCGCCAGTTGGCGATTTTGCTCACGGTCTTGGCTTCGAGCGCGGTGATCGCGTAGCCCTGCGGATACTCGACGACGATTTTCATGAGCTGGCCGAGCTTGCCGCTGCGGACCCACTCGCGGGCTTCCTTCACCATCGGGTAACCGGTGTAGTTATGCGTGAGGGCGAAAACCTTGCCGGTCTTTTTGACGACGTCGCGGAGCTTGCGGCCCTCGGCGAGGGTGAAGCAGAGGGGCTTGTCGCACACCACGTGGAAGCCGGCCTCGAGAAACGTCTTCGCGATGGGGGCGTGGGTGTTGTTGCGCGTGACGATCGAGACAAAGTCGATGCGTTGGTCGGCGGGGAGGGCGGCCTCGGCCTTGGCCATTTCCTGGTAAGTCGCGTAAACGCGGCTCGGATCGAGGAAGAGGTCTTCGCCGGAGGCTTTGGATTTGGCGGGATCGGAGGAGAAGCAGCCGGCGACGAGATCGATCTCGCCGTCGAGCCGTGCGGCCATGCGGTGGACGGCGCCGATGAAGGCGCCGCGGCCGCCGCCGATCATACCCATGCGGAGTTTGCGGTTAAGTTTCATAGAAGAGAGCTGAGGGTCGTGAGTAGCAGAGTACGTGAGCGGGCCGATGTTCGAGCCACTCGCTTTAGCTCGTGGCTACGAGAAAAATCAAAGCGCCACCGGTTTGCCCGTCGCCGCCGACTTGTAGGCGCCGTCGATGATCTTCATCAGCGCGAGGGCTTGGGCCGGGGTGTTGAGCGGCTTCTCGGTGCCCTCGAGGGTGCGGATGAAATTTAGCGCGGAGCGCGCGCGGCCCATCGTCTCGTCGGGGGTGACCACGATGTCGCGGTTCACTTGGCGGCCGTGTTCCAGCGTGTAGAGTTGGCAGTCGTCTTGCGCGGTTGCGTCGATGCCGTTGACCCCGAAGAGGCGGCGCACCAAGCCGCCGGCTTTGGCGCCTTGGAACGTCACGGAGACTTCCTCGCGTTGGTTCATCTCGGCCCACGACACGGCGAAGTTCATCGACTGTCCGGTCTTGAACGTGATGAAGCCGTGCGCGGCGGCCTCGACGTCGGTCGTGCCCTTTTCGACATCAGGAATGCCCCACGGGCCTTTGAACGCTTTGTTGTCGATGTGGTCGTGATAGGTGCGCGCGAGGATGTGCGCGGGCTCGGGGTAACCCATGAAGTGAAGCCCGAGGTCGATCATGTGGAGCAGGTCGATGAGCGGGCCGCCGCCAGACAGCGCCTTGGTGGTGAACCAGCCGCCGAAGCCGGGGATGCCGGCGCGGCGGATCCATTTCGCCTGACAGGTGTTGATGGTGCCGACGGTGCCGGCGGCGATGTAGTCCATCATCGCGTAGCTCTCGGGGCGCGCGCGGTTGTTGAAGTTAAACATCAGCGTCTTCTTCGCCTTTTCGGCGGTGGTCTTCATGACCGCCATTTCCTTGGCGCTGAGGGCGGGGGGCTTTTCGCAGAAAACGTGTTTGCCGGCCTTGAGCGCCTGCAGGGCGAGTGGGGCGTGGAATTTGTTGGGGACGATGATTGAGACGGCGTCGAGCTCGGGGACGGCCTTGAGCATCGCGGTGACGTCGGTGAAGACGCGGCCGATCTGGTGCTTGGCGGCGGCGCGGTCGGCGGCGGCTTGGTTGACGTCGCAGAGGGCGACGATTTCGGCGCCGGCTTGGCGAAAGCCGCTGGCGTGATAGCCGGCCATGCCGCCGGCTCCGATGATGGCGATTTTGGTGCTCATGAAATTAGAAGGGAGAGGTGACGGAGAAATACGGGTGGCCCACGGAACACACGGACTACACGGAAAGGAAAACGGGCTCCGATTCTTCCGGGTATTCCGTGTGTTCCGTGGGCAAAAGGGTTTGAGGTTGCTTACTGGTTTTTCTTGTCGAATTGCGCGTCGAAGATGATCGCGCTCGAGGGGAAATCGACTTTGCGGACGAAGGCGGAGGCCTCGGTGGCGCCGTGGACGCGGTCCATCCGGCTGTCTTCCCACTCGACGGAAAGCGGGCCGCGATAGCCGACATCATTGAGGGCTACGATGATCTCCTCGAAGTTGATGTCGCCGTGGCCGAGGGAGCGGAAATCCCAGTAGCGACGGGCGTCGCCGAAGCTGACGTGGCCGCCGAAGACGCCGACCGAGCCGTCGCCGTGGCCCCACCACACGTCCTTCATGTGCATGTGGAAAATGCGCGGACCAAACGCGCGGATGAACTTCACGTAGTCCACGCCCTGGTAGCCGAGGTGGGACGGGTCGTAGTTGAAGCCGAAACGCTTGTGGCCCTTCACGGCGTCGATCGCGCGTTGGGAGCTGGCAAGGTCGAACGCGATCTCGGTGGGGTGAACCTCGAGCGCGAAATTCACGTTGGATTTCTCGAAGGCTTCGAGGATCGGGCCGAAGCGTTTGCCGAAATCGGCGAAACCGGCATCCCAGAAAGCCTGCGACGTGGGCGGGAAGGCGTAGATCGAGTGCCAGATGGAGGAGCCGGTGAAGCCGTTGACGACGGCGGGGAAGTCGTCGGTGCTTTGGCGGCCGGGCTTGGCGTCGAAGAAGGCGCGGGCGGCGCGACCGGCGGTGATCATCTTGCGGGCGGCGCGCTTGCGGACGCCTTCGGGATCACCGTCGCCCCAGACATCGGCCGGGAGAATCGACTGGTGGCGTTCGTCGATGCGGTCGCAGATCGCTTGGCCGACGAGGTGGCTGGAGATGGCGTAGCAGGTGAGGCCGTGGTCCTTCAGCAGCGCCCATTTGTCCTGGACGTATTTTTTGGAACTGGCGGCGGCATCGACGTCAAAGTGGTCGCCCCAGCAGGCGAGTTCGACGCCGTCGTAGCCCATGCTCTTGGCGAGCGGCGCGAGTTTTTCGAGGGGAAGATCGGCCCATTGGCCAGTGAAGAGGGTGACGGGACGTGGCATGTTTTTAGGAGGTTTTAAGGATTAAGGGGAAAGCATTAAGAGGCACCGAATGGGCGATTCAGGGGTGACGGGCGCGCGGGGGGCAAGCGGATTGTTTTTTGGGATTTTTTTTGAGTTGGAAAGCGATTCGGGCTTCGCGTCGGCCGACGATTGGGCCAGTTTTGGAGGATGTTGCGGCGCGCATTTTCCAGTCTCGGTTGTCCGGAGTTCACGCTCGATGCGGCGTTCGCGTTGGCCAAAAAATACAGGCTCGACGGTTTCGAGCTGAGGGCGCTCGGGGGCACAATTGATCTGCCGGGGTATCTTGCGGCGCAGTTTGGGTCGCCTGCCGCGCTCGCGGAGAAACTGGGCGAAGCGGCGGGTAAAATTTTGGCGTTCGACACGTCGTTGAAGCTGATCGGCAGCACGCCGGCGGAGCGGGAAAAATTTCTGGAATTTCTACCGTGGGCCGAAGCGCTGGGGGTGCCGCGCCTGCGGGTTTTCGACGGTGGCAGTGTGCTCTCGGATGACGCTCTGGCCGAGGCCGCCGAGACGGTGCGCTGGTGGCAGGCGTTGCGACGCGAGCGCGGGTGGCGGGCGGATCTGATGGTGGAGACGCACGACTCGCTTTGCGACTCGGCCGCGATCCAGCGCTTCGCGCTCGCCGTGCCCGCGTGCGCGGTCCTGTGGGATTCGCATCACACTTGGCTGAAGGGTGGGGAAGACCCCCTTGTGACGTGGCCGGCGATCCGCGACCTCGTGGTGCACGTGCATGTGAAAGATAGCGTTGCGGTGCCTTCGGCGAAGCATCCTTGGACCTACGTGTTGCCCGGCGCGGGGCGGTTCCCGATTGCACCGCTGCTCGAGGCCCTTCGCGCGGATGAATTTGCGGGCCCGGTCTCGCTGGAGTGGGAGCGGATGTGGCACCCGTATCTTCCGTCGCTCGACGAGGCGCTCACTGCCGCGACGAAGAACCGCTGGTGGTAGTCACTGCGTGACCCGGGTTCGGGACTCGGGGCGGATAATACCGGAGTCGGGCCCGGAGCCGACCCCGTTCGCTTCCGATCCACCGTCGTTTTTTGAACGAAGGTAGAGTCAG
>Ga0315905_10004534_pt1 | contig 14200 bp, 13 predicted proteins | sample LakEriMetagenome_5_FD_203522 | JGI IMG/M metagenome (GOLD analysis project Ga0315905, IMG submission 203522) | Freshwater fungal communities from buoy surface, Lake Erie, Ohio, United States - Buoy 4 MA121 | ecosystem: Environmental > Aquatic > Freshwater > Lake | place: USA: Lake Erie, Ohio... | reverse complement strand
CCTCGTTGAGGGCGAAGTCGTACACCACGGGGTCCATCGCGAAGGGCAGGGCGGGCTCCAGTTCCCGTTTGGTCGCGAGCATAATCGCGAGGAGCCGCTCCTGCGCCTCCGCCCGCCGGGCCGGGGCAAAGATGAAGCCCATCCCGCCGCCCGACATCCCACCCAGCATCCAGAAACCCCAGAAGTCCTCCCCGAAGGCGGCGCGCGTCCGTTCGATCACCAGCTCCGTATATCGGTTGCTCACCCACGGAATGATGGTCTGCAGCGGGCCGAAGAAATTGGCCGTCAGCGCCTGGCCCAAGCCCCGGATGTCGCCGGCGGCCAGGAGGCCGAGGATCTCGTCGAGCGTCGCGATGGCCCGGCCGCGCGCCACCCACTCCTCCGCGCTGCGCAGGAGGTACTTCTCGGTGGCCATCTCGAGGATGGGACCGACGTTCTGCGCCATCCCGCCGTGCACCAGCACGAGCGAGTCTTGCAGGGCGCGGCGGGCCGCCGCGGGCACGCGATCCGGTCCGAGCAACGTGTGACGAGGCAGCAGGCACCCGCGGCTGATGCCGTGTTCGGGATCTCCGGGCCGCGCCGGCGCGCCTTCGATGAGCTTAATCCCGGGCCACAGCCCACCCGAGTCCTGCCAGCCGCCACCGGACCCGCCCAACCACTCCCCGAGAATCGCGCGCGCCGCGACGATCCGGCGGTCCGCCTCTGCCAGCGGCCCCTCAAGGGCACCGATTTGGCCTGTCGCCCGCATACAGACCCCGATCAGCGCCCCAAGCAGGTTGGTCGACACGGCGAGGCGGGAGCCTTTGGGGATCCGGTTGACGTTGCTCACCAGCTCGAAACCTCGGCCCGGGCCGAACACCGCGCCGAGCAGCGCGCCCAGCTCCGCCCCCGAACGCTCGATGCCCGGCGGCACGATGCCCGCCGCGATGACCGCCGCCTTCAACAGCCCGAGATGGTCCCGGCCGAAATCGAATACGTCGTCCAACGTCGCCAAACAGGCCGACGCCTCGAGGTCGACGCTGGCGAGCCGAATCACGGGTTCGTCGATGACCCGGAAGTAGGCTTCGATCGGCGGGCGCGGCCCGGTGTCCCGCCCGTGGACGCCGAGATCGACCGACAGGTTCAGCACCCGGGCGCCCTCCGGGAAATCCATCCCGAGGAAAAAGATGTCGCTCCAACCGCAGTGGGTGAGGTCCATCCGCACCGGCGTTCGCTCGCGCAGGAGCGGGTGCGGGCCGTTCCCGCCGGGGCCGAGCAGGTCGCTACGGACGCGGAGCGGCTGGTCGAGCGGATGGCCCAGGCGGAACATCCAGGCGTTGCCCTGGGTCGCGCGCACGGTGCGGCGCACCTGGTCGGCGAGGGTCTGGAAGGCGAGCGCGTGGTGGGCGGCGGCGAGCGCGCTGCAGAGCGTCTCGCTCGGCCCGTGCGTCTCCTGCGCGCGTCGAAAGGTGGTGATCGCCTCCTCAAAGCGGCGCTCGAGCAGGTGCCGGAAGCCGTCGGGCGGCACACGGCCGAGCCGGTTCAACCCGGGCTGCGCCGGCAGGTGATACCGGTGCAGGGAGGCGAGAAACAGGAGGGCGCGGACCCGCCGATACAGGTTGTCCTCGCGCCGCCGGTAGGCGTCGAGTTCTTCCCCCGCCGCGAGCAGGGCGGGGAGGTCACGGCCGGCGCACCAGGCATCCAGCGCCCGGTCGCGCGTCGCGGCCGCCGGCGAGGTGATGAGTTCGAGGACGCTCATATCCGGGGCTTAGTCGGCGCGGGCGGCCACGAGCTCGAGCAACTGGGTCAGGACGCGATCGCGGTCGCGGCCGGAAAGCGACAGCGCGAGCTGCGCGTAGAGCAGGCCGTAGGGCGCGCCGATGTCGAACCGCCGCCCAGCCACGCTGAAGGCCAAGTAACGACGACGAGCGGCAAGGGCGTGGAGCGCGGGGGACAGACCCAGCGGGCGACTTGGGTCGCGCGCGGCTTGTTCCTCCAGCAGCGGAAAGAGCTCTGGCGGGAGCACGTGCAACCCGAAGAAACAGAGGTAGAAGCCGGCCCGCAGCCCGGGCACGATCAGTTGTTGTTCCGCCACCGTCGGCGTCGGTTTCTCCAACACCGTTTCGACCTGGTAGAGCGGCCGCTCCCCGCCAACGAGGCGCCCGCCAACGGCGCCGAACGCCGTCAGCTGGCTCTCGCGCGTGGGCTGGACGGCGGAGACGGAGGCCTGCTCGGCCACGGCCACGTCGATCAACTGCCGCGCGCAGCCGGTGGCCGCGTGCGCCACGTGGAGGTGGTCGCCCACCAGGTGCAGGAAACTCTCGTCGCCGACGAAGGTCCGCCCGCAGAGGATGGCGTGGCCGTAGCCGCGCGGCTCCGCCTGCGGCAAGAAGCGGACGCGCCCGCGGAGCCGCCCGCAGGCCTCGCCGTACCGTGCCTCGTCGCCGGGGCACACCACGACGCCGAACTCCTCGATTCCGGCCGCTTCCGCCTCCTCGAGCACGACCTGCAGCGCCGACTTCGGCTCGCCGGTCGGATCGATCAGCGTCTGGAGGGGCAGCGTGCGCTGGCGCGGGTTGGCGGCGGTGACCAGGGCTTTACGGATCTTCATCGGGAGCGGGGGAGGGCGGCGGGACGGTGCGCGCGGGGCGCGCGGCCCACAAGCCGGAACCGGGCCGGCTCCCGCGGCGGCGGTCCGCGGCGAGATTCTCCGCCCGGCGGATTGACCGGCCCGGCATTTCCGTTACGCCTATTCCTACTATGCCCGCGAAGTCCACCCGCCGCCGCCCCGCCCCGTCGCACCCCTTGGTGCTCCCGGGCACGGTGTACATCACCCGGCAGGTGCACTTCAACTCGGCCCACCGGCTCTTCAACCCGGGCAAGAGCCTCGCTTGGAACCGCCGGCAGTACGGCCTTTGCACCAACCCGCATTGGCACGGCCACAATTACGTCCTTGAGGTCACCGTGGCCGGCGAGCCGCATCCGGAGACGGGGTACATTATCGACCTTTCGGAGCTCAAGCGGATCCTCCACGACGCGGTGGTGGACAAGTGCGACCACCGAAATCTCAACGACGAGGTGGATTTCCTTCGCGGCACGATTCCCTCCACCGAGAACCTCGTCATCGCGTTCTGGCGCGAGATCGAGCCGCACCTCCCCCGCGGCGCCCGCCTCCACCGGGTGCGCCTGTTCGAGACGCCCCGCAACTTCGCCGACTTTTACGGCCCGAACCCGCCCCCCTGAACCGGGGCTCGGCCCGCGCGCGGCGGTTATCGTCCCCCCTGCCGCCCGGGCCTCCTCCCACCAAAAACGAGATGAAGCAGAAACCGATGTTCCTCCACGAGACGGCCGGAGGCGTGCCGCCGCTCGTGAGCCGCGGCTTCGATGCCGGGTTCAAGCCCGGCGCGGGCTACGCGGACACCCTGCCCGATATGATGGAGGCGGTGAACGCGGCCGAGGGCGCGCGCGTCCCGATCCAGCAAGTGGGCTGCGCCAACTTCCGCCTGCCGCTGCGCTTCCGCACCGCCGCCGGCCGGGAAGTCGTGCTCGAGACCTCCGTCACCGGTACGGTCTCCCTCCAAGCCGGCCTCAAGGGCATCAATATGGGCCGGATTATGCGCTCGTTCTACGAGCACGAGGACGAGGTCTTCACTTTCGAGACGCTCCGCCGGCTGCTGCGCAAGTACCAGCGCAAGATCGACGCCTTCCACGCCCGCATCCGCCTCACGTTCTCCTACCCGATCCGCCAGCGCAGCCTGCGCAGCGGGCTCTCGGGCTGGCAGTACTACCGGGTCGCCTTCGAGGGCACGATGGACCGCGCGGGCGCCTTCCGCCGGATGATCGAGTTCGACTTCGTCTACTCCTCCACCTGTCCCTGCAGCGCCGAGCTCGCCGAGCACGCCCGCCAGACGCGCGGCGCCTACGCTACGCCCCACGCCCAGCGCTCCAAGGCCCGCGTCCGCGTCGCCTTGGCCCCCGGTCGCGCGCTCCCGATCGAAGACCTCCAGGCGCACTGCCTCCGCGCCCTCCGCACGGAGACGCAGGTGATGGTCAAGCGCGAGGACGAGCAGGCCTTCGCCGAGCTCAACGGCGCCCACATCAAGTTTGTCGAGGATGCCGCCCGACTCCTTTACCGCGAACTGGCCACGGACGCCCGCATCGCCGACTTCGAGGTCGCCTGCTCCCACCTCGAGTCGCTCCACTCGCACGACGCGGTGAGCGTCATCTGCAAGGGCGTGAAGGGCGGCTTCGCCGGCGACTTCATGGATTTCGGCTCGCTGCTCTGCTGAGGTCCCCGTGATGCCGCCGCCCCGTCCCGCGTCTCGGCCCCGCGGCCCCGTGGTGCTCATCACCGGGGCCTCCCAGGGCATCGGTGCCGCCCTCGCCCGCACCTTTGCCCGCGAAATCCCCGGGGTCCGTCTCGCCCTCGTTGCCCGCTCCGCGGCCCGCCTCACCGCCGTGGCGGCCGCTTGCCGCCGCCGCGGGGCCGCTGCCGCCGAGGTGTTCCCGGCCGACGTGACGGACGCCGCCGCGGTTGAGGCGCTTGCCGCTGCCGTCCACCGGCGCTTCGGGCCGGTCGAGGTGCTGATCAACAACGCCGGCGTCTTCCGTGCCGCGCCCTTCCTCGAGACCAGCGTGGCGGAGTTCGACGCCCTTCTCTCCGCGAACCTCCGCAGTGCCTTCCTCGTCTCTCGCGCCTTGGTGCCCGCGATGCTCCGCCGCCGCCGCGGCGATGTGTTCTTCCTGAGCTCCATTGCCGGCCTCGGCCCTTACCCGGGCGGCACTGCCTACTGCGCGGCCAAGGCGGGGGTCACCAGCCTCGCCCGCGTCCTCCGCGCTGAGACCCGCGGGCGCGGCCTCCGGGTCTGTTGCGTCCATCCCGGCGCCACGTGGACGCCCTCCTGGGCCGGCAGCGGCGTCGCCCCCGCGCGGATGATGCCCGCGGAGGACATCGCCCGTGCCATCGTCGACGCGCACCGCCTCTCGCGCCGCACCGTGCTCGAGGAACTCATCCTGCGGCCCGCCGGGGGCGACCTGTGACCGCGGCCGCACCCGGCGGGGCCCGGTCCCCCCTTGCCTCGCCTCGTCCGGCCTGTTTGCGTGCCGCGGCCGTCCGATGACCGACGACGTCGAAGCCGCCCCGTCCGCGCCCGCCGCGGCCCGCCACCTCGCCCCGGGCGACGTGGGGCTGGTGGCGCCGCGGGACTACACGCACGCGGAGCCGTTCACCTTCCGGGGTGGGCAAGTGCTGCCTGGCTTCAGCCTCCGCTATGAGACCTACGGAGAGCTCAACGCGGCGCGCGACAACGCGATCGTTGTCTGCCACGCGCTCAGCGGCGATCACCACTGCGCCGGCTGGCACTCCCCGGCCGACCGCAAGCCGGGTTGGTGGAACAACCTGATCGGCCCCGGCAAGGCGGTCGACACCCGACGCTTCTTCGTGGTTTGCGCGAACGTTCTCGGCGGCTGCCAGGGCTCGACCGGCCCCTCTTCGCTCAACCCGGCTACTGGCCGCCCCTACGGCGCCGCCTTCCCCCCGGTGACCATCCCGGATATGGTGCGCGCGCAGCGGCGGTTACTGGACCATTTGGGCGTCGCGGCGGTGCACGCGGTGATCGGCGGCTCGATGGGCGGGATGCTCGCGCTGCAGTTTGCGATCGAGTACCCGCGACTGGTGCGGCGCGTGCTCGCGATGGCCACCACGGGCCGGGAAAGCGCCCAAGCCATCGCCTTCAACGAGGTCGGGCGGCAGGCGATCATGCAGGACCCGGCGTGGAACCGCGGTGACTACGCGCTCGGCGAGGGCCCGCGAGTGGGCTTGGCCATCGCCCGGATGATGGCGCACATCACCTACCTTTCCGACGCCTCGATGGACCGAAAGTTCGGGCGCCGGAAGCGCCGCGCCGCCGACACGGAGCCTTCCGCCTTCGATGTGCAGTTCGAGGTCGAGGGGTACCTTCGCCATCAGGGCCAGAGCTTCATCAACCGGTTCGACGCCAACACCTACCTCTACATCACCCGCGCCCTCGACCAGTTCGACCTCGAAGAAGCGGCGGGCTCCTTGGAGGCGGCCTTCGCCCCGGTCGAGGCGGAGACGCTCATTGTCGGCTTCACCAGTGATTGGCTCTTCCCGCCCGAGCAGAACCGCGCGCTCGCCCTCGCCCTCCTGCGCGCCGGCAAGCGCGCCAGTTATGCCGAGCTCGCCACCGACCTCGGCCACGACTCCTTCCTGCTCGAATCCGAGGAACTCTACGCCCTCGTCCGCGGCTTCCTCGACCGCCCCGCGGCCCCCCCCGCCTGACCGCCCCCGCCGATGGAAAAGCGCACCGTCGATATGCAGATCATCGGGGACTGGGTGGAGCCTGGCACCCGCGTGCTCGACCTCGGCTGCGGTCAGGGCGACCTGCTCGCCTACCTGATGCAGACCAAGGGCGTCGCCGCCGTCGGCGTGGACCTCGAATTCAGCCGCATTACGGCCTGCGTCCGCCGCGGCGTGTCCGCGTACCAGGGTGATATGACCACCCTGATGCGCGTCTTCCCGGAACGGCACTTCGACCGGGTCATCTGCTCCCGCACGGTGCAGGAGCTGGCCGAGCCCAAGGCGGTCATCCTCGAAGCACTCCGCGTCGGCCGCGCGCTCACGGTGGGCTTCGTCAACCACGGCTTCTGGAAGAACCGCGTCGCGATGCTCCTGGGCGGCCGCAAGGTGCGCAACGAGGTCTACACCACGTCCTGGTTTGAGAGCCGCCCGGCGAACCCGGTGACGATCGCCGACTTCGAGGACTTCTGCGCCGCCCACGGCATCCGCGTCGCCCACCGCGTCCACCTCGCCGGGAACTGGCGCGACCCCTGCCCGCTGCTGCCCAACCTCTTGGCGGGATACGCGCTGTACGACCTGACGCGCGCCTGAGCCGTTTGGGGCGCCGCGCGCAAAAGCTGTTTGCACCCCGCCGGGCTTTGGTGCGTCCTGCCGGCGTATGCTGACTCGCGTCCTACCCCTCCTCGCGTTGGCCACCGTGCTCGCCGCCTCGGCGCGCGCCGCCAGCGATGTTCAGATCACCGCCGTCGACGACCGCCTGAAGATCACCGTCGCCGGTAAGCCCTTCACCGAATACATCTTCAAGGGGACGCCCCGCCCCATCCTCTACCCGGTGCTGGCCGCGGACGGCACGGAGATGACCCGCCACTATCCGATGCGCAAAGGTGTGGCCGGGGAGGTCGAGGACCACCCGCACCACCGCTCGCTCTGGTTCACCCACGGCGACGTCAACGGCATCGATTTCTGGGCCGAGAACTCCGACAAGAAGGGGCGGATCGTGAACCAGTCCGTCAGCCACGCGGTGGCCGACGGCGCGGCGCGCATTACGTCCCGCAACCGCTGGGTCGGGCCGGACGGCGCGGTCCACCTTGAGGACGAGACGGTGATCCGCCTCCACGGCACCGCGGACGCCCGGTTCATCGATTACGAGGTCACCCTCAAGGCTCCGGCCGGCAAGCCGGCCGTCCTCGGCGACACCAAGGAGGGCTCGATGGCGATCCGCCTGCCGCTTTGGATGACCCCGACGCACAGCCAGGGCCGGGGCAAGAAACACGAGGGCAAGGGGACGATCGTGAACGCCGAGGGCGTGCGCAATGACGCCACCTGGGGCAAGCGCTCCACGTGGGTCGATTACCACGCGCCGCGCGACGGCAAGGTCTACGGGGTGGCGATGTTCGACCACCCCGCGAACCCGCGCCATCCGACCTGGTGGCACGTGCGGACCTACGCGCTCTTCGCCGCGAATCCCTTCGGCAAACACGACTTCGAGAACCTCAAGGACCAGCCGAAGGCAGGCGAGATGGTGATCCCCGCCGGGGGCAGCGTGACCTTCCGCTGGCGGTTCTACTTCCACTTCGGCGACGAGCGCGCCGGGCGGGTGGCCGAACAGTACCAGGCCTACGCGGCGCGCCGCTGATCGGGCCCCGTGCGCCGCGCGCCGCTGCTCCTCCTGCTGCTGCTGGCGCGACTGGCCGCCCAAGGCGACGAAGCGGTGGCGCTGCCGCCGTTCCTCGTCGAGGCCCAGATCAAGGGCCGCCCTTGGCGCCACGGCGAGGCGATGGGCTTCGAGATCCTCTCCCGCTGCCCTGACGGCACCACGCGGCGGGTGGTCGAGGCGCACCATCGCCTCCACGAGCTGCTGGGCGAGGTGCTCCCGCCGTCCCTGCGCTGGCACTCGGCCGTGCCGCGCAGCCTCATCCTCTTCGACGAGGAACTGCAGCCTGCGTCCTCCCAAGAGGTGGTTCGCCGCCTGCTCCAGCCCGGGCTGGCCGGCGCCCCCGACGATCCGCCCGCCCCGGGCCCGCGCGGCGTCCGCCTGCCGGAACCGGGGCGCCGCTACAACTTTCTGCCCAACCTCCGCCTCTGGGACCGCGACGCGCTGGCGATCTTTATGATCGTCCGCCGCGACGACTTCGAGGCGGACCGGCTCTCGCTCACGCTGGACTACGTCCGCTTCCTCGTGACCCAGCGAGCGCCCGCGCTGCCCGGCTGGTTCGTCGCGGGCTTCCTCACGCTCTACCAGCGCGTGGTCTTCGAGGACGGGGAACTGATGTTCCCGGCGCTGGACTGGCCGTTTCCGCCCGCGGCTGAGGGCGCGCCAGCGGTGGCGGCGATCGAGGACCTAGTCCTCCCGCGGCTGCCGCCGACGGCCGACCCCGCGTCCGTCGCCGCGCGCCGCCGCTGGCTAGCGGAGGCGGCGCTTTTCGTGCGCTGGGGTCTGGAGGCCGACCGGGGGGCGCACCGGACCGGACTGTGGCAGCTGGTCGAGCGCGGTGCCGTGGAGGGCTATTCGGCGGAGCTGTTCCGTGAGTGCCTCGGCCTGGAGCCGGCGCAGGCCCGGGAAAAGCTGGCCGCCTACCTGCCTCGGGCGATGGCCCAACCCGCCCGCTTCGCCCCGCCGCGGCGCGCACGCTTGCCGGCGTTCCCCCTCACCGAGGCCTCCGAACTGGACGTCGCGCGTCTCAAGGGCGACTGGGAACGGCTCGAGGTCCCCTATGTGCGCGAGATCTCCCCGACGCTCGCCCCTCGTTACCTTGAGCAGGCCCGCCGCACGCTGCGCCGGGCCTACGACCGGGGCGTCCGCGACGCGCGGCTCCTCGAGGTGATGGCGCTTTGCGAGCTCGACGCGGGTGCGGAGGAGGCGGGCGCCGAACTGCTGGAATCCGCCGCGGCTCTCGGGCGCCTCCGACCTCGCGCCGCGGCGGAGCTCGGACGGCTGCGCCTGGCGGCGCGCCGGCGCGAGGCGGAGAGCGGCCGGCTTGACGCCGACACCTTGGCCACCGTCCTCGAGCCGCTGTTCGCGGCGCGGGCCCTCGCGCCTCCGCTGGTCGAGGTCTACGAACGCATTGGTGAGGCTTGGGCCGCGGCGGCGGTGCGCCCGACCCGCGGGCACCTTGCCGTGCTATTGGAGGGGATTCGCCTGTTCCCGCGCCAGACCGCCCTCGTCCTGCGCGCGGCGGAGCTCCACCTGGAGCACGGGTACGCGGAGGAGGGTGCCTCACTCCTCGACGCGGCCGAGCGCCTGACGGAGGAACCGGCCACGCGGGCCCGGATCGCCACGCTGCGGGCCGGAAGTCCGGTCGCGCGCTGAGTTCATTCGCGCGCGGGATCGGAGGTGCCTTCGACGGGACGCTTCGGTTTTAGGGCGTGTGGCGTTTGGCCTTAGAGCGGCCGCCGCGCCAGACGTCGTACTGCGGATCCGCGTACTGCTGGAAGAACGCATCGAGCCGGCCGGCGAGTTCCGCCCGGCGTGCTGCGGTGCCCGGTTGGCCAAAGAGGTTAAAGCGCTCCTGCGGGTCGCGCCGCATATCGTACAACTCGTGCGGGCCCTCGGGGTGGCGCGCGACGTACTTCCAGTCGTCCGTGCGGATGGCGCGGGTCGTCTCCATCTCGTAGAACACCACGGGGTCCCACGTGGGTCGGCCGCCGTTGAGCGCGGCGGAGAAGTCGCGGCCCGGCGAACGGGGCACGGTGGGCATTCGTTCCCCCAGTCCAAGGTGGGCGAGCACCGTCGGCAGGAAGTCGTAGTTGCTCACGAGGAGGTCGCTGGTCTGGCCGGCGGGGATGCGGCTGGGTTGGCGGAAGATCAGCGGCACCTGCATCATCAGCTCGTGCGCGCCGGTGGGGCGGAAGTGGTCGCCCATCCCCCACATCCCGTTCTGCCCGCCCATCCAGCCCTGGTCCGAGGTGTAGACCACGAGGGTGTCATTGCTCAGCCCGAGCCGCTCGAGGCCGGCGAGGACCTCGCCCACGCCGTCATCGACCCCGCTGACCTCGGCCGCCGTGCGCTCCATCGCGAGCTGGCGGTTGTGGAAGGCCTTGTTCGCGTGTTGCCAGGGGTGCATCGCGTCGACCGGGAAACTCTGGAATTGGCGCCCACGGTAGTACGCTGCGTGGCGATTGCGTGGTGGGTTGTTCATCAACCCGCCGAGGACGTAGGGCCCGTTGTAGGCGAGGAAGAGGAAGAACGGCCGCTCGCGGTTCCGCTCGATGAAGCGCAGGGCACGGTCCGTCCACAGGTCCGTCGTGTAGCCGGCCTCCCGCCGCACTTTTCCGTCCTCGATCACGTCTTGGTCGTAGAACTCGCGCGTGTGCCCGTCGGGCTTGGTCACCCAGTAATCGAAGCCCTCGGAGGGGGTGAGGTTGGCGCCGAGGTGCCACTTGCCGCTGAGGCCGCACGCGTAGCCGGCGTCGCGCAGGATTTCCCCGAGGGAGGTGAACTCGCGGAGCGTGTTGTACGCCTCGGGACCCATCATATAGCGCGGGTCGAGGAACGAGTGCACGCCGTGCTGCGAGGGGAGGAGGCCGGTCAGGAGCGTGGCGCGCGTGGGCGAGCACACGGGGTTGCTGGCGAGCGCGCGGGTGAACCGGATGCCCTCGCCGGCGAGGCGGTCGACGTGCGGCGTGCGGATGTCGGGATTGCCGTAGCAGCCGAGGGTCCACGCCCCTTGGTTATCGGTCAGAATCAGGACGAGGTTCGGCGGGCGGGCGGCGCGGGGCGCGGCGGCCGTGAGGGCCGGCGCGAGCAGCAGCGCGGCGAGGAGGACACAGGCGGGGCGGGGGAGGGGCACGATCCGGGATAGCGCGCCGCGGCGGAGCTTGCCAAGCCCGGCTGCGCTCAACCGGGCCCGGTCTCGGGTCCCCACGGCGGCAGGAAGTCCCAGCGCCGAGCGGAGAACAGGCCGCGGTCGCTCAGCTTCAGATCGGGAATGACCAGCAGCGCCAGAAAGGAGAGCGTCATAAACGGCGCGTCGAGGCGGGAGCCCAGTGCCTTAGCGCGGCGGTCGAGCGCTGCGTAACGGCGCGCGACCTCGGTGCCAGGGCGGTCTGACATCAGGCCCGCGATCGGCAGGGGCAGGTCCGCGGTGCCGCCCCCGCCGACCACGGCGAGGCCGCCCCGCCGTGCAATCACCCGGTTCACCGCCGCCGTCAGCGCGTCGTCGTCCGCGCCCACCGCCACGATGTTGTGCGAGTCGTGGGCGACCGACGAGGCGATGGCGCCGGCCCGCAGCCCGAAGCCCCGCACGAACGCGACCGCCGCCGGCGCGCGCCGCGCGTAGCGGTTCACCACCACCAGCTTCAGCAGGTCACGGCCCGGATCCGCCACCACCTGTCCGCCCGCGACCCGCGCCCGCGCGCGGGTGTGGCGGGTGACGAGCTGGCCGTTGAGGGCCGTGATCACGTGCAGCCGAGGTGCGGGACCCGGGGGGGCGGGGACGGCGAAGTCCTCTGGTCGCCGCGGCGCCGCGCGGAACCGGTTCGGCGTGGCGCTGCGTTGCCGCGGCAGAAGCGTCCGGCCCCCGGCCGCGACCAGCGTTCCCCCGAGGTAGGTGCGGAGCACGCGGAAGCGGCTCCAGCCGTCCACCACGATGAAGTCCGCGCGATCACCGGGCCGGAGCAGGCCGACGTCGAGGCCGTAGTGTTCGACCGGGTTGACGCAGGCGCAGCGGAGGACGTCGAAGCGGTCGGCGCCGGTGGCGAGGGCGCGCCGCACGTGGCGGTCGAGGTGGCCGCCAACGAGCAGGTCGGGGTGGAGATCGTCGCAGCAGAACATCACCCGGTCCGCGTGACGGCGCAGGAGGGGCGCGAGGGCAGCGAAGTTGCGAGCGGCGGAGCCCTCGCGGATCAAAATTCGCAGGCCGGCCGCGAGCTTGTCGCGGGCCTCCGCGAGCGTGAAGCACTCGTGGTCCGTGCTGGGTCCGGCGGCGGCGTAGGCTGCGGCCTGGGCGCCCCGCAGGCCGGGCGCGTGGCCGTCAACGGGTTTCCCGTGGCGGCGGGCAGCCGCGATCATCGCGCGCAGGCCCGGATCGCCCGCCAGCAGCCCGGGGAAGTTCATCACCTCGCTCAGGTAGTGAATGCCCGGGTCGGCGAGCAGGCGGGCGACGGCGCGCGGCCCGAGCCGGGCGCCGGCGGTCTCGAACGTGGTCGCGGGCACGCAGGACGGGGCTCCGAAAGCCACGCGCAGGGGCGTGCGCCGGGCGTCGCGCAGCATATAGCGAACGCCGGCCGCACCGAGGACGTTCGCGATCTCGTGCGGGTCCGAGACGGTGGCGACGGTGCCGTGCACCACGGCGAGCCGGGCGAACTCCGCGGGCGGGAGCAGCGAGCTCTCGATGTGGATATGGGCGTCGACCAGCCCGGGTAAGATTAGGGGGCCGCCACGGCCGCGCGGGTCGGGGGTGAGCGCCACGATGCGGCCCGCGCGCCAGGTGACGCGGCCAGGGTACACGCGCCGGGCGTGCAGGTCGACGATCTGGCCGGTCAGCGAGCGGGTGCGGGGTGCGGTGGGCAAAGCGAGCGGCGTCAGTTGACGCGGTTTCAGAGCGGTTCGCTGAGGACAGCCGCGCGGGTGAGGCGGGCCGAGGTGCCGGCGTCGGCAAGGAAGGGGCGCTCGATGGTGGCCTCGTGGTCGGTGAACTTGAATTCCCGGGGGCACAGGATCACGACCGAGGGGCGGCTCATAGGAAAAACACTTTGACCGGAGGCTGGACGGTTGTCACCCCTCCGGCCAAGCCCGATCCCGCCCGCCCGTGAACTTTACCTCCTCCTGCCTTGCCTTGACCCTCGCCCTCGCTGTCGTCCCCGCGCTGCCGGCGCAACGCGAGAAGCTGCCGGCCGCCGACCTCGAGTTCGTCGAGAAGACCTGGCCGGAGGCGCGCAAGACGCAGACCGGGATCCGCTACCTGATTTTGCGCGAGGGCACCGGGGAGTCGCCCAAGCCGGGGGACAAGGTGAACGTGCTCTACGTCGGCCGGCTGCTCAATGGCACCGTTTTCGATCAGACCACCGAGCCGGACAAGCCCTTCGCGTTCCGGGTCCGGCGGGAGATGGTGATCGAGGGTTGGGAGCAGGTGCTCCAGCTGATGCGCAAGGGCGAGAAGCGCCTCGTCATCATCCCGCCCGAGATGGGCTACGGCACGCGGGGTCAGCCCCCGAAGATTGGCCGCAACGCCACGCTGGTCTTCGAGATCGAGCTGCTGAGCTTTGGCCGGGACTAAGGCGGGGCAAGGGCCCCGCCCCCCCGGGCGCGGCGTCAGCTCTTCTTGCTCGCGAGGAAGGCGAGGACCTTCTCGGCCTGCTTGTCCGTCTGGCGCTCGTCGTGGTAAACGACCTTGCCGGAGCGATCGATCAGGTAGGCCTCGCGGCTGGGGAAGGCGATGCCGTTTTGACCGAACGCCTTGACGACCTTCTTGTCCGTGTCGGCCAGGAGCGGGAAAGGGAAGTTGTTGGTATCCTTGAACTTCTTCTGCAACTCGACGGTGTCGTTGCTCACCCCGACCACGGCCACGCCGTGCTTCTTGAGGTCGGCCGCGGCGTCGCGCAGGGAGCAGCCTTGCTTGGTGCAGCCGCCGGTGAGGGCCTTCGGGTAGAACCACACGAGGGTGTAGGCGTTGTTCTTGTAGACGTCGCCGAGGTTGAGCTGTTTGCCGTCGTCGGCGGTGGCCGTGATGACCGGCGCGGCGGCGCCGACCTTGAGGGCTTCGGCGCGGGCTAGGCCGGGGAGGAAAGAGAGGAGAGACATAAGGGCGAGGAGGCGGGGGAGTTTCATGGGTGGGCCGGAGCTTAGATCCGGGTCGCGCGTGCGCAAGCGGGGAACCGCATTGCCGGAGCCTTCCTAGCGCCCGGCCGGTCCGCCCTAGCCCTCGCTTGCCTTGCACCGGGCGGGCGCCCAACCTCGCGATT
>Ga0315905_10004533_pt1 | contig 14201 bp, 9 predicted proteins | sample LakEriMetagenome_5_FD_203522 | JGI IMG/M metagenome (GOLD analysis project Ga0315905, IMG submission 203522) | Freshwater fungal communities from buoy surface, Lake Erie, Ohio, United States - Buoy 4 MA121 | ecosystem: Environmental > Aquatic > Freshwater > Lake | place: USA: Lake Erie, Ohio... | reverse complement strand
TTTCTTACTAATGTGACTCATGATTCCAGATAATGTTTTCATCCGGTGTCATTCTTTCTGGCTCAACGACCTTTACCAACCTCTTTTTCAGGCTTTCCCCGGTGTCATTCTATTTGGCTCAATGCGCATGCCGATACTCGTGCTGCTTTTGCCTTGTTGGTTCATGTGTTGGATGGTAAATCGTTCTTCGGTGCTGAGGTGTTCCATGGCTGTTGAATTTTGGACGAGGAGACAACCGGTAACATCTTACCCATCAAAAGGGAAGGGGCGTAACAACCCTTTCTCTTTTAAAAATTTTAAAACTTTTGTCGGATGCCTCTCTCACACCGTTGCGTTTGCTTTTGGAACTCGCGAAGTGGCCGACGAGGTGATCGTCGTTCCAAAAGTGGACGGCACCGTGGACGAGTTTTTCGAAGCGTTCTTTAGGGCATTCGACGGAAACCCTGGTCTGATGGTCAATGCTGATACAGGGGCTATATTTTCGAAAAGTGCTTTGTCCGCCGATGGCAAGGCGACGCTCAAAAAATTCCTCAGCGATCCGAACGCGGGCAAGCTGTGGGAAATCGATGTTCCCGCCATCGTAGATAACGAACCGGCCATTCCACACAACTATTGGGTGCGCGGGATTCTGGGTGAACTTGCAATCTACAAACGGGTGTATAAGAATGCGGGTTACGCACACTTCCCCACGGCACCTGCATTTGATCTGAAATCCGCAGCGGAATACGTCCAGATCAAGACGTTAAAAAACCCGGACGGTGCCTTCGGTGCCATGAAAAAGGCGGTGGATGCTCTAGCGGAACTTCCAAATCCTCCAAATGGACTAAAATTGCACATTCTGAAGAAGCCGGGGTCGGCAAGCGAACAATTGGAGACCGCACTTCGGAACTACATAGATGACCCTGAAGGCAATATCTTGGGGCGCGTTCAGCTTATTATACAAGAATTTGAGCTTGTGCCATGATTTCAATTTCTACTCGTGTTCATTTTTTCATAGGATTCGCTAATCTTCCGGTTCCAGTCCGTGATGTTTGGGATATGCTCAGAGCATTTTTAAATGAGCATGACGCTTTACCAAAAAACGTAGAATTAAGCCAAATGGCGGGCCATTCGGAGGAACAACAATCTGAACAGATTCTTAAGTTACCAATTGCCAAGATTGGAGAAATAATAACTAGCAGGAATTTGGCTGGTTTTAAGATTTATGCAGGAAAGTCCGCAAAAACTACCGACTATTACCTACTTGATTATCGAAGCACACGGAAAGACTTCAAATTGGGATGCTTGATTGAAAATGAAGCCAAGGCACCTTCTGACTGGGCTCCATTGATTGAGAAAGTTATATCCCGGCACGAATGTGTCGGAGCATGGCAATATATTAAATCATATCAATTCTGGCAGGGAGATATCACCGGAGATCGCTTTTATGAAATGCGTTGGGGAAAGTTGCCCCCCGGGTATCGGACCAGGACGGAGCCTTTTACAGGTCCCGGCCTTCAACCTGACAGAGTGTTTATTGACATCTCCCTGAATCCAGGACGTTTAAAGCAGCTCTCACCGATGGTAAGTTTTCTTCCCACCGCTGAAATGTGGCTAGGTCCGCATTTCTGGCAATACGCCAAATGCACCAAAGAAGAGGCATTAGCAGCTGACTTCTTTATTGAAAAGCTATACACGCCGCACTACCTCTACCTCAAGTGCTGGCCGGAAGCCTTCACCCGACCGGATGGCGAGCAGGGTAGAATGCAGCAACGCCTTTGGAAACTTTTCTTCCACGAGGACTGCGAATGGCCACCCGGATCCGGCACCATTTGCGATGAACCGATGTATGGCCCACCCGAACTCATGCCGGGCTACGTGCCTCCCGCCCCGTAACTGCATGCTTTCGCTCTTTGCACTCGGCCATTTTCGCCGTACATTTTTGTTAGTTTTTGTCCGAATGGCTTGCAGGGGGTATGCCTGTGATCGGCGCCAAGGCGACGATGGGCGCGCAATAAAATCATTGGAACCAGCATGTCCTGATCACGGATAAACTTCAGGGCGATAACAACGAACTGGTGGCTCGGCACGATTCCAACGAGGCTTCGACATCTCCGTTTCGCTCTGGGTTTACTCTCAAAACGGTTTTGCAGATTTTCCGGAAAAATCCGCCTGATATTCTTCGAAGATAGTTTGCGCTTGGCATTTCCCCGGATTTCAACGAAGCATCTGCTGTCCACGCCATGCCGACCGAAGCCATCCTCGCCTGCACCCGCCTTCATTTGGAAATCGATCCCACGGTTTCGGTTTCGATGACCCCGATCAAGAAGGGCGCGTCGGGCCGCACGATCGTCCGGGTGATTCGCGAAGGTCAGGCTCCGTTCATCGGCGTGCACTGGAAACCGGAGCGGCCGGACAACGAGAATTTCGTCGCGGTCGCGCGTTTCCTCAAAAAATGCCGGATCAACGTGCCGGAAATTTTTTACGAGAACCGCAACAAGCGCGTGGCCCTGGTCGAGGATCTCGGCGACACCGACCTGCTGTCGTTCAAGAATCGGCCTTTCTCCGAACGGGCCGGATTCTATCGCTCGGCGCTGGAACAGATCGACAAGCTGTTCTATGCCAAAACGCCGAAGGAATTGGAACTGATGCCGCCGTTCGATGAAGCCTTGTATCGATGGGAGCAGGAATATTTCATCGAACACCTGGTCGAGGATTATCTGGGCATGGATGGCGCGACGTTGAAAAACAATGCCGCGCTGCGGGCGCTTGCCACGCGTCTCGGTGCCTCGGCGAAACACCTGGTGCATCGCGATTTCCAGTCGCAGAACATCCTGATTCGCAATGACGAATGCTGGTTGATCGACTTCCAGGGTCTGCGCCGCGGTCGGCAGGAGTATGATCTCGCTTCGCTGATCTACGATCCTTACATGGACCACACCGCGGAGGATCGGGAGAAAATCCTCGACATCTGGGAGCAGATTTCCGAGGACCGTCCGGCGGAATCGATGTTGCGGGACTGCGCCACCCAGCGGCTGATGCAGGCGCTCGGCGCGTACGGGAATCTGGTCGAGAACAAGGGCGATGACTGGTATGCCCCGCACATCCCCATTGCGGCGCGGTTGCTCATCGAGGTGCTCGAAGACAGCCCCCTGCACGCCGTGCTGGCTCCGTATCTGAATCAGGCGATCAAGTCGCGCTAAATGCTTTTTCAAAAATCTGTAAAATCCCCGAATGCCGTGGTACAACCTGTTGTCCGCGACCGCGATCTAACAAGTCGTCCGCCGCGTTCCCGTCCTCATTCGTCATGAAATCCGCGAGCCGCTCTCTGATCATCGGTGCCACTCTGGCATTCCTGTGCGGTGCTGCGGTGTGGACAATTCAGAAGCTGAACCCTGCCGCGCTGTTTCCGGAGCGGTGGTTGTTCGAACATGTCTTCGCGCGACTGTTCCCGGATCAGCCGATGCTTTCGGGAGCCGGGACCCACGACAATCCATTCCAGCTTTCGGGCCTGCAGGCCGCGCGGGAAAATGATCTGCCGTTTCTCGTCAATACCGACGATGATGCGAAGAAGGAGTTCGACTCCCATCCGCTCTCCGCCAGCGACTTGGCAGTGCTGTTGCAAAGCCTGAAGGAAAACGGCGTGACCCAAGTGATGCTGGGCTCCACCCATGCCTGGAGTCACCCCGATCCTTTCGCGCTGGATGCCTTGAAAACCCAGTGCAGCGGCATGACTCCCTGCATCACCAGCGGCGTGGTGGGTCGCGGCGCGGTGACCACCGCGATGCCATCGGCATTCGTGCGCGCCTCGATTCCCGCATCGTCGGTTGTCGGCGACATCCGCTACTGGCCGCAGGTGAATCGCGTCAGCATCGAAAACACCTACTTCGGGGACCAGGACACCTGGGCGGGATTCTCGTTGATCGAGTCCGAGGAGAACCCGCCCGACAAAGCGTTTCTCGTCGCCCGCTGGGACGACCGCATCATTTTTTCCTCGGCCCTGCTCGCGCTGATGGTTCATGAAAAGTGCCGGCCCGACGAGTTGCGCATCGAAGCCGGAAAATTCCTGCGTTTTCCGAATGGAGGGAAGGTCATCCCGATTGACGACTACGGCAGGATCACCCTGAGCCCGCGCCCCCTTCCTGCGCCGGCGCTGCTTGCCTGGCAGTTGCTCCGACCCGAGCCTGCGGAGCGCGACACCTTGAAGAACGGCGGATCGTTCGTGCAGATCCTCGATCAATCGAAGGACTTTGGCGAGGCGCACAGTCGCGCCAACCAAAGCATGCATCAACTGCTGCAACAACTCTACCAGAGCCCCCGGATCGGCGAGCCCACTGTGCTCAGGCGCTTGCCGGAATACATCGAACTGCTCTTGCTCGCCACCCTGTGCCTGCAGCTTGCGACGCTTCATAGATTTGGTCTGTGGGCTCGACTCGGCGCGTTGTTGTTGACGGCGGTCCTGCTCGTTCTCGCAATCCATCCCGGTCACAGCTGGATACCATTTTGCCCCGCATTCGTCTCGGTTGCCGCCTGTCTCTTTGCATTTCGCAAACAGCCGCAAGCACAACGTGACGTGACCCTTCGGGAAATTTCCGCGCCGCCCGATGTTCCCGTCATGGAATCGGTGGAGCCGGTCGCGTTCATTCCAGAGGAGAATGCGCGGGAAATCATCGAGCCACTTCCCGGAAAAAAACCTGCGGCGATAAAATCACCCGAGCCCGAAACCGCGAAAAAAGCCGCGAAAAAATCGGCCGGCACTGCCAAAACGCCGACAAAAAAAACAAGCCCGCCGCCTGTTGAGGCAGATCCTCTGCCGCCCTCCGACGTCCCGCCCGCCAAAGCAGCCCCGGCACGCAAAAGAGCCAAAAAATCCAGCACTTCGAAGAAAAAAAGGGGCAAAGCATAAAAAATTCCGCGCATCGGGAAACAAAATTTTGACAAATCCCCGGCAATTCGCTATATACGCCGCCCCGCGCGAGGGATTTTCGCCCTCCCATAACCACTACCAGCCCGCCTACCATGTCCAAGAAAACAAATCTCAAAGCCGCCCTCCGCAACCGCACTGGTTCCGGACGACTCAACCAAATGCGCAAAGAAGGCTGGCTGCCGTCGGTCATGTACGGACTGGGCGAAGCCAACAAAAACCTCAAGGTCGATGCCCGCAGCTTCAACGATCTTCTCGCCCACAGCAGCTCGGAAAACATCCTGATCAACCTCGACATCGAAGGCCTGGGCAATTCGCTGGCTTTCCTGCAGGATGTGCAACATCACCCTCTCACCGGTGCTCCGATTCATGCGGACTTCCGCGCCATTGATGAAAACACCGAGATCACCGCACACGTGCCGCTTCATCTCGAAGGCGAGCCGGTCGGAGTGAAAAACGGCGGCGGCTTGCTCGAGCACACCGTTCACTCCCTGGAAATTCGCTGCATGCCCAACGATCTTCCGGACACTCTTTCCGCCGATGTCACCCATTTGCAAGTCGGCGATTCCCTGCACATCGGCGAACTCAAATTGCCCGCAGGTGTCAAAGCCACCCACTCGGCCGATGTGGTGGTCGCCCACCTCGCCAAGCCACGGGTGGTCGAAGAAGAACCCGCCGCTGCCGCCGCACCGGCTCCCGGAAAAGGCGGCAAAGCTGCTCCAGCCGCGAAAGCAGCACCCGCTGCCAAAGCACCTGCGAAAAAATAATAGCAGCCGAGATTTTCCCTGCCTGAAAGGCATCAAAAGGCAGGGAGCGCTCTCCGAGCGTTCCGGTGGGGGGATTCTGGTTCCTCATTCTCGCTCGCAGTGCTTTCAACCCCTGTCATCGATAGCAAATATGGTGCGTGAGTCAGGTGAGGCTCGATGAAGGAAAATCCATTTCCTCATCGGGACGTCAGTGACGGCTTTGTCAGTTTGGATCAATGCCGGGTTCTCGAAGTTTTGCTTCCTGTATTGGATCGCTCGGCCTGTTTATCCGGACGTTTTTTCGAGCAGATCATCATCCGACCACATTTTTTTATCGGGTCCGGCAGAGCGGATTTCCCATTGTTTTCCGCCGAGTGCGTGGAAATGCAGGGGGACCCCCCAGCGGTCGATCAGGCGATTCCTGGAATCGAGCGCGACTGAATTGTTAGAAATCCATGGTTCGGTTCCGGGCCGGTTGCCCCGCAAGGCGGCGCTCCATTCCTCATTCGCGGACAAGGGTCGGTCGCATGCCTGCTTGGAAATCAACAGGAAGCTGGCAACGGCACGGGACATCAAAATCAGGTCGTCCTGTGGCGGCGATGCGGGGTTGGCGTAGTTGAGCAACATGAGGTCGCCTGGCGCAGCGGCGCCGGGTTTTGTCGCAATGGGCACGCTGATGCTGGATTCGGTGACAACGATACCCGGCGGGATGATTTCCGTTTTGACCGGAGCGGGGTCGGGTGCGGTGCTTTTTTTGCGAAGCGACGGTGTCAGAATCACGAGCACGCATGCCGCGAAGACAATCAACACAAGACCTTTCAGAATCGACCGCTTTGTCATGGTTTGATGAAGCCGAGAGGTGCGGGAGAGGAGAGCGGATTCCAGAAATGGGCGATGTTCGGCAGCACGGCGGTCATTTGGTTGTTCGAAACTCCAAACCAGCGCAGCATCTCCGCGAAATACACGTCCGTCGATGTGCTTGGCAGCAGGCGTCCGCCGTAGCCCACGTCATCGTTGCTATCCAGCGCGAGATCGGGAAAGGTGCCGAAGATTTTTCCGCCATCGATCGGGCCGCCCATGAGGAAGGCATTGCCGCCCCATGCGTGGTCGGTGCCCCGGCCGTTGGATCGCAGGGTGCGCCCGAAATCGGACGCGGTGAAGGTGATGACGTCATTGCTCAAGCCCAGTTCCTCCAATCCGCGCTGGAACGCGGTGAGGGCGGCATCGACTTCGAGAAGTTGATTGGCCTGTGGGTTGAGCAGATCGGAGTGCATGTCCCATCCGCCCCAATTGATGAAGAAGGTTTGCCGGCGCAGCCCGAGTCCGGAGCGGATCTTGATCGCCTTGAGCACGGCGCGGAAGGTTGCGGCCAGGTAGTTATTGTTAGGGAAAAAGGCGTCCGCTGCTCCCAAATCCGCATCGGGTGAATCAAACTTCGCCTGAAACAGCAGCTGCGCGTCGTCGCTTTGTTTGGTGAGGTTGGCGAAACCCTGCGAAAGCAGATTGGCGTAACTTTGCTGCAGGGTGCTGCGGAATGCCTGGTTCTTGAGCATGTTCGGCGCGTTGTAGCTGTCGAAGCTGAGAGAGCCATCGGGCGTGATGACAAACTGGGTTGTTTCTTTGCCGACCTGGAACGTATTGTTTCCGGCAAGCGAAATGCTCATCGAGGTGGCATTCGCATTGTAGCTGGAACTGATGATGTCCGCACATCGGCCCGCCCAGCCGGTCAGTTCCAGCATGCCCTGGGGCACGGCGGTCTGCCATTGTTCGGTTTGATCGCTGTGCGAAAACAAGGCGCGGGGAATCGGAAGAGCCGCGTTTTGCCCGTTCTCCCATGCCAGATACTGGGCTTTGGTGATCGGCTGCACCAGGGTTCCGATGTTGGTGACGGCGGCAAGGCGTTTTTTCCCGGTGAAATAGGGCCCGGTGCCCGTCGCCATTTGATGCATCCCTGTCATCGAAGGATGGAATGCGAAGTCGGACGAGTCGCCCGACAGCCGGAGCAGGGAGTTCCGGTCCAGCGCCAGTCCTCCGTCGGTACCGGGTGCTCCGCGCGTCACCGCGTAAGTGTTGTAGCGCGATTGCTCCCAGGGCACCAACATTTGAAACGAGTCGATGCCGCCACTCAGGAACAGGCAAACCAGGGCCTTGCTGTCGCCGCCGCCACCGATGTCATCGGCTGCGGCGCTGTTCGCCAGTTTCAGATTGAGCAGGGTGTTCAGAATCGCGGAGGAACTCACCGCGGCACAGTTGAACTGACGGAGGAACTTGCGTCGGGAAATGGGATGTTGAATCATGATGTCGATGGGTTCAGCGTTGTACGGCACCGTCGGGACAAACCGAGGCAAGAAAAACAAGGAGTTGCACCCGTTGGAGCGGGTCTCCCGCAGGTGTTTGGGAAAGCATGTTGACGATTGTGGATCGTGTGGTCGCGCTCATCATTCCGCCGCAGAGCAGCAGATTGGCGCGATCAATCAGCAGCGGCGTATCGTCCGCGACATCTAACAAGTCACGGTAATCAGGGTTGAAGGAGTAGCTTTCGTAAAGGCGGAGTCCGGAGATTGAATTGTTCCAGAGTTGGTTGACGAACGCGATGCTGGTGTAACTGTTGGTGATTTGAAATGCGGGTGCGGCGAGTTGATTTTCCGTTAGCAGACCCGGTGACCGGTAATCCTGACGATAGAAATTGAAAACGCTGGGTGCGTAACCAGGTGACTGAAGTGCGCTGTCATAAAAATTTCCGTAGTCCCACCAATGCACTGCGGCAAAGCGATCAAGCCGGCCGACCCGTGCCAGCGACATGGCGCGCTGCACGGGATCCTTGAGGCGGCCGAACGACGGCGAGCCATACGACCATCGGACATCGCGCGCCTCGACATCCAGCAAAATGGCGCGAACCACCGCCGCGAGGTCGCCCTTTTTACCCTGGCCATTGTTGGCGAACACTGCCGCGACTCTGCCCACGTAAGCCGGGCTCGGGTTGCTGGTGACGAGAAATTGGATCAGTTGTTGGCTGACAAACGGTGCGGTGTTCGCATGCAAGAACAAATAATCGAGAGCGTCATCGACATCGCGAAGTCCATTGGCACTGCTGGCCGGGCGTTGGGGAATCACAAGTCCGCCCAGCATGGATTTGGCTCCGAAATCGTGCTTCTCCGCCCACATGTTCATGGGTGCCGCCATTTGGCTGTCTTCATAACCTCCCGATGCCCAATGCTGTCCTGGAAACCAGAATCCCGTGAACACCCGCGCCATTTCGGTGATGTCGCTGTTGTCATAGGTCGGGATGAAATTTCCTGACCCATCCCTTTTTCTGGTGCCGTCCGGGTTGAGCTGCCAGAGGCCGATCGTGAAGAGCTGCATCACCTCCCGTGCATAGTTTTCATCGGGAAACTGATTGATTTCAGGCCGGGCTTTCTGATTTCCCACATGGCTCAGGTATCTTCCCATCGCCGGATGTACGGTCACTTCGCCAAGAATGTCCCGGTAGTTGCCAAACGCATGGCGCAGGAAAATGTCGTAATAGTCGGTCATCGCCAGCGGATAGTCCGCAAGTCCGGGATCGCGGCGTGAGGTGACGAGAATCTGGCTGAGTGCGAAGGCCACACGCTGGCGTAGTTGGTCTTTTCCGCGGATCGCCCCCCTGGCGAATGCCGAAGTGGCATTGTTGCCTCGAACATCCTGATCGCCATGGTCGTAACTCAGATCCAAACGCGGTCCGCGCAAATCCCGGTACATTGATTCGATAACGGGTCTTTGATAACTGGCTGGCTGGTTGGCAATCTGGTCATCGATCCATCCCGCAAAGCCGAGTGTTTGCACCCGGTCCAATTCTTCCATGGTCGCACCAAAGCTCGCCTGCTGGAGAAATCGCGCGGCTTGTTCGCGGGATACGTGAGCGGCGGGCCCGCCGGGCAGTGCATTCCGGAATCGGTTGGCGAAAGATGCATAGTCGCCCGAAACACTTCCGGTCACATTGCCTTCTTCATCCATTACGAGCGAACTCGCGCGTGTGCTGTCCTGTTGGTAAGGATCGCTGGCGGCGAAGACTTCATCCCAGTCCGCGACACCATCGCCGTCGGAATCGCGATCCTTGGTTTCCACACTGAAGAACGCCTTGGGGGTGGAGGAATATTGACCGATAACACGTGCCGTTTCATTGGTGTTCACGTTGGTGAAGGGAAGCGAGAGCCATTGCCAAGCGGTTAGGTTGGCGGAGCGATAGACGCGCTGGCGTTTCCAATCCATTTTGGTCCAGGAAAGCAGCGCATCGTTGCCTTGCCGCTGCAAAGCCAGCGCGACACGCGATTTGGCATCGTAAGGGTTCGTTCCCCATGCCGCTTCGGTGGCGTTGGTCGCGCCGTCGCCATCGCTGTCCGCTGTTGGTGAGAGAGCCGCCACATGGTAGCGGGCTTCCCATGCGTCGGACAGGCCGTTTTGATTGAAGTCGGCTCCCTGCACGGCAGTTCCGCTCGCAAAGGGCGGCCGCACATCGGCAAGCAGCGGATTGGAACCCTCCTGGCGCTCGACGCGGTCGTCGGCACCATCGCCGTCCGAATCCGTGGCGCGCGGGTTGCAGCCAGCAAGGTATTCGTCGCGGTTCTTCAAACCATCACCATCGGCATCCTGGGTGGCATCGACCGCGGAATTTTTGTTGAATTCATGAGCATCCTCCCAGTTGTTAGGCATGCTGTCGTTGTCGGTGTCGGCAAAGTTAGCAAATGCGGGCAACGTTTCCAGCGGGGTCGGGGTGATGAAGGCGCGGAAGCCCTCGTGGACTTCAATGGTGGGTATGTTCGGAGTGTATTCCCGATCCTGCCAAGCGGCCGTACCGCTGTCGACAGCGGGACAGGCGGTGGACTGGCTCACCAGCCGGGAGACGACGGTGGCGTTGCGGGTGATGTTGAAAATTTCAAAATTGACCGACCACACATTCCCGGCTCCACGTGTGGCGAGCACGCGGAAGCGAAGTTTGTCCGAGATGTCCGCCGATCCATAGCCGCTGAAACCGAGCGCGGATTTCAAATCGATCGGAGGCGCTCCAAAATCGGCGAGGTAAATATTGCTGCCTGGTTCACCCGAACCGCTGAAGGCTTCATTGGCAAACGATTCGAATCGATAGGTAATATTGCCGCCCTCCGCAAGCAATCGCATGTCCAGGCTTCGCTGCGAACCGACCTGAGGATTGCCGACGGGAGTTCTGGTGTTGCCGACAAAAAAGGCCACGAGTGTGTCGCCGTAATATCCATCGCGACCACCGGTGGCGCCGCTGCCGTGATCCCATACCAACTGTATGGGTTCGATTTTCCATTCCCACTTGGACGGCGAGGCGGTGTAAGACGGAGTCCAGCCAGTGAAACCCGTGCCGCCGGAAGGGTTGACCGCCGGGTCCATGCCCAGGGAATTTTCCTTTTTATCAGACAAGCCATCGCCGTCGCTGTCGATGAGATCGGGATTGCTCGGCAATGCTGCAGTGACTTCCGCATAGTCACTCAATCCATCCCCGTCGCTGTCAATCTTCAGGGAATTTGCCGCCGATTCCACATTGTCCGCCAAGCCGTCGCCATCGGTGTCCGCTTTTTTCGGATCAGAGCCGCGCTGGTATTCTTCGAAATTGCTCAAGCCATCGCCATCGGGGTCTGCCGCCGCAGTACTAGGTCCCGCGGGCTCCAGGCCGTATTGCATTTCATACCAATCGGGAATCCCCGATGCATCGCTGTCGAGATTCGAGTCCACGATTTGCAGCGCGTGCAGGCCGACGGAATATCCATCAATGCTGTTGACATGAATGGTCAGCGATGACCCCGTGCGGTTTGCATAGCGGGCGAAATTTGCGTAGGGAAATAGAACGGCGGGCGAGAAAGCGGGGATTTCTATCCACTTCTGCTGGGGCGCCGTGGTCGATGTCGCAAAAGTTTTCAAGGTTTCCGGCTCATCGTTGAGCGTTACCGATGCATGCTGACCGTCGTAACTTCCGCCGACATAGGCAAAGACATGATAACTGGCAAAAGGGATGCCCTGAAGTGTCAGCGTCAGGCTTTGTTGATAGTCCGCCCGAATGTATCCATTCATCAATTTTTGATCGGCGGTCCCGTTGTTGAACGTGTAGCCATTCTCGTAAGAAGTCCACTGCACGGTCATGGCAGGCAGGAGTTGTCCGTCGGATCGCGACAGGACACCCTCTGCGGGAGAGCCGATCAATGCCGTGTTCCCGGTTGAACGATCATAGGTGCGGAGGGGTATGGTGTTGTTCCAACGGATTTGCGGCACTACCCCGGCAGGCGCGAACCAGGGCACCGTGCCGTTGGAATCAGAGGAACTGACAAAATTGATTCCGATGGCTCCCGCATATGGCGTGGGGACGCTTGACGCGGAACCGGGATTGGACCCGACCCGCTTTTCCCAGGCATCGGGAGCGCCATCGCCGTCTGTGTCGATCATGAGCGGTGAAGATACAGGCGCTTTTGAAATTTCATCCTGATCCTGAAGTCCGTCGCCGTCAGTGTCTACGAGGTTGGGGTTGCTCCCCGCAGCCAGCTCTGCCGCATCAGACGCCCCGTCGCCATCGGTGTCGCGTCGGTGGGGGTCGCTGGACATGACCCCGCCGTGGTATTCTTGCAACGCGGTGAGCGTATCGCCATCCTCATCCAACAGGGCATCGGCAGGATTGGTATCGCTGAGATGATTGTCATTCTCCCACCAGCGCGGAAGTCCATCGCCATCGCCATCGGCCATGCCGTCGGCATCCACTTCCATTTTGACAAAATCAAACTGGATCCACGAATACGCGTTCGCGGATGGTGCGGGACCGGTGCGTGTGAATTCAATCGTATTGGCTCCGGCGACCGCCTGCACGCTGGCGGCGGGAATGTCGATGGTGAACCGGGTGTCGCGGTCCAAACCATTTCGTTGGAGAATCAAGGTGTTGGATGTCGCGGTTTTGAAGCGCACGGTGATGTCATGCGTGCCGAAGTTCTCGCCGTTGCCCGTCACGGAAGACCAGGATCCACCCCAGATCAATTCGAATGTCAGCCGCAGCCTTGATTGCGTACCGGCTTGTGAGGCATTCAGGTTGAAGTGAACGAGTTTTTTTTGATCCGTATTGGTCATGGCGCGCTCGAACGCTGATGTCGGTTCCGGATTGGGAACTACCAATTGACTTGTGAGGCCGTTGAAGCCGACGGGGTAGTTGCCCGCCTGGTAAAAATGGTCATCGCGATTGGGATTGCTCCCCGCATTGTAGAGCGGATCGCCGGGGATGCGGGTGACAAATCCCGGCGCGGCGTTGCTGCCGCCCGATTCTTGCGAAAATTCATTGGTAGGCTCGTAGTTGCTGCCGAGAGGATCCTCGTCATCACCGATCTCCCACAAGGTCAGCGATGTTGCAGATGCGAGAAACGGTACTGCGCAGAGGAGAAAGTAGGCCGTGCCCAGATGCCCAGTCATCGCCCGAAGCAAAGCACAAAGCCGAAATCGGCAATGCTGCGGGAGCATGGGCACCAATGCAGACAAGGGGGCCGAAATGAAATAAATTTTATATTGAGAATTCATTTAACGTAAACCTATCTGTCCTGCTATCCAGGTCAAGATGTTTTTGTCGGTCATTCAAGGCGACAGCAACAATGTGCGATGTTTGCTTGGCAGGCGGAACATGGTTTTCACTTGTCTCAAAGCGAAAGTGACTGCCCTGGCCTCACAACTTTTGCATGCATTCCACCAGCGCCCCGGCACCGCTGCCGGTCTTGGCGGACACCGGAAAGATGCGGGGTTTCGCACTGGTCCACGCCGCGATCTCCGCTTCAAACAGGGCGATGTTCCGGGTCACGACGCTTTGTTTGCCTTTGTCGGTTTTGTTGAAAACCAGCGCGAAAGGGAGCCGGCACTGAACCAGCCATTGCACGAACTGCAGGTCGATTTGCTGAGGTGGGATGCTGGAGTCGATGATGACAAAAACACACGACAACCCCTCGCGACCGGAGATGTAGTTGGCGATGACATCGTGGAAGTAGTCGCGCTTTTCCTTGAGCACTTTCGAATAGCCATAGCCCGGTAGATCGACGAGCCGCCATTTTTTGTTGATGATGAAAAAATTGATCAACTTGGTATGACCCGGTGTCGCGGACACCTTGGCGAGATCCTTTTTTCCGGTCAACATGTTCAGCAGGGATGACTTGCCGACATTCGAGCGGCCGATGAAGGCGCATTCGGGCATGACGACCGGCGGGCATGACTCCAAGTCCGGCGCGCTGATTTCAAAAGTGGCGGATTGAATTCTCATGTCACTGCCGGAGAATGGATTTTTCTTTTTTGCTGACAAGGTTTAAATCTTTTCTCACTGCGCAAAACCCGCTTGCATTCAAGGCGGCGGACACCATACTCACCCGTATGAAATTCATACTTCTTGCCGTTCTGACCACACAGTTGGTTACCGCGCGGCTTCACGCCCAGGTGATGAATGACATCGACCCCACCAAAGCGAGGGACACCCAGTATGTCCGGGTGATGCGCAACCAGGATGGCTCGACGGCGATTTTTCGTCGCACTCCCAGTAA
>Ga0315905_10004532_pt1 | contig 14202 bp, 9 predicted proteins | sample LakEriMetagenome_5_FD_203522 | JGI IMG/M metagenome (GOLD analysis project Ga0315905, IMG submission 203522) | Freshwater fungal communities from buoy surface, Lake Erie, Ohio, United States - Buoy 4 MA121 | ecosystem: Environmental > Aquatic > Freshwater > Lake | place: USA: Lake Erie, Ohio... | reverse complement strand
GACGTGCTGGGGCGAAAATCGGGAGTCGAAACGACGGAACTGGAGGACGCCATCGATTACGTCCGCCGACTCGACCAGATGTGACCAGACTTCGAAACCAGCCTGTCGGCCAAACGGTCGGCAGACCCTGTTTTTCCGAGTGGTCAAAAATTCAACCGCCCAACCCTGCAGACGCTATCTGCCGCCGCAAGACACAGTGCGCCTGCATACGCAGTGAGGCAAGCTGAAGAGCAACGCCTAAACATGCAGTACAGTTGCGATTTCTTCGAGCGTCTTCTTCTCGGATACGGACGTCGAGCCCATTCCCAAGAAGCCGCCTGCCGACTTGGCTACGGCTTCGGCTCGGTCGAGGATGGCCTGAGCGACCTGTCGAAACGCAGTCTCATCCAACGTGCACTTGAGTGAAGTGACGTAAAGTTTCCAAGTGTCAAACAGTTCGGAATTTGGCTTCTGGCCCAGCCAGGAATCGAGTAACTCAAAAGCGGCTGAGTCGGCTTTAATCCCGTTTTCAGAGGCCGAGGACAAAATCGTCTGCCGCTCTTCATCCTGTAATTCGCCGTCAGCCCACGCGACGCAAACCAGTGGGACCATTGTCAAACAGACGATGTTGCCTGGACCAATTTTCTGGTCGACCAAGGCCTGCAGAACCTTCGCATTGGAGATTCCACTGACGTGGGCCAAGGCATCGCGTGCTTGCTGGTCGGCCATTTCCCGGGTCAAGCGTTCCATCAGGTGCTTGTCCCGTTGTTGAAAAAACATGTCTTCTAGTGCTTGACCGCGACGTTGCAAATTGTCGTCCATTTGCAGGCTCTTCAGGGTGAACGGGTAGGCTGTCTGAACAAAGTACCCTGCAAAATGTATCGGAAAGTGAGGCCGATTTGCAGGGGGAACCGGCCCCGCTAGCCAACTGACCAACCCCCACGATTCCGAGATTGGACAGGCAGGATTGCGAGATTGGACAGGCAGGATTGCGAGATTGTGCGAGATTGGACAGGCAGGATTGCGAGATTGGACAGGCAAGGTGAGGACGAGGTTAGGACGGAAGAGGTGCGGTGAGGGCGGTTGTTTGGAAAGTGAGGCTGGAAAGGGAGGGGATCTGGGGGAGGCGGAGTGGGTGGGTTGGCGGTTATACTGGGGAGATGGCTGGAAAAGGAAGCTCGTCATCCTGGCCGCTCCAAGTGGGGTGGCTGGGCGATTTTCGGCCGAACTCACGGAGTAGATTGCAACATGATTGACTGCCCTGCCCTGCACCGAAATTGTGAAGGTGTGATTCAGCCACGTTTAAATAAAGGATTGTTTCGTCGAATTGGGGCCCCCAGGGTGGCCCGTGATGTGGCCGTTTGGGCAGCCGCTTCTGGAAAGTTTGCGAGACGGGGCCGGCTGGTCGCCGGACTCGCGGTTTTGGCTCTGTTTTGCCTGTCCAATCTCGCGCTGTCGAACCACGCCAACGGTTCGGACACAGCCATCCAACTTCAGACTTCGGTGGCCCGAATGAAGGATTGGCTGGGGACATCCTCAGCCGCTGAGGGTTGGCGCCGGTACTTGCTGCTGAATACGTTGGAGACCCAAGCCGCGTTGGGAGACCGGGCCGACATTCAGACGCTGAACGAGGTGCTGAGCCGCTTCCAGTCGGGGGCTCCCGGTCTGGACCACAGCGGCTTCCAGGACGTCCGCCGGGATATTGAGGAGCACGTTCGCCATTTGGCTCAAGTGCGAGTCGGTGATTTGGAAACCGCCCTGGTTGCGGCCAAGGATCAGTTTCGACCGCTCGATTTGGAAGCGGTTCTGCGGCGGAAAGAAGACGCACTCTATCACCTTCAGGCTCTGGAAAAGAACTACCAAACCCGTCTCGCCGAACCCGAACGTTCGGAAGCGGTCAACGCCTTACAACTCGGTGCCTCGATTGAAACCGTGAAAGCGGTCGATCCGGCCCAAGTACTTGCCGATGGGCTGGCTGCGGAAACGGGTGACGCCGCCGCAGATCAGGCTCGCCAGGCAGCTCGGAACCAGGCAATTTCCCAATTGCGGGGACACGTTCAGAAGTTCGACGAAAGCGCCCGGGAGCGGTTTGACCCCTGGTTTGGCTCAGCTCAACTCGCGCTCGATCGCTATTTTCGCGTGCTCTTCTACGCCTCCGATCGCAACCTGAAACAAGGCTACGAGCGACAACTGCAAACATTGAGCGAGACCTTGCCGCTTTTGGCCGATCCTCAGGAGCGGCGTGCGGCAGGAGTCGCGGGCAATGCCGTTGGCTTCCTCGACTTTGCGGGACAAGTTCCCGAGTTGGTTACGGCCTTGCGAATGAAGTACTCTCAGCCCAACTTTCAGGGCGTCATCAAGGAAGACTTCCTGAATCGGGCGATGGGCCGTGATGTTCCCGAGACGCGGCCCGTTCGCGAAGTGATTCTGGGTCGATTGATCCAGGGGACATCCTACACCGACACCAATGTTTCCTTCGATTTGCAGGACGACCCGAATCAAGTCTCACTCAGTATCCGGGCGTTGGGGACGATTCGCTCTGACAATTTTACGAAGCAGGGCCCGGTAACCGCCTACTCAGGCTCGACAGGCGTGTTTGAAGCTCGACGGCATGTCTTTGCCAATCTCGGCGGATTTTATGCGAATGCTCCCTACGCAGCCGCAAATCTCCAATCCGAATTCCGCGGTACCAGCTGCAAGCTGAAAGTGGTTAACAAACTGGCCCACAAAACTTACGTTCGGGATCGTGAGCTCAGCCAATCGATCGGCGCGGGGCGAGCCGAGGATCGAATCCTGAATCAATTCGGACAGCAGACCAACGAGTCGCTGAGCCAGCCGCGGCAGCGATTGAATCAGGCGATTACTCGCATGAATGAATACTCGCGCCTGGTCCCCGACCTCTTTCTGAGCAGTCGCAGTGAGGCGGTCGTGGTGAACGCCAAGCGGGCAGATGCCTTTCGCCTCGGGTCTCCCCGGTCCGCCCCCGAATTCGCCGTTCCCTCCGATGTCCAGTTGCGCCTGCATGAGTCGCTGCTCAGCAACTACCTCGACCCATTCTTCGCCGGACGAACGTTGACCAACGAGGATATGGCAAAACAAGCCGAGAAATTGCTGGACCGCGTTCCCGAGGCATTCGTGTCCAAGGGCGATGACGATCGCTGGTCGATTACCTTTGCCCCGATTCAAGCAGTCCAGGCGAATATCGAAGACAACCGCGTGATCCTGGCCATCAATGGTCGCCGGTTTTCTCAAGCCGACCGCGAGATGCGAGCGGCAATGATTATTCGTATTGCCTATCGAGTCGTGCAGCGCGACGGCAAGGTCTTGCTGGAGCGGGATGGGCAAGTGACGGTTGATTACGAGGACCCGGCGGATGAAAGCGCACGGACGCTCGCCTTCAAGACTTTCCTCACCGACAAGCTGAATTCCGCCGATGCTGCCGATGAAGGAATCGTCTTGCCGGCCAACCTTCTCCCCACTGACCGAGTCAAGGAGTTGGAAGACAGCGAGATTGCCCGCCAGATGCAGCTGGTCGAATTCACTGCGGACGATGGTTGGTTGAAACTCGGTTGGCACTACGCGAAAAATGGAAGCTACGCCTCCTCGGTTTACACGCCGGCGATCGGCGACGCGCCGGCTCAATCCCCTCCCAGCGTCGCACCGCCTCAACCCGAAGAAGGCTCAAACTGAGCCTGCCCGCCTTCCGTCGTGCGGAACTGGACCGAGGTGACTAAAAATCCCCGCTTCAACTCGCTACACTTGGGTGGCTGAGCCCTTCGTCGCGGATGGCGAGGAAATTCAGGGCGAGGAAACTCAGGGCGAGGAAACTCAGGGCGAGGAAACTCAGGGCGAGGAAACTCAGGGCGAGGAAACTCAGGGCCCGGGAACTAAAGGGCAGGGATGGGGCTTGCATGGGGCGAACCGTCTGTGCCGTGCGGTGCCAAGCCGATTGCGGCCATGCTGTAAGACGCCCTGAGGGTATGACTACCTGAGGGTGCCGAACAGTGCTGGCGCAGTGCGATTGCCCGTTTGGCTTCGGAACAAGCGGTTTGCTCCCCGAGGGAGATGGTCGCTCGGCGGGCCTGTGTCCGAGAACAGAGTTTCCGATCTGGCGACTCAGTTTGCAGGCCCCACCGATGCAGTTGAGCTCAGCGGAAGAGGCAGGGGCGAATGGTCCCCAGGGAATCGGTACACGCAACAAGGCCGGAGGAGTCATGCGCGCGAAGCAGGGAGTCTGGGCGTCTTTAATTTTGGCGTTAGTCGTTGTTTGGACAGTAAGTTTACTGGCTCCGGCGAGGGCGGATGAAGGGATGTTTCCACTCAGTGAATTGGGACGTTTGAATCTCCAGGCCAAAGGCCTGCAATTGCGACCAGACGAGGTCTTTAATCCGCAAGGCATTGCCCTCGTCAACGGTATCTGTAAGGTCAATGGCTGCACCGGCTCGTTCGTCTCTGCTCAAGGTTTGATTGTCACCAATCACCACTGTGCGTTCGATGCGATTCAAAAGGCAAGTACGGCGGAACGCGACCTGTTAGCCAAGGGCTTTCTGGCTCGGAACCAAGCCGAAGAAATCCCGGCTCCCGGTTACACTGTGCGAATCACGGAGAGTTATGAAGACGTCTCCGCGGCGGTCCTCGCAGTTGTGACTCCCGAAATGAGTTTCACCGATCGCACGAAAGCGATCGAGCGCCGTCGCAAGGAACTCGAGCAAGCGGCTGAGAAAGCCAACCCGGGCTTGCGGGCCGAAGTCGCCGAGATGTTCACCGGTAAGACGTATATTCTTTTTCTTTACACCTTTCTGCGAGACATTCGCCTGGTGTTTGCTCCGCCCGCCGCGGTCGGAGTGTTTGGTGGAGAAAATGACAACTGGGAATGGCCGCGGCACACGGGCGATTTTTCGTTCATGCGAGCTTACACGGCCGCGGATGGAAGTTCGGCAGCCTACTCGCCCGACAACGTTCCTTATCAGCCAAAACGTTTTGTCCAGGTGGCTCCGCAAGGTGCGAGCGAGGAGGACTTCGTGTTCATCCTCGGTTATCCGGGGCGAACTGCCCGGCATCGCACCGCCAGCTTTCTCCGTTACGAGCACCAGGTTCGCCTTCCGGCGATCGTTGACCTTTATGCCTGGCAGATTGCGGAAATGAACGCGGCGGGAGCTGAGGATCGCAGCATTGCCATTAAACACGCGGCGCGTACTCGCTCGTTGGCGAATGTGGAAAAGCGCTCTCGTGGCCAGATTCAGGGACTCAACCGGACAACGATTACGGCAGACCGGGCCGCCACCGAGCAGAAATTGCAGCAGTACATTGATGCTGACTCAGCGAGGCAGGCCCGCCACGGCAGGACCTTGGCCGAGATCGACGCCGTTTACGCGGAGATGACCGCTGCTGCTCCGTTTGAAATCAATGTTCGCGAACTCAAATCGGCCTGTCGTGCGTTGGCCTTTGGATACGCTGTTTACGAAGCTGCCGTCGAACGAGCCAAGCCCGACCTCGAACGCGAGTCAGCTTACATGGACCGCAACTGGGAGCAGACTCGGCAACAACTTTTGCTTGATGTGAAAGACTGGCATCCTCCGACCGATGAGCGGATGCTTGCTGGGATGCTGGAGCGATTGGCAAGCATCCCTTCAGCTCGCGAGCTTCCCGGCCTGAAGGAAATCCTGAACGCGGGTGAGGTCGAGGCAGCGGCCCGAAAGTTGATTCAGGCAACGAGCGTTGGCCGACCCGAGTTTGTCGAGACGGCCCTGCAACAGGACGCAGCCGAGTTAGCCAATTCAGACGACCCGGTGATGCGACTTGTGGTTGAGCTCTTTCCGAAATATGTTGAGCTGCGAGACTTGGATAAGGCTCGTGAAGGTCGGTTAGCTCGGGCCTACGGCGACCTGATCGATATCAAACGTGAATTCCAAGCAGCTGATTTTGTCCCCGATGCCAACGCGACCCTTCGGCTCACCTACGGGTACGTGCGTGGTTACTCTCCCTCGGATGCGATCTACAAAAAGCCTTTCACCACGCTCCGGGGCTTGGTCGAAAAGACGACCGGTGAGGAACCTTATGTCACGCCGCCGGAAGTACTTTCCGCCTGGAGGGCTGGGGAGTTTGGGCGATTTGTCGCTCCGAAGCTTGGCCAAGTGCCCGTCGCCCTGCTCTACAGCACGGACACGACTGGCGGCAACTCCGGCAGTCCGGTGTTGAATTCACGCGGACAACTGATCGGTGTCAACTTCGATCGGACGTTCGAAGCGACGATTAATGACTTTGCCTGGAACGCCGATTACAGTCGTTCAATCGGGGTCGACATCCGCTACGTGTTGTGGATTACGGGAGTCGTCTACGGCGGAGACAATTTGCTCAGCGAGATGGGCGTCCCCAGTGCAAAGTAGGAATTGAATTTCCGAGGACTGGCGGGTCGCCGGTCTGTTCCGCTAGGATGAGAACAGGGCCCCCAACAGGACTGGGCCTGTCAGTTTTAATTGCTGGAGAATTTCGATGAAGCTGCGGACTTTTGCCCTCCTTTCAATTTTGGCTCTGGTTGCCTGCGGTTCGGGTTGTGACGCTGGAGCGAGCAAACCTTCCAATGAGCCTGTTGTTCAAGACCTCGAAATCGAGACAGGCGAAGCATTCGACCCGAGCAAGGAAAAGAAAGAAGGCAAGTAGTCGCACGGCGGTTCTTTTAATCGGCCGCCCGAACGCTTGCCGAACTCTCAGCGGCCTGAAATTGGCTTTTCAGTCTCCGTAGCCACCGGTGCAGCCTGCCCTCTCCCCGTGGTTGAGTGGCGTGGTTGAGTGGCGTGGTCACCGGGCCGTCTTGATTTCGGCGAAATTGTCGTTGGCGAATTTCATTCACCGAATTGGCTAAACGTCGTGGATGCATCGGTTTACATCCAGAGCGGACGACAAAGCGGGACAAAGATTGTCCTCCGCAGTGGTGCGACGACCTTTGGCCGCTCGTCCGCAAACCACGTTCAATTGCTCGATCGGGAAACCTCCCGGCACCACTTTGAGTTGGTGCTGGAGGTTGATGTCGTCTCGCTGCGCGATTTGGGGAGTGCCAACGGTACATTTGTGAATGGGTCCCGAACCCATTTCCGACAGTTGCAAACAGGCGACCAGATTCGAGCTGGGCAAACCGAGCTGCTCTTCACCGGCGGACACTCGGCCAGAGCGCACTCCAGCTTCCCAGGGGTGTCGGTACAACTGGTCCGTGAGCCGGAAATCGCTGAGCCGCGCGACCCGTTCTGCAACGAGTTTGCCCGGACCGAGTCTTTTGAGGTCACTCCTCGGCGGGCTTTGGAAGTCGAGGCGCGCAGTCGCAGCGACCTTGATTTCCTGCAGGAAGCTTTTCAATCGCTGGGAAGCGGGCTGAGCGTGGACGAACTTTTCGCCCAGATGCTGGAGCGAATCTTCAGTTGGGTCAACGTCGACCGGGCTTGCGTGGTCCTGGGTGGACGCGAGGGGGAGGAATTTGTCGTCACCGCGGCGAGACTGCGCGAACCCTCCAGCGATTCAACGATGCGGGTCAGCCGGGCGATTCTTCGCCATGTCCAAAGTCGGAACGTGGGCCTGTTGACTCATGATGCCCGCGATGATTCGCGCTGGGAGGACTCCGACCCGAACAGCACGCTCGGGATTCATGAGGCAATCTGCGTGCCCTTGCTTGGTCGCAGCGAGTTCCTGGGAGCGATCTACGTTGACACATTCCTGCAGCCGGGAGGTCGGGGAGCGATTCGCGAGCGGGTGCTGACTGACGAGCACCTGAAGATCATGGTGGCCGTCGGCAAACTGGCGGGGCTGGCGTTGGAAAACGCCCGCTATTCGGAGCAGTTGGTTGCCAAGGCGAGACTGGCTGCGATCGGCGAGACGATCGCGTCGTTATCCCACCACATTAAAAATATCCTTCAGGGAATGAGCAGTGGAACTTACCTGCTCGAGCAGGGCCTGAAGCATCAAGCCGCAGAGGATACGCAGCGAGGCTGGGAAATCGTCCGCCGCTACCAAGATGCAATCTCACGTCTGGTCCTCGACATGCTCTCCTATTCACGCGAGCGACAACCGAGTTTGGTACCCGCCGACCTTAACCAAACCGTCGGCGAGTGCGTAGAGCTGGTTCGACCGCGAGCCGACAGCTTGGGCATCAAGCTGGTTTGGGAGCCCGCCCGCGGTTTGTCAAACTTCGAGTTTGATCCTTTCGGCCTCACGCATGCGATCACCAATTTGCTGCAAAATGCCTTGGACGCTTGCGAGCATAAAGGGGCTGGAATCGTCCAGGTCAGCGTTCTGCCTGAACCATCTGAAAGTCGATGCCGAATCGTGGTTCAGGATAACGGAATGGGAATTCCGGGAGCCGATTTGGAGCGGATTTTCCAATTATTTCACAGTACCAAAGGCAACAAAGGAACCGGGCTCGGGCTGGCAGTCAGCCGGAAGATCGTCGAAGAACACGGTGGCCAGATTACCGTCGAGAGCATCCTTGGGAGTGGCAGCAGGTTCACGATCCTGCTGCCGACGGCGACTCGACAACAAACGCTCGAAGCCGAGGGCGAGACAGTAGAGAGGGCGCGATTGCAGCCCAAATTCAAGTCAGCAAAAAGCTTTGTTGATCCCTCAACCGATGCGACGTGCGATTCTGACGCGAATTAGGTGAACCGGTGGATCGAGCCGGGGCACGCGCGGGGGAGCGGGTGCTTTGTGTGAGGGCGGAGTGAGGAATTGAGGGCTATTGGCTGCGGGACTCGTCTTGGGCGACTTCCACTTTGCTGCTTGATTCAGGGCTGTCCAGCCGCGCGCCAAGCCGATAGGTCTGCAACAACCCATCGACCTCGATTGCCACCTTGCGGGACTCGATGCTCTTGATTGTCCACTTCTTGTCATCGAGTTTAAACGATTCCCCTGTCTTCACACGAAACGACTCTCCGAGCGTTTCGACTTCGATCCAGGCGACATCCGCTCCGGTCTTGTCCTTGACGACACCGCGAATCACCGCTGCCTTGGCATGCTGGAACTTTGGCTTTGGCTTGGGTTCCTCACGAGCCACCTTGGGCTCGGGCTTGTCGACGTTGAAGGTAATCGTCTTTTCGGTGCTCTTTGCAGGGAAGCCACTGTCGGTGACACGTACTTTGACTTCGTATCGCCCTTCATCCGTAATGGCGGGCAGCGAAATCTTGGCTCGGCGATCCCCATCGCGTTGCGACAGTTCAGCGCCCGGAACCTTCGACTCCAGGAGTTCGATTTTGAGAACATCGTTTTCGTCTGCGTCATCGGCGGTGAGCGTCAAGTCAATCGGCTCGCCGGTTTCAAACGAACGGCTGGACGAGCTGACGGTTGGGATATTGTTGGCAGGACCAAACATGTTCCGCGCCAAGATCGGATCGGTGTACTGCTGAAAGCTCAGTGAATTCCGATCGAGCTTTTCGACAAAATCGCTCTCCTCGTCGGCATCTGCCAGCGAGATCGCCGAAATGTCAAATTCAATTTTAAGTTGGCCGGTCAGCACTTCACTTCCGGCTCCGGACCCCGATCGGGCAATGGGCGAGATGGTCAGACCAGATACTCGATGCATCATGTCGAGTTTGTAGAATTCAGTCAGCAAGGTCATCAGCTGCCCGATGGTTCCGGTGCAGCGGACCTTGATGCCAACTTCGTTAAAGACATCGACTGGCTTGTTGGCCTTCGTGTAGCGAACCTTGTTGTTGTTCGTGCCGCCGGCATCGATCGAGGTCGCCACCATGCCCGCCCGCTTTTCGATAACGTTAGCCAACCAGGCATCGTATTGAATTCGTGCCGTATTCAGGTCGGTCGGCAGGCTCCGTTCGCGATAGAAACGCCGCCGCTGCTGCGCCTCTTCGGCTTTAATCTGCCGCATCGTCTCAGCTTCGATCTGGTCCTGCAGCCCGCGGATTTTGGTCTGATTGGCAAAGTAGCTTTTGCTGAACGTGGTAACGCCCCAGAAGATCAGCATCAGCGGCAGTGTCGCTGCGACGATCAGGGCGAGGATGCGTTCGCGTTTGCTCATATTCTGGAACATCGACAATTCTCAATTCGTTGGGCAGTTAGGTGTGTCGCACAACCACGCGGAGAGGCAGGACGCAAAGGCTGGTCAGCGAGCGGCATTCTCCCGCTCTGTTTCCGACTTCTCCGGCGGTTTTTCGGCAGTCGGCGGCGCCCTCTCGCTTTGAGACCCACCCGCAGCGGAAGTTTCGCCGGCAGGTGAAGTCGGCGGTTGACCTGGAGTCGGATTGTTTGGCCCACCAGCCGCCAAATCCCGAATTCGTTGACCGATTTGTTGGGCCACATTCACTCCGCTTTGGTCGAGCAACAGGGCGTACTCAAATTCAAAAGGGTAGTCTTTCGATTCGGAAACCATGACATTCTTCCGCTGCTCGACTTGATAAGGGCGCTCCGCCAGATTGCTTTTGAGTTCCGTGTTGGTTTCGCGTTTGTTGAGCTTGCCCTTGAGGATAATCTCGGGGCCTGTCCGTCCCAGTTCGGCCTTTAAATAGCCGACCATTGCCTCATCGGCAGTCAGCAGGCGCTGGCTGACCTCGCGGAGTTCTTCCAGCCAGTTGACGTTACTTTTCTCCCAATTGTCGATCAGCTCAACTTCGCCAACGATCTGATCAACACCGAGTGTCTCATTGGCCTTTTTTAATTGCTCGACTTCCTTGTTCAGCATGGCGATGCGACTACTCTGCTGTGACAACAAATACCAAGCGGTGCCAATCGCCCCGAACAGAAGCGTTGCGGCGAGGCCGGCCCAGAGTGCCACTCGCCGATAGTCGGTCTTTTTCTCAACCTTGCGGCGGGGGGCGAGAAAGTCGAGCCCCGGCCAACCGCGCTGAATCAACCCCAGGCCCGAACCGTAGTGGGCGACAAACCTTTCGGCATCCGTCGCATCGAGGGTTCCACCCTGCTCGGCGATGACTTGGCAAACGTCAATCAATTGAACGGGACCAATCTCAAGATTGGCGAGGAGCTTACTCAGCCGATCGCGTTTGGCAGGCGACGTCGCCACCAACGTCTCGCCGATCGTTCTCCCGACCACACTCTTGGTCGCCAGCATATGGCTGCGCTGAATCTCGCGGACCAGAGCCGCGGGTTGCTGTTCGGGGTCATGCTCCGAAAGTTTGACGGTCCGGGTCAAATAGATTTTGCGCCCATGGGCCAGCGTCAGTTCGACTTCCTCGCCGAGGTCGTGCACCAGCAGTACGGGCTTGGGGGCGTTCGCAGGAATCAAAGCTTGAGCAGTGCAAAACGGCCGAAGCAACAAGCGATGCAGCTTCAGCCCCGCTTGCTCGCACAACTGGCGGACTTCCTGCCCGGGGCCGGGCGGCAACGCACCCGCCAGCACGACGCGTTGTTGTTCCGGAGCATCCGTCAAGGGGACAAAATCGAGCACCCAGCTGTCATTGACCGAAGCAAACTCATTTCTGGAAGTAAAGCGAACCAGTTCCGGCAGTTCGTCGTCGGGCGCCGGTGGCAGTGCCAGCTCGCGCAGTTCAATAGCCCGCCGGGAAAGCACCACGTCGCAATCGCCACGCCCGAGGCCGCCGCGTTGCAAGGCTTCCTTGAGTTTCTTGACCCGCGTGGACAAATCGTCGTCAACGTCGAACGCGAACTCTACCGGCTTGGAGAGTTGAACTCGCTTGCCATCCGCGACGATCCGCGCGAGGCGGCACTGTCGGTCATCAATTTCCAGAACGATCCGATTGGGCATGTCAGTTCTTCAGTGAGGTACCAAGGAGGTCCAGCGAATAACCACTCTGCAAATGGCTCTTATCTCTCCAAAATAATATGCGCGGAATCGGGACGGTAGTGTCGATGACGACTTCTGCACGGCTTGTGCCGACACCATCATCGAAATACCCCACGACCTCGGCCATATAAACGTCACCACCCGTGCAGAGAAACGGGAGCATCACTTTCATCGTGTTCAGGTCCACCAACAGCTCCGTCAACAACCAGGTTTCGAATTGGCGGTTCAAGTCGGCTCCATCGGGATCATCCAGTTCGAACTCGCGTTTCTGAATAATCTGGTCGAGGATTTCGTCGGTCATTCCCGGAACAGCACTCAGCAACCGCCGCGGCGCCTGCATGACGTTCAACCGTCCGGGAATCACTTCGCCTTCAAAGGTCGTGGCGCTCTTCATCAGGGTTGGCAGGGAAAAGCCAAGGTTTTCCATCCGGATCGGCGATCTCAAAATCAAAGGCGTGTCGGCGTCGTCCGGATTCGGAGCGGTCGTATACGCATCCACCAAATCGAGAATTTGCGTGAACGTGGTGCTCCCTTCCACCTCGAAATCGAGTTCAAAGGGTGCACTGGCTGGAACGGGGTCGGCATCGCCTTCCTTCAAGGTGTAAGCGCCATTCTGGCGATACTGGATGATGAACTTGCACCACTCCTCGTTAAACGCAGAACGCAGGTCAGTGTAGAGCTGTTCGAGGTCGGGGTTGTTGAGATTCACCCGCGCCAGCTTCTCCGCATTCAGGTTCGATTCCTTGCTGTGCAGCGTCAGGTAGTTGGCCCATCCCAGAAGCATGTCAGGAGCGACTGATCCGACGTTTTCTCCTGCCATTTCCTCGGGATCCACCAGACCATTTCGATTGGAGTCCAGTCCAAACATCATTTGCGGCGTGACGCCTCGGACGTTGAGCAATTCGTCGATGCTGTCCAGCGGCCCGTCTTTGGCCGAGTAAGGGGGCGACTGGCCTTCGTAGAAACTTGTTTCGACGCCGTATTCGCGGGCTTCCGTGTCGCCATCGATGTAGTCCAGGATGGCGTCGGCGATATCTTCCGTCATATCGGGCAGACCCATCAGCAGCTGCCGTCCGCCGCCGGGGACCCAATTGTCGGCAAAAGTCAACGTATTGAGGTTCAATTTGGCTGACTCATCGACGAGCCCAAAGCGATAACCTTCCGGGTTCCCTTCGTCATCCAGGCTGGAGGAAATGATGGAAAAACGTCCAACGTAATTCGGGTTGTTCGGGTCGACGCCTACGGGTACCGCCTGAAAGGAGGTCGCGTTGTCCCAGAGGCCGCCTTTCTCCCGCAATGTAGCCTGGTCGGTTGCGAGAAACAGGCGGCAATAATCGACGCCCGAATCCACCAGGTATTTCGATTGGACTTGTCGTGCGATCAGCCGCGCGGCTTCGTCCTCGGTCGTCATCAAGGCCGTGAAGGTATAGGCCGCCAAAGCCAGCATCACAATCGTGACGAGGACGACGACCAGCAACGAACCGCGGCGGGGACGGAGGCGAGGTTGGAGTCTCATTCCTCCTCCTCGGGCACTTCGGCCGCGGGCAAATGGACTACCTTGCGGTATTGCTGCAGGTTGTTGAGTTGGGCTTGAAAGTTCAGCGGTTGAGCAGCGCTCCGACCGCGAAGTTGTATCCGCGAGGCATCCACCGTCAGAATGATCTCGATCGCGGTCGGAAAATAGGCCATGTCATCGGAGTTCCATTCCGACGCCCAGTCTGTCCCATCGAAGTAACGAAACTCGAGGGCGACGACTTCAGGGGCGACCAGCTTGCAGTACTCATCGGGAACAGTCGGAGCCTCGTACTCGCCCCGGTAGCTGGCTACGGCCCGATCAATCTGGCGACGATACAGGCCACCCAGTTGGGAAACCTGCGGATCGAATTCCGCCGAAGCATCCGCTGGTGGCGACTCACTTAAAAAGTAGGAGACGCTTTTGATGTCAGCGGGCCGAGCCGATTGCGGCTCGACGATCCCCAGCATGAAGGCGTTGTACTGATCAATTCGCGGTAGCCGACTGACATCAACGGTCACTTGACTTTGGGTCCCAATGATCAACGGTCGATAGGCCGCCGTGTCTTCCGTGCTGCTTTCCGTGCCACTGCCGGTTGTCCCGCCGGAGGTTCCTCCCCCACCGCCCCCTTGGCCGCCACCGCTAGGAGTCCCGCCACCTGTTGGCGTTCCACCGCCGGTCGGCGTTCCACCGCCGGTCGGAGTCCCGCCGCCGGTCGGAGTCCCGCCGCCGGTCGGTATTCCTCCCCCGGCGGCATCTCCCAGAGCCGAAGCGGCGTCGCCACCCAAACTTCCCAGCAAGCCTTGAATCAACGACTGGGAGGCGGACAGATTCTCCAAGCCGGAGACATCCGCGGCCTTGTATTGCAATGCGGCGCGCAAGTCATTCGCCACCATCGCCAAGACATTCCGCGCGACCTGCTGCTGCTCGATATAAGCCTGCTGCTGGGTGAGCA
>Ga0315905_10004531_pt1 | contig 14203 bp, 12 predicted proteins | sample LakEriMetagenome_5_FD_203522 | JGI IMG/M metagenome (GOLD analysis project Ga0315905, IMG submission 203522) | Freshwater fungal communities from buoy surface, Lake Erie, Ohio, United States - Buoy 4 MA121 | ecosystem: Environmental > Aquatic > Freshwater > Lake | place: USA: Lake Erie, Ohio... | reverse complement strand
AATTAGGAGAGATTGGATCTTCATGTAGCAAAAATGGAGAGTTGGGTTGGAACGGAAAGATGACTGCAATCTGCAAAGGTGGAAAAGTCAGTTACGTTTTAGCAACCGATGTTCCAAAGACTCCGATAAATGGTTACACCTCTAGACCTGATTGGTATCCAACGCTTTCTCAAATTCTTGATGGACCAGGTGCTAAGGAACCAACTTGCGCTCCATCTTCAGTTAAATTCACTTCACCTGTTCTTCCTTTAGATCAATTAGCTCCTGCCATTCCATACGGCTTCATGGTGGGTGGCCACGTAACGCCAATTGATCACGCTTACCTAGGTATAAAAGCGCTATCGAAATCTGCATCGCAGTTGACCGCCGCAGATTTTGTTCCGGTAACAGCGCCGGCTGATGGCGTGATCACTGAACTTTCTAATTTAGGATCACCAAACTCTTATCGAGTCGTGATAAATCACGGATGTAATCTCTATTCGGTTTACATGGTTATGAATAAGGTAACTGGTGTCTTGGCTTCACTTGCTTCACAAGCAAGTAATTCAGGCTATATCAAGACTAATGTAAAGGTTAAAGCTGGCGAAGAATTTGGCCGCCAAGGTGAAACCATGCTCGACTTCAACGTCTTTGACGGAACCCAATGGTTATCCGGATTCCAAAATGTTCAGTCATATTTAACTTTAGATACTTGGAAGCCATATACCGCGGATTACTTACCATTTTTCTCAAGTGAGATAAGAGCTGCAATGGAAGCTCAGCTGCAAAAAACAAGTTCTCCGAGAATCGGAAAAATTGATTACGACATCGCTGGCACCGCATCCGGCAACTGGTTCCTTGCAGGAACTAATGGTTACGCCGGAAGGTTGAATTCTGATTATGAAAACGCCACAACAATGATTGGCAGTGGTTCAGTTCCAGGTAAGAACGATTATTCCTGGAGCCATCTTGCAATCGCCCCTCACCAAGTCGATACAAAGGCTTGGGTCTTTTCATCTGGTTGGTGGTTAGATCCAAAGGGTGATGCAGACCAAGCGGCCTTAGTTGTGGCATCTGGACAAGTAACTCCAGATAAACTCACTGCTTCCAGTGGCATGGTTGTTTACCAACTTGCACAACTTTCTTACACATCACCGGCTGGTGTCGCAGCAAATCCACCAGGCAGCATGGCTCCGTGGCCAATTGGTTACACAGTCATTACTGGCAGAGAAAGAGGAGTTGTTGCACTGCAAGTAAATGCAGATGGATCTTTATCTCTTGAACTTAATACTTCGATTACATCGATCTCTGGGTTTACCGCGTTTACCGCAGCTAAGCGCACTTACAACCGTTAGGCGAGCTTTAATTTAAAAGCGCTGGTCCAACTCCCCAAGCGCCGCCGCTATGGCGATCGATAACCCACGCCGAATATTGGATTAATTCGGTCTGCGCAAACCATCCCGCACCATCTTCACCGGCCACCATCAACGCCGTAGCAAGCGCATCGGTCAATCCGCCAACTGGCCCCAGCACCGTTGCAGATTTCGCTCCAATCGCAATCGTGCCCGTGGCAGGATCAAAAATATGCGCACCTCTTTCGTAAGTACCACTCGTTGCAATCGCACCATCGTTTATCTCAAAGATGCGCAGAACTTCTTGGCGATTATCGGGATTAACAACACCGATCTTCCAGGGACCAACTACGCCCTTTTCATTTATGCCACCGCGCAGCGTTAAATCACCTGCAGCATTTACTTGAATATGTTCGCAACCAGATGTGATCAATATTTGCGCAACGTGATCTGCCGCCCAGCCCTTTACATATCCCGACGGATCAAAACCACCAGATACCGCCCAAGGATCAAATGCACCTTCTGTTAAATCACGAGCAATCGCACAAAAGCTCCAAACTTCTTGCAAATCTGCTGGGCATTGTGCGATGTCAATTTCTCCGCGGCGCAAACGGGAAACAAATGAGCCTTCTTTATATGTTGAGAAAACTTCATCAACTTCATATACAAAGGCTTTAACCGATTCAACGGCTTGATCCATTGCAGATTCAGTAATGGTGGACGAACCAATATCTAAAAAGAGTACGGTTCCCCAAACGTTTATCTCATACCGTTTGCGAACCACAGCGTTAACTTACAGCCCCGCTTTTGCCAGCGCGCTTGCCAAAGATGTGTACCAACCGTAAGAAGTAAATGAAGCACCCGATGCGCCGGTGATATTTGCAGATTGCGCTTCCAAAGTTTGCTGACGAAGGATTGGTACTGCTCTTTGCGTCCAGCGATCATTTCGCCCAGATGGAGCTTGAACCGCTTGGGCATCGGTGATCTTGCCGTTTTCAACAGTGATTTTTACTTGGACAAATCCGTAACGCACATCCACAGAATCGCCAGTGAAAGTTCCAGATACTGACTTTGTTGTTTTCGCTGGTGTTGCCACGGGAGTATTTGCAGCAGGTGGTTGCGTTTGTGTTGTGCCCTTAGGTTTTGTAGAACTCTTGGCACTCGCTTTCGCACTTGGTGTTGTCGTTGCCGCGGTCGCATCTGGTGCTACACCTTGTGTTGTTGCAGTCGCCGCCGGTGCACCAATGCCAGCCATTGCCAGTGAAGAATTTTCAGTTGAAGTAAATTGCGGAGGCGTCACTGCCAAGACCGCGCCGAGCCCGCCGACGGTGCCAGTTGCAATCAATAACGCGCGTTTCATATCTGTACCTTCTCGCACCTATCTGTGAAATTACTGAACGCTGCCCCAACTTGGGCTGCGACTTTCTTTAATTTATTCACTGTGGAAAGCAAAAGCTTCATCGTGAAAACGGTTCTTGGGAACACCAAGATCCTCTGCCGCCGTCTTTACCGCCTCAACTAAAGGCCCAGGACCGCAGATGTAAACATCAGAGTCCGCAAAGCGTGGAACCAGCGCCTGTAAAGATTTCGCATCCATCGGATGTTCTTTACGTGATCCAATTAAATAATGCACGCGGATCGAACCATTGGAGTGATACTGCAAATAATCCAGCTCTTCCTTTAATACCAAATCTTCTTTCCGTGATGCGCGATAGATCAAATCAATCTGCACACCGTTTTTAAACTCATCAACCAAGGCACGCACCGGAGTAATTCCAACTCCGCCTCCGACCAAAACAACGTGCGGCATCGTCGCGCGCCCCGCGGTAAATGCACCAAATGGGCCTTCCACAAAGACGCGAGTGCCCGGCCTTAAGGAAGCGAGCGAGCGTGAATGATCGCCCAAATCTTTAACGGTAATGCGCAAATAATGCGCGGTTGGCGCAGCAGATAACGAATAAGGATGTGACATCAAGAAATGTCCTTTAGTGGCAAAGCGCCAACCAAAGAATTGTCCACCTTCTGCCGCCAATTCATTTAGCGTTCGCCCCTTCATTACAACAGAGACAACACCTGGTCCTTCGATAACAACTTGGTGCACGCGCAAGTTATGGCGAAGCGAGCGCCCCAACGGAATACCAATTCGCCACCAGATAATTGAAAAAGCCATCGCCACATAAAGAAATGTCCAGTACGCACGATTGAGCGGATGATCAATAAACATCTGCCTATTTACAACTTGATGCATAAAGGATGCCGCAACTGCGATGTAGGTGTAAACGTGGATGATCCACCAAGTTTCATAACTCATCTTGGCGCGCGCTTTTTTATAGGAAGTAACTCCCGCCGCCACCATCAAAAGGAATCCTGCCAGCGCCGGCCACATCCATTCAAAGGTATTGAGCATTCGCCAAAGTTCAACGGCCAACGAGATTTGATCTTGTCCCGCAAAACTTAAAACAATAAGCAAGACGTGAAAACCAATTAGATACAAACTCCACGGCCCCAACTTGCGATGCCAAGTCACCAAACGATCGTGCCCCACACCGCGTTCCACCCAAGGAATTCGCGCGACCAGGAAAATACCAACGATCGAAAAGTATGTGCCAATCAACGCAGCAAAGCGCGAGATCGAAGCAACAGCTGCATATACAGAATTGATATCGCTCTGACGCATTGTCGTTACCTGCAAAGCCAGCGTCAGCCCCAAACCAATACCCAGCAACCACGCCGCCCAATCAGTGCCGGCAGATGAGTACCTGCGAAAAGTCGGCGATTTCATACCCACACCATGCCCTAAGCGCCTGTGAGTTATCTGAGAGTCAAGGTCATATTTACCGTGAATTCTCTGTACTGAATCTCTAATTTCTGCCACAAGCCCCACAATTCAATTCGAGTCACAAAACATACAGTTGTGATCTCGTTTCTTATCTGAGTTCCAAAGATTCCAAAACCTTAGATTTTATAAGGTTGGAGTTACGCAAAAATTATTAGAGTTAATAACTGAAAGCGTTCAAGGTTTCATCAACTTGTTTCTTGATGTCTTTTAATTGTATTCCCGAAATACTCGCTAGTTTATTAAAGCTCAAAAAATCTCCACAATAGTCACTGGATTTTTCAAAATCTTTAGGGATTTGAACCTTTGATCCCTTTATCGCGTCACTTACTATTTCTGCCAGCTGACCTAGAGTGATCTGACTTCCACCACTATCTATTCGGTAATTCTTGCCTGTTAGTGATAGGTGAAACAAAACATTTACTAAATCTACAGAATCTATGTATGTTCTTAAAGTGGAAGGTGATTTTACTTTAACTCTCTGAGGTTCTCTTATGGCTTGATCTATGAATGACGTAAGTGCTAAATTATTAAACTCGTTAATATATTTTCCACTCATTGAATATATTCTACAATTGATTAGTTGAGTGTTAGCATTAGTACAAAATGAATCTATTAAAGATTCATCTTTAATTTTACACTTAGCATACGGGTCAGTGACTAAATCAAGATTTTCCATTGTTCCAAAACTTGCCGCTCCGCTCGATAGATTTATAAAAGTTTTCACGCGTTTACTGCGTACAAGGTCCAGCCCAAATCGCGTGATTTGGGCATTTGCCTGCTCATACGTAAACTCTGAAATTCCAGAAATTTTTTCTCGGCGCAAATATGCTGAGTTTAGAAACAACACATTGCTATCAATGTGAACCAGCGATTCTTCAGAAGAGTAGATATCAGTTGGTAAATTTGCAATTTTCGATGACTCTGTTTTTGAGCCAATTAGTAGTACTTGATGCTTCCGAAGAGCATGCTTGGTGCTAAAAAGGATATCTACGGCACTTCTTCCGACCCAGCCTTTGGCACCATAAATTATGATTTGATCGTAAGTCGCAAGTAAACGTGTAGTCAGATCCACGATTAAATACTATTCGTTTTTACTAAGAACCTGCCAACGCGATTCAAGCATTTCGATTCGTTTATTGTCTTCTGCAGTAATCTGAGCATAATAGCTCCGTTTATTCAACAGCCAAAGTAATTCGAAGTGCACTGCATGAAGAAGCCCTTGCTCAATATCTAAACGTTCAAGAGCACTTGCAGCAAATACAACTTTGCGAGTTTCAAATCGAGTTAAGTATTCAGCATTAATGCGGTTCAGTTGAGGTAACGCATCTGAACTAACCGCACCCCCTACTACCAAATCAAGCCCAGTGCGTTTAGCAACTTTAGCCGTTTCTACAACTCGATTGGTAACTTCGTCTGTTTCAATTCCAGCGCGACCGATTCCCAAAGAACCCGAAAAATCGACACGTCCAAAAACGATCCCTTCAATTCCGCCACTTTTAGCTAATTTTGCCATAGCGTCAAGATTTTCATAAGCGGTAATCGTTTCTAGATTGAAGAGAAAATCTGTGTGCTTCCGCTCATCTTCATTGAATGCAATTGCAATTGCACCCACAAATTTAGATAAGGCGTATGGAGTTTCAACCATGGGTGCGACTATGTAATCCACGCCAACTTGTTTCGCTTCGAGTAGGTCACGAATTGCTTCGCAGCCACCAATCTTGACAGTTAGTTTTAAGCCGGCAGCACGGGCAACATCGACCAGGCGCAATAGTTCATCCATTCGAGTGCCTTCTGCCTCAAATTCCGCTTTAACGCTAATTGCACCGAAAGCCTTACATTTGGTAAGAACTTCAACCATTTGCCTCTCAACAGAATTCAAACCGCCGCCTCATTCCTTTGTCTTAACCAAAGTTTTTCAAAACAATTATCTAAGGTTTATTCTATCCGAGAGATACGGTAGAAATTCAGCGACTTGCTCAGGTAATAAATCGGGTGTCATTGAATGTAAAGGGTTAGAAGCCATGCTTCCATCAGGCAATACTCGGCTCATTATTTTTGGAAAATAAGTCTGATCTGGATCAATCTTTATAACTGTGAAAGTTGGACCTTCCCACTCCAGGATTTTCTTCAACTGACTCGAGGCTTCTTCGGGACTCTCCATTTCGAAGTAAGGCAAATTGTACGCTTTAGCGATAAATTCCCAATTCGGCATTCCAAGCCCAGTTTCTACATCACACCCTAAATACGCGCCGTTAAAATAGTTTCGCTGGGTCATTCGAATTGACGCATATCCTCGATTTGAAAATATGAAAATTTTTAAGTTTAAATCTCTCTGTCTAACAGTGCCAAGCTCTTGCAAATTCTGGGCGAATCCTCCGTCGCCTTCAATAAGGATTGTCCGTGATTTAGTTGACTCTGCGGCACCAATTGCTGCAGCCAATCCATAGCCCATACTTGCCAGGCCCTTATTAGAAACGATGGTCTGACCAAATTTTGATTTAAAAGCTTGCAAAGTTACGGTAAATGCACCACCAGAGCTACAAGGAATTATAACGTCCTCATTTTTTGATTGGGTTGATAATTCAAGTATGAATTCATACGGGTCAATAAACCCTTTTGCGGTTTCATTGTGAATATCATTTAGCGGAAAGTTTTCAATCAATTTATCACCAAATATATGCCATTCTTCAAAAGAACTATCTTTGAGTGCGGTTAGCTTTAAGAATTTCTCAAGGAATTCTCCTGCATCAGAAGCCAAACCGCTAAATATTTTTGGATGCCCTTTTTCTAATTCATTCTTGTCGATATCTACCTGAAAAATCTTGGCTAGCGGAGCAAATTCCTCCCAGGCAAAACCGGTTTGTTGCAATCCGAGCCTGGTGCCAACTGCAATAACGCAATCAGATTGCTGAATTAGCATGTTTGCTGAACGCTGGCCCCAGGTGTTTGGTCTCCCCCAGTAATTTATCTGATCCGCGCCATATCTATCAGCACCATTCCAGGTGGTCATAATGGGAATTCCGCAATTTGCCAATAGTGTATTTAGATCCACTGCCTTTTCTCGGGCAAGTCCACCACCCAGAAGAATAATCGGACGATTAGATTTTGATAAAACATTTTGCAAGGATTCAACGAATTTAAGTATCTCAATGCTTGATGAATGTTCAGACACATTTTGGATCGTAACAATATCTTCATTTTCTATTTGAATACCTTGAACATCAAGCGGAATTTCAAGAAATATCGGTCCTGGTTTTTGGTGTTTATGTAAAAGATTTCTCAACTCGGAATACAATATCGGTTCGGAGATCAATATGGATACATTGGTAATTGGATCAACTATGGAACTGCCATCAATCTCTTGAATACCCCGCTGCCTTAGCTTGGGTGTTTTCAGATCTGTGCGTTTGACCTGCCCTCCAATAACAAGCAGTTCTCTACTCTCTAAAAATGCACCTGCGATGGCGGTGACGACGTTGGTCAGGCCCGGCCCCGCAGTAACTAAAACAAACGCCTTCTTTCCTTCTTTATTTGTTTCATTAAAATACTCGGCAGCTATTCCTGCTGCTACTTCATGTACAACGGGAATGCATTCGAAACGCGATCGAGCGGCATCCAATAAGTGCATAATATTTCCACCTGCGACAAAATAACAATGAGTGTAATTCTCGTTATCTTTTAACTTCTCACACAAATATTCAGCATATTTCATTGATAACCTCAATCCGAGTTTTCTCCATGGCAGCTGATGCGATGTTTATAGAATCTTCTTTAAACGATCCGTGGTGAATAACTAATCCATCGGGACCAGGTAACACTAAAACTAAGGATTCATGTGTATTTTTCTTATCTCTTGATATCGCTGTGGAAAAATCGTTCAAACTAAAATTGCTTATCGGTATCGTAATTTGATCACTCACAGTCTTAAGAAAGTGTAAGCAATTCCGCTTTAAATAATCTGTTTCCTTAGATTGAATGGAACTAGGATGGTTGATGGCAGCAATCATGCCCACTAAAACTGCAACTCCATGCGGCACCCCAAAATTACTGGCAGATTCTAAGGCATGGCCAAATGAATGACCAAAATTAAGTAACTTCCTGATTCCAACGTCAAACTCATCTTCTTCAATGAAATATTTTTTTGCATTTAGGGAGAGGAAAATCAATTCGTTTAATGCTTCCTCTGATTCAAGAAAATTTTCTGAGTTAATTAATTTAATTGACTGCGAAAAATCTATTGCAGATCTCGCAAAACATATCTTGATGATTTCTGAAATTCCAGCAACAATTTCTAGTTTAGGAAGTGTTTTACAAAAAGATGGATCAATTAGTACCTTTTCGGGTGGGTAGAAATTTCCAGCAAGATTCTTTACACCGCCTGCGTTAATTGAGCTTTTCCCTCCAACGCAGGAATCTCCCATAGCTGCCAAAGTCGAAGGGATAAAAGTCCATTTAACACCGCGCATATAGATTGCCGCCGCGAGAGTTCCTAAATCTTGAATACATCCTCCCCCTACCACAACTAGTAAATCATTCTTAGTCATCCCTAATTCAGAAAGTTTTACAAGTACTGTTTCGACACCCGTCAAGGACTTATTAATTTCCGTACTATCAATATATATGGTTTTGCTGGTCGGATAAAGAAGCTGTGGTTTGAAAAACGAATCAACTAAGTAAAAATTTTTAGGATCTTCTTCTATTTGGGGTTTTGAAAACAATATTTCATAAGCGCCGCTTTTGCTCACAATCTCTAGCTTAGACAAGTTTGGAAACGCTCCAACCACCATCAACAATTATGTCTTGCCCTGTTATTCCAGACATTTCACCATTTGCAAAGTGAGAAACTATCTCTCCTATTTCAGATAATTTAACTAGGCGCTTGAGTGGGCTTTGTTGGATTAACATCGCTATCTGATCTGAAGTTAAATTCTGCTTTGTCATTGGGCTCTCTAAAGGGCCAGGCGATATGGAATTCACTTGCGTGCCAATTGGGCCTAAGTCTACAGCCATAGATCTTACCGCTGCACCTACGGCTGCTTTTGTAATGGAGTAGGTGAGTTTGTTTGGACGGGCGATCTGACTCCATACACTTGAAATAACAATAAATTGGCATGGTTTATTTGTTTTTTTGTTTTTAATCAACCAATTTGCTGAATTTATCAAGAATGTTAAGTTGGCTTCTAAAACATTTTGATAGTTAGATGAATCAAAGTCATCTATCGAATCTGAAGTATTAAGCCCTTGCGCCCAAATTACTGCATCATAAAATGCAATTTCGTCAATTCTTCCTAAGAGTTGCTCGTAGTCCCTAGATCCTTGAATGACAGTTCCGAGAGGATTTAAAGCTTTTACACATTCCTCGCCTATCGACCCTGTAGCACCGAACACTAAGAAATTTTTCATGACGGTTCACTACCAATTTTTCCAAGGTGCTTTATCACTGGCCCAGAGTTCATTTAGAAATATCGACTCTCTTAGAGTATCCATTGGTTGCCAGAAGCCCTTGTGCCTAAAAGCTGCAAGTTGACCCTCAGAAGCTAACCTAGCAAGGGGCTCTTGTTCCAAGACGCAGTCGCTGTCCAGGTAATCAATAACACTTTTTTCAAAAATAAAAAATCCAGCGTTCACCCAACCATCCATAATGGGTTTTTCTCGGAAATGAGAAACGATCCCATTTTGGTCGACATCCATCAAACCAAATCTGCTGAGTGGCTGTACTGTGCTCACGGTCGCTTTTTTTCCATGGGAAAGGTGAAACTCCAACAGTGCGCTTAAGTCTATATCCGCGAGCCCGTCTCCATAGGTACATAGAAAACGATCTCCGTCTAAATATTTAAGTGATCTAAAAACTCTTCCTCCGGTCATTGTCAATTCGCCTGTATTCGCAATAGTTACAGACCAGTTGGATTCGTCATGAAGGCCGTGGTGCAGAATTGAAGAATTCTCTCCCAACTTAACGGTGACGTCGTTATTACGAGCATGATAATTTAGAAAATAATCTTTTATTAAATCGCCTTTGTATCCGGTTGCAATACAAAAATCTTGAATCCCTTGGACCGAAAGATTTTTCATAATGTGCCAGAGAATTGGATAGCCTCCAACTTCAACCATCGGTTTTGGCTTAAACTCTGTCTCTTCGCGTAGTCGCGTGCCGAGTCCACCAGCAAGAATTAAGGCGTTAAGCATGGATAAATCATACCCTTTTTGATCTTCAGAGTAGATTTCTAAACCATTAATCCACTTCTTTGACTATTTTGCGCAGATTTCCTATATTCTTGGAGTATCGAAGGTCAAACGAGTACAAGGTTGTGAAATCGGAGATGCGCTGTGAAAACCATAAATGTAATCATACCGGCGTACAATGAAGAAGATTGCGTGGATGAATTAGCTTCACGCTTAAAGAAGTTATTTGTTATTGAGAGTTCATATAATTTTGAGGTACTTATTGTTGAGAATGGTTCGACTGATGAAACTTGGAACAAATTACAGCACATTTCTGCGACAGACTCTAGATTTCGTATCATTAGACTCTCAAGAAATTTTCGCATGGACGGTGGTTTAACCGCTGGTTTGGCATACGCAACAGGCGATGCCGCCGTACTTATGACCGCAGACCTGCAAGATCCTCCCGAAAGAATCTCGGATTTCTTGAGGCAATGGGAAAAGGGCTATGAAAATATTTATGGAGTTGTGACGAGACGTACTGGAACTGGTCCTATAAGAACTTTTAATTCGAAGTTGTTTTATCTTCTGGCTGGAAGCCTAACTAATAATATTATCCCTCGAAATGCTTCGGACTTTAGATTAGTAGATCGTAAGGTCTATGAGAGCGTAAGAAAGATGCAAGAACGAAATCGATTTGTACGCGGCTTATTCGCTTGGGCGGGTTTTAAATCCATTGGAGTTCCAATGGTTCGAGATGAGCGATTTGGTGGAAAATCTAACGCGCACTCATTGGCAGTAATTGAGTTAGCGTTTAAAGGCATATTTGCACACTCGTATAAACCCATAAAATTTATAACTATGTTCGGATTAACACTATCTATTTTATCTTTTACATCTTTGATTCCGCTGGTTTTTCTATGGGTTACTAATGGTGTTCCCTATGCAGGCTTCGGGACTATCGTCGCTTTATTTTTACTTATTAGTTCATTTAACTTCCTAATCATTGGAATAATTGGCGAGTATGTTGGAATGATTTACGAAGAAGTTAAGCGTCGGCCTAATTTTTTGGTCTCAGAAACCATAAATGTGCCTAACGAGACCTGAATTAGATTTAATTTCTTAAATTGTATCTGCGGGGCCTAGAACCAAATACAATAGTTATGCAATTAATACAAAATAATACTTAGTAATTACTTTCGTTTTGTAAATTCCAGCTTGTCAATAATGCAACCAAATGTGCAAAGTTGATTTCTCACAATTTATTAAGAAATTAACAAGAAAGCCTTTTGCGTGTAGACTTAACCTATGCGCGTTTTCATCACCGGTGGAGCCGGCTTTATCGGTTCTCACCTCTGTGATGCGCTGATCGCCCAAGGCCACCAAGTCGCAATCCTGGACAACATGTCCACGGGATCAGCAGCCAATATCGCCCACATCAAAGATCAGATCGAAATCCACCAAGGCGACATTCGCGATTCAGCCCTAGTTGAAAAGTTAATGGCACCCGCCGACCTAGTCCTTCACATGGCCGCAGCCCTTGGCGTAAACACAATCTTAGAAAACCCAATTGAATCTGTATCAGTTAACTTCACCGGTTCTGAAGTAGTTCTAAACGCTGCAACCAAGCTAAATAAGCGGATCATTATCGCCAGCACATCAGAGGTCTACGGCAAAAATCCAAAGCAACCACTTAACGAAACCGATGATCGCGTCGTCGGTGCACCACAAAAAATTCGTTGGACATACTCTGATGCGAAAGCTCTTGAAGAAGCGATCGCGCATGCACTATTTCTAACCAAACAACTCAAAGTCACAACCGTGCGACTATTTAATACCGTCGGCCCACGCCAAACTGGTCGTTACGGAATGGTTCTTCCCCGCTTTGTGCAATCAGCGTTAAAGAACGAACCAATCTCTATTTACGGCGATGGCACACAATCTCGCGTCTTCTGCCACGTGCAAGATGCCGTCAAAGCAATCTTGACCCTTGCAGCAACTGATTCTGCAATCGGTGAGGTCTACAACATCGGCGGAACTGGTGAAACATCAATTAAGCAGCTAGCCGAAAAAATTATCAAACGCACCAAATCAACTTCAACAATTACCTACACACCTTACGATCAGGCCTACCCAGCAGGTTTTGAAGATATGCAACGCCGCGTGCCAGATATTACAAAGATTAAAAACAGCATCGGATGGGCACCTGCAAATACTCTAGATAACATCATCGACGATGTCGCAGCCGAGATGAAGAAGTAAAACTAAAGCCCTTTCGCCCCCGGCAACTTCCCTGTCGTATCAAATACATACGGAGCAGAAGCCAATACCGCCTTCTTATCAACCCCATCGTGCAAAGTAACAACTATCGCAATATCAGCACCCCCCAAAGGCGTTGAACTCTGCCCTTTCCAATTACCCACCAAATCATCGCTCCAAGTAACTTCCGCGCCAGCTTTCTTAACTTCTTCGATAACCAACTCCGCAGGTGTTTCACGAGTATCAGCAACATTTGGTTTATAAGAAACCCCAATGACTTGCACTTTCTTACCCCTTAACGATCCACCGTTATCTGCTGCAACTCGTGCAACAACATACTTCGGCATCTCCAAGTTGACTTCATTAGCCCGCTCGATAAACGTCGCTGGAACTCCAAGCCCTGCAGCAACGTACGATAAATAAGATGGATCAACCGGAATGCAATGACCACCAACACCAGCGCTCGGATTAAATTTCATAAATCCATACGGCTTGGTATTGGCCGCATCTAAAGTTTCATAAACGGAAATTCCCAGTGCGTGCGAAATCTGCGCAAATTCATTTACCAAAGCGATATTTACCTGTCTAAAAGTATTTTCAAACAACTTAGCAGCCTCCGCCACCTCCGGTGATGAAACTTCAACCAAGTTATCACAGAATGAAGAGTAAAATTCACGAGTTTGTTTTGAAGCCTCAGGCGTTAATCCCGCATACAGCCGCGGTGTGTTTTTTTGATCCCAATCAACGCGACCTGGATCAACCCGCTCGGGTGATATCGCATACAAATGCTCGACTTTTCCAGCAGATAACTTTTCAATCAACGGCTTAATAACCCCGCGAATGGTGCCGGGATATGAAGTTGATTCATTAATCACCAAAACAGAATGAGAGATATTTTCTGCGATTGTTCTGCAAGCGGACTCAATAAATGTCAGGTCAGGCTTGCGATCTTTATCCAGCGGCGTCGGCACCGCAATCACCACAATATCTGCCCCTGCGATATCTGCGCCATTTGCTGTTGCGCGATAATTACCAGCAGCAATCGCAGCCTTAATATCCGCGCTCTTTACACCTTCTATATGCGAAAAACCTTGATTTAGCTGATCCGCAACCTTTTGGCTGTTATCAAAGCCCACAACCTGATAACCCTTTGAAGCAAATGCAGAAATAGTTAGGCCAACATATCCCTGCCCGATTATCGCTACTTTTTTCATTTTGGAGTGTTTAGTGGATTTGAATTCTTAGGGTCTAAGCGTTTCATATTTGTCAAAGCCAACTCTTTATCCGCCGGAGTCGAATTTGTAACTGCATATAAAGTTCTCCAGCTATCAAAACTTTCTGGATTAAACTCCACACCCTTCTTAGCGTATTCATAAGCAACGTCAGGTAGTTTGCTATTTTCAAGAATAGAAACCATGTTTAGCAAACGATTTGTATCTGTAGGGTTCATATAAGAAGGAACTAACGCTGCTTTTACTAGCGCCAAATCTCCTTTTGTTATGGCCGATTTCCATTTCATATCACTAGATAGCGGCGGAACCACGATCAGGGCCCCGACTACTAAACCAATGCCGCCGATCGCTGTGGCAGAAAATATCTGCTCTTTTTCTCT
>Ga0315905_10004530_pt1 | contig 14203 bp, 14 predicted proteins | sample LakEriMetagenome_5_FD_203522 | JGI IMG/M metagenome (GOLD analysis project Ga0315905, IMG submission 203522) | Freshwater fungal communities from buoy surface, Lake Erie, Ohio, United States - Buoy 4 MA121 | ecosystem: Environmental > Aquatic > Freshwater > Lake | place: USA: Lake Erie, Ohio... | reverse complement strand
TTCATTTCCGAAAATGAGATCAACGATCTAGGAGCACACGATTTACGCAAGCTCATGACAACCGTAAGTGATGACTACCCTTTACTCGGCAATACCATTTTCGAAGCTATTTCGTATAGTCGGAAAGATGCCAGGCGCACTGTAGTTGAGCATACTCTCATCGATCTAGGACTTACCAATCGTGAAGAAGCTGAAAGCTACCTCAATCGCCGCATTCACTCTACTGCCTCTGACCTGTCATCTGCCGAAAGGCGTATGCTTCAGTTTGCAAGAGCCCTGCTCACGAAGAAACCTATCTTATTGCTCGATGAGCCTTTCATTGGTCTGAGCCCCGAAAATCTTCGAGCCGTCTGCGAAAAGTTGAACAGACTAAAATCCACATCCATTATCATTATCATCGCAAAAGAACTCCCGAACGAAATTTCTGTTGATCAGCAAATAAAACTATGAGAACAATTGTAATTGCTGTGCTTTGCACACTCCTGCTCATTTCATGCAAAAAAGAAGAGGGCGTTGGCGGCGACGCATCCATCAGCGGTCAAGTCTGGACCTATGCCGTGAATGGCTCATTCAGCGACACCATAGCTGAATACCCTGCAGAAGACACATATGTATACATCGTGTATGGCGATAACACAGGATTCGACAAACGAATTAAGACAGATTACAACGGTAACTATGCGTTCAACTTCTTGTATCCAGGAAACTATACGCTCTATGTTTACTCATTCGATCCTCTGGAAGTCGACGGTCAAAGCCCGGTTATTCGGAAAGTAACTATCGAAGGCCGGAAAGAAGAATTCGAAATGGAACGCATTGAAATTATTGCACAACCATGAGAGCAGTTCTTTTCATAAGCGTTCTAACTCTTTTCTGCTCCTCAGTGATTGGCCAGGAAAACCGTCAGATTCGAGCTAGAAAAATCGAGCAAACAAATACTCGCACTGAGCAAATTCAGAAAGGCGGAAGAGAAATTTCTTTCGTCCATACTCGCTACGACAAAAAGGGAAGAGAAATAGAGGTAAAGGAATTCGACGCTGATAGTAATTGCGTCAAGCTCGAAACATTTGCATACAACCGCAAAGGACGTGAGATATTTCGCGCAGTTACAGATTCAATTGCACATAACCACGCTATAACCATCAGTATGTATGACAAATGGAATCGCCTCACAGAAAAGGTTGTTTCGGAAAACAATCAGATCCAAGAACGAACAACCTACTCCTACAATACGTTCGATGACAAAATAGAAGAGAAGGTATTGGACGGATCCGGTAACCTAAAAAAAGTTACGCGTTTTGAATATGATTCACGGTCCATGCTTACTCGCAAAACGACCACGAATTCAAAAGGCGAGATTGTATACGATAAAATGTATCGCTACAAATATTGAAACCATCGCTCTACATATCAATTCTTGTTATTCTTCTTCATACCGCCTCAGCAAGGGGGCAGCAGAGTGATTTCGTTATCCAGCCGGGACTGACGGTTAGCAAAAACATAAATCGCTCTTGGGATCTATCGCTTGGAACCCAATTAAGTTTCAATCAGAATGCTCAGGAATTGTGGTTTGCCTTTGCGGATGCTTCCATTGGTTATCGCATCAGCCGTAATCTCAATATTGAAATTCACGCACGAGAAATCCAGAGTCGACAACTTAACGACTCATACCAGGCGCGGCATCTGTTCTACAACACCATCACGTATAGCAAGAGCTTTGGAAAATGGAGTTTATCAGTTCGAAACAGGTTGCAACAGCTTGTATATGGAGAACACTTTTCAGATAGCTTCAAAGGGCCGCTTTGGTACAACCGCAATCGCCTGGGCATTCGCTACAAGATCAATTATTATTGGTCTCCCTTCGTCTCCGCAGAATGCATGCTACCACTCAACAGACCCAATCGCAAAAGCATTGATCAGTACCGATTAGCCGCGGGAATGAGCTATACATTCAATGAGTATATTCGAACAGATGTGTATTACCAATTACAACAGCAGCTGGCGCGAACTTCAGGCAATGATTCATTCTATGTACTGGGCTTGAACTTCTCGGTAAAGATTCCATGAAAACACTACTATCACTCACCCTAATTTTACTTCTCTGCGCATGTAATTCGCCGGAAAGTAAAAATCCGACAACTGAAAACATGAAAGGAAAATTCGCCATTGCCATACACGGAGGAGCCGGAAATCTGGTTAAAATGAAATTGACACCGGAAGAGGAAGAAAGCTACAAGCAGGCTCTCGATGCCGCGCTTGCCATGGGAAGCTCCATTCTTGCAAACGGGGGAACATCGGTCGAGGCAGTAGAAGCAGCAATTACTTCGTTGGAAGACTGCCCTTTATTCAATGCCGGAAAAGGAGCTGTTTTTACTCACGACGGACACAACGATCTGGACGCCGCCATCATGAATGGTGAGAATCTGGAATGCGGGGCAGTTGCAGGTGTGCGTCGCATCAAAAACCCGATTAGCCTCGCCCGCAAGGTGATGGAAAAATCTGAGTTCATTCTGTTGAAATCAGAAGGCGCAGAAGAGTTCGCTAAAGAACAAGGTATTGAATGGGTCGACACATCCTATTTCTTCACGCAGCATCGCTGGGAGCAATTGCAGGAAGCGATTGAGGACGATAAAACTGAACTAGACCATTCGGAGAAAAAGAAAGCTTCTGTTGATATTAAGCCACGCGAAGAAAAATTCGGAACGGTGGGCTGTGTCGCCCTTGATGTTCACGGTAACATTGCCGCTGGCACCTCTACCGGCGGACTCACCAACAAACGTTACGGACGAATAGGCGACTCGCCGCTTATTGGCAGCGGAACCTACGCCGATAATGCAACATGCGCGGTGAGCTGCACAGGCAAGGGTGAAGACTTTATCCGATTGAATGTAGCACACGACATTGCATCTATGATGCGATATGCGCAAGTCGATTTACTCTCAGCTTGTGATTCTGTGGTGATGAAAAAACTGAAAGACATCAAAGGACGGGGTGGATGTATTGCCATCGATTGCCAAGGCAACATTGCCATGCCCTTCACCACAACGGGAATGTTTCGCGGCAGCATTGATGTGAACGGCCAAAAGAATATCGCGCTCTACGAAGACAAGTAGATTAATCGACTCCAAGGTACTTGTGCGTTTGCACGGAGATGCGCCATTGAGTGTTTCGACGGATATAATCCAGTATGTGGACTTGCATGATTTCTCGCTTTTCCCATTCGGGTTGCATGTAAAACATCGTTCGCTCAGACATTTTATCTGCGTGCTCCTGCGACCACGGAATGTCGCTGACGTGATTGATAATCACTTTCAACTCATGCGACTTCGCATAATACTCTTGCAAGGGTGCCTTGAATTTCTTGGGGGAAAACGTTATCCAGTCCCACGCGCCGGTGAGCGGTTGCGTTCCGGAAGTTTCCAAGTGTGTTCGGATACCTCGGGCTTGCAATACCCGTGTGAGTTCTTCTAGGTTGTGCATGGTTGGTTCTCCACCAGTGATAACACAAATTGGAGCGCCAGATTGAATCACGTCTTCCGTCAATCGTTCAACCGATTGCAACGCATGCTTTTCGGCATCCCAGCTTTCCTTTACATCGCACCACACGCAACCCACATCACAACCGGCCAGTCGAATGAAATAGGCGGGAGCACCGGCATAAGCACCTTCACCTTGGACGGTGTAGAAGGTTTCCATGACAGGAAGTTGCGAGTTTGAATTCATGGTGCAAAGAAACGAGCGCCTACACCAAATAAAAAATCCACACGGGCTTCCGTAGTTGGCGGTTTCTCAATCCTATTCTTAGAAATCTCAACCCTTGCTCAAACTCCCTTTTAGGGCATCCGAACCTCGGGGTCCGAAACTTCCGCCAAGTGCCTGATTGCTTATAATCAGCCGACTTTTCATCGGGGGCACCGGCAATGAGCCATAATGCTGTTGTCCATATCAACCAAAATAGAGGGTCAACAGGTTTTCGATTTCCTAATTCAACGATTGAACCCTAGCCAACACTTCATCCCGCGTGGATTCTGAAACGATTTTCAACTGAAAAAACGTTGCCTTTCACGCTGAAAAGCGATATGAAAGTATTAGTTCAAGCGGAGTTGTGCAATGACTTCAGACAGCCAATTACCAACCTGCCATCCACAATCGATATGAACAATTGTTAATAGGGGGTGAGCCACCGATTACTCCGCCTCTCCCTTGCCGCTCTCACCTATAAACCAATCATTCTTTGATTTGAATAAAACATTGAACGTGGTAAGCGAACCATAGATGCGGGTGATATACTGTTGCATTTCGACTTTATCAGAATCAGTAAGCTTCGGATGTGCGTTTATCTTTTGTTCAAGCACACGCAGACGGTCGCGCAACATCACAATCTTGTGAAAGAAATTATCGACGGGAACCTCTTTCGGCTTGAGTGAAGTATCCTTGGGTTGAATGAGCAAAGTACCGCCGTCCCACTTGTCAGCTAGCTCAACAATATCAGTCACTTCATAGTACATATCGAACACATTCTTCACAGCATCTACTACATCTTCGAGTTCAACGGTTGAAGTTATCGACTGCCCGGGTTCCAGCAATTGAAAGCCATCATAGGCTTTGCCCAATTCCTTTTCACCGTGCTCGCGGAAATAAATGCGGTACTTGTGTTCATCCATGCCGAATACAACGCCTTCGCCGTAGGTCGGGTGAGTAAGTTTAGAGCCAATTGTAAAATTCATATGATGTTGTTTGCGTTATCCTTTTTGTAAGGACGCACTGCCGTGCGTCCAATCTTTTCAAATCCAGCACTGCTGTGCGTCCAACCTTTTTCGTTCACGCCTTGTTAACCGGCACTGCATGCAAATCATAGTGTTCCGCTGACTGTATATGCACGTCCGCGAAATCGCCTACCCGGAGGTAACCTGAAGCAGTCGGGATAATCACCTCATTATCGACCTCTGGCGAATCGTATTGCGTGCGTCCAATGTAGCTATCGCCTTCAACACGGTCTATCAATACTTTCAAGTCACGGCCAACAAAACGCTGATTCAAGTCGTATGAAATATGCGATTGAGTCTCCATGATTACATCAGCGCGCTTGCGTTTGGTTTTGGCCGGCACATCGTCCTTCATTCCATACGCGTGCGTATTCTCTTCGTGAGAGTAAGTGAAAATACCCAATCGATCGAAGCGTGTTTGTTCCACCCATTGCTGCATCTCTTCGAAATCAGCCTGCGTTTCGCCGGGGAATCCCGCAATAAGGGTTGTGCGAAGCGCAATATCAGGAACACGACTGCGTATTTCGGCAATAAGAGCATCGGTCTTTTCGCGTGTAATACCCCGGCGCATGGCCTGTAGCATTTTCGTAGTACCATGCTGCAAAGGCATATCGAGATACTTGCATACGTTGCTTCGCTCATTCATCACGTCGAGCACATCCATCGGAAACCCCGATGGAAAAGCGTACTGCAAGCGTATCCAGTCGATTCCTTCCACGTCACTCAGCCGACGAATCAAGTCGGCCAGGTTGCGCTGCTTGTATATATCCAATCCGTAATAAGTCAGGTCTTGCGCAATGAGAATAAGCTCCTTTGTGCCCGACGCTGCGAGCTTTTTGGCACTTTCCACGAGCTGTTCAGCAGGTGTGCTGACGTGCTTTCCGCGCATTAGGGGAATGGCGCAAAACGAACAAGGTCGGTCACAGCCTTCTGATATTTTGAAATAAGCGTAATGCGAAGGTGTGGTAAGCAGGCGCTCGCCAACTAGTTCGTGCTTGTAATCGGCCTTGAGCGTTTTCAGAAGTCGAGGCAGATCGCGTGTTCCGAAAAACGCATCAACCTCGGGGATATCCTTTTCCAGTTCCGGTTTGTAGCGTTCGGAAAGACAGCCGGTGACGTAAAGCTTGTGGAGATTTCCCTTTTCCTTCTCTTTGGCCCATGCCAATATGGTATTGATGCTTTCTTCTTTCGCATTGTCGATGAACCCGCAGGTATTGACAATGACAATTTCTGCATCGCGTTCCTCTGATTCGTGTTCTACGTGAAAGGCGTTCGCCTTGAGTTGGGCCATCATCACCTCACTATCGAAGATGTTTTTAGCACAACCCAACGTCACAACATTGACCTTGTTTTTTTGAAGCGTTTTCGTTTTCATGAGCATTGCAAAGAAACAACGATTCTTGCCTTGAAAAGCGCCTCGGCGGTAACCTTTCAACAGGTTGGTCGTAGAAGAACGCACTTAGACTGAGTGGCATCGAGCAACGACGCCAATAAACTGAAAAAGAATACACTTATGATTGACAATGCTTTGAGATATTATGGGAAGATTGACGAAGGAGGAATCGTTGACTTTGTTGATTTACTATCGGGTGTTCTTTACAAGAACCTGGGCCCACGCAAAGACATTCGAAAGATGTGCAGTTTTGCCATAGAGCTACTCGATAATGGCATGCGCTATAGCATCGACAACCGCGTATCGTTCACATGGACCATCGAGAGGGACCGACTGACCTTCGAGTTGGAAAATCAGGCGAGTGAAAGTGACGCTCTTCGGCTTCAGAATCATGCTCGTGAGCTTCATGGCATGGACGATGCAGGAAGAAGGCAAGCCTTTCAAGATCAAATAAACAGTGATCAGCTAGGTGCTAGAGGCGGAGCGGGCTTAGGTCTTCTTCAAATATTACGTAAAGGCGCGCTTTCTATCGATATTCAGATTCATAGGCAAGCGGATCAAACCTTTGTATGCGTAAGTCGCATTCAGACGCCACTTCAAAAGACGGATAAGCCATGATTACGATCGTAAGCCCACCGACCAAAAGTAGCCCTTCCATCTTGTTTGATGAGGAAAGTAGGATTTTCAAGGTAGAGGGAATATCCACCATTGTCAACGCTATTGAATTCTATCATGGTGCCATCGGTTGGATTAACCAAAACGAATCTTCGCTTAACGGAGAAGTTGAGTTCCACTTCCATCTTCCCTACTTCAATTCGGCAAGTATGAAAGGAATACTCATGCTTATGCAGCGTATCAAGCAGAGCGCTGATGCAGGTGACTCATGGACTATTCACTGGAATGTGGAGGACGACGACGAGTTTCTGCTCGATGCGGCAGAGTCGTTTGAGGAAACACTAGGGTTTCCGGTTCAAATAAAACGACTGTAGCGACTTAAGACTTCTGCTCCTCAGCAGACTTAAAGAGCGAATCGACGAACTCATGTCGATTGAATACTTGAAGATCACCTATTTTCTCGCCAACGCCAATGTATTTCACCGGAATGCTAAACTGATCGCTGATACCGATAACAACACCACCTTTAGCAGTTCCATCAATCTTCGTAATGGCTAATGCATTCACTTCCGTTGCGGCGGTAAACTGCTTGGCTTGTTCAAACGCATTCTGCCCGGTAGAACCATCGAGAACCAGCAATATCTCGTGAGGTGCATCAGGCGTTACCTTTTGCATTACACGTTTAATTTTCGATAACTCATTCATGAGTCCTACCTTGTTATGCAAACGACCGGCAGTATCAATGATTACTACGTCCATTTGCTGAGCCACTGCACTTTGCAGAGTGTCGAAAGCCACACTTGCCGGGTCAGCACCCATGCCCTGCGCCACAATAGGCACACCGGCACGTTCACTCCACACTTTCAATTGGTCAACAGCGGCAGCCCGAAACGTATCGGCCGCTCCGAGCATTACTTTTTTACCTTGACTCTTAAGCTGATTGGCTAATTTGCCTATGGTAGTTGTTTTGCCTACACCATTAACGCCCACGACCATGATGACGTAGGGGCCATTCATTTTGGGAATAAATACCTCTTCCCCATTTTCCCCCTCGTGACCCTTGAGCAGAGTAGAAATCTCTTCTCGCAGAATACCGTTCAATTCAGAGGTATTCATGAATTTGTCGCGCTTCACGCGCTCCTCGATACTGCGAATGATTTTGAGGGTTGTTTCCACGCCAACATCACTGCTTATGAGCATTTCCTCCAGGTTATCGAGTACTTCTTCGTCGACCTGGCTTTTACCCACGATAATCTTTGCAAGTTTGGAGAAAAAACCGGTTCGGGTTTTCTCCAAGCCCTGATCAAGACTCTCCTTCTTTTCTGACGAGAACAGGCGTTTAAAAAAATTCATGATAGCAAATTGGGGTAAAACAAAAAAGACTTTCCCCGGAAGAGAAAAGTCTTTCTATACGTTGATGAACGAGTGATTAGGCCTTGGTAAACCAAGTCTGCACATTGTCGTTGTGTACGATCTCTTCTTTGAATGTATAAGCACCTGATTTAGGCGACTTCACCATTTTGATAACCTTGGTGTGGTTCTTACCACTACCGGTTTGCAGGGTTGCAACTACCTTCTTTGCCATGGCTTATTCTTTATTTAATTTCTTTGTGTACGGTCATTTTCTTCAGGATCGGATTGTACTTTTTCTTCTCCAAACGATCCGGAGTGTTTTTGCGATTCTTGGTTGTGATATAACGGCTGGTGCCCGGCATGCCCGACTCTTTGTGCTCGGTGCACTCCATAATCACTTGAACTCGATTTCCTTTCTTTGCCATTGTCTTAAAAATCTTGAATGGGGCCGCGAATGTACAGCCTTTTTTCCTCTAACCAAGCAAAATTGTAATGTTTTTTTGACTTGCCCGTGTTTCCCGAGAAAAGCCAATGTAAAAACAGGGCTGTTTTTCAGTGATTTAGAAAAAAAAGAAGCCTGGTATTCTCTCCATTCTCAGCGATTCCGACCAAACATAAAGATGTTGAAAATACGCCGAACTATTCAAAACAACGCCTCGTGCAATAAATAGCTTTGAAAGTTCGTCAAACTGCACACACCGCAGCCTAACCTCTTTTTAACTGAATCGCACCGTGGCCAGAAACACCAGTAAACATATAGAAGAACCCGAAAGCACTGAACCTGTCGTCGACACCAAGCGCAAAGGAAAATCGACGGGTACCGGCAAATGGGCCCGCTTCATGAATTTTCTGAGCGACCCTCGAGTTCAGAAAATCTTCGGCATTTTCATGGTGTTGTTCAGCGTTTTCACACTGCTGGCATGCGTCTCCTTTTTGTTCAACGGCGCCCACGATCAGCGTTTGGTGCTGGAACAATATGACGACCAGTTAAATCAGAACGAGCCATACACCAACTGGATGGGAAAGATGGGCGCACACGTTGCCTGGTTCTTCATGAACAAGTATTTCGGTTTAGGTGCTCTGTTCTTACCACTCATTTTATTTGTTTGGGGCTGGCGCATTTGGTGGGGCCGCGACGCACTACCATTTTGGAAAACCATCCGTCTTTCAGCCCTGGGCATGTTCTTCTTTCCGTTGGCAATTGGGTTTCTTTTTCATCACCGCGTGGAAGGCCTAGACCGTACTATTGAAATAAGCTGCAATCCCAATCTTGTAGGCGGTTTTGGTCACCTTGCAACCGTTTGGTGCGTATTTACAATCGGATGGTGGGGCACACTGATGCTTCTCCTATTCACCGTCGGGGCTTTTCTAATTTTCAATTTCAATCACCAAGTGGAGGCCGCTTGGGTGCGCTTCAGTGAATGGTGGGCCAACATGCTCAAGTCGAATCCAAAAGAAGAGGAAGAGGAAGAAGAGGAAGAGTCAAAGCCCATTCCTGCTGCAGCTCCTGCCGTGGTTCGTAATGAAGTAGCTGCACCACCCGCAGAAACAACCATTGAAGTGAAAGCGCCCATGATGGAACCCGAAGCTCCCTGGGAGGAAAAGTCAGTGGTATTCGAAGATGAACCCGAAGAAGAGTTAGAAGAAGTGGAGGAGGATATCGAAGAAATAGCCGAATTATACGAAGAAGAAGAGTTTGAGGAACCCGAAGCACCGCTGGCCGCAGAAAGTCTGGAACTCGAAACCGACCTTCCTGTGATGGAAAGGAGCGCATCAGGCGGAACAACGACGTTTCAGGTAGATGACGATTTCTCCGTTGAACTGAATCAGTCAGAAGAGGAACTGGACGAAGAAGAAATACACCGCAGCATTGAAGCACTGGGGCCATTCGACCCGCGGTTAGATCTCTCGCGTTACACGTTTCCTCCGGTCGATTTATTGAAAGCACACGGCGGTCAAGGACCTCAAATTGATAAGGAAGAGCTCGAGGAGAACAAAAACAAGATTGTCGAAACGCTCAATCATTACAAGATTGAAATCGCCAAAATCAAGGCTAGCATAGGTCCTACAGTAACACTTTACGAAATCATACCGGCTCCGGGTGTGCGCATTAGCAAAATCAAAAACCTGGAAGACGATATCGCCCTGAGCCTCGCTGCACTTGGCATCCGCATCATTGCGCCTATTCCCGGTAAAGGAACGATTGGTATTGAGGTACCGAATTCGAAGCCCGATGTAGTGAGTATGCGTTCGCTCATCAACTCCGAAAAGTTTCAGAATGCGGAAATGGAACTGCCGGTAGTATTGGGCAAAACCATTTCGAATGAAAATTTCGTAGCCGACCTAGCCAAGATGCCTCACCTCCTCATGGCCGGTGCCACGGGTCAAGGTAAGTCTGTTGGACTAAATGCCATCCTGGTGTCTCTGCTTTACAAAAAGCATCCGGCCGAAATCAAATTCGTGCTGGTCGACCCCAAGAAAGTCGAACTCACCCTTTTCAATAAAATCGAGCGCCACTTCCTGGCGAAACTTCCGAATGAGGCCGATGCGATTATTACTGATGTTCAGAAAGTAGTTCGGACACTTCAATCGTTGTGTATTGAAATGGACACGCGTTACGAGCTGCTGAAGACAGCCGGTTGTCGTAACATCAAAGAATACAATGGCAAATTTGTGGCTCGCCGTCTGAACCCGGAAAATGGACACCGCTTTTTGCCTTATATCGTTTTGGTAGTCGATGAGTTCGCCGACCTTATCATGACTGCCGGCCGTGAAGTGGAAACGCCAATTGCTCGTCTGGCACAGCTTGCCCGTGCTATCGGCATTCACCTGATCATTGCTACTCAGCGCCCATCGGTGAATATCATCACCGGTACCATCAAGGCCAATTTCCCGGCGCGCATAGCCTTTCGGGTTACCTCAAAAATCGACTCACGCACCATTCTCGATACCGGTGGAGCGGAGCAGTTGATAGGACGAGGTGATATGCTTTACTCCACGGGGAATGACCTCATTCGACTTCAGTGCGGATTCGTTGATACGCCGGAGGTTGAAGAGATCACCGATTACATCGGAAACCAACAAGCCTACCCCAACGCCTTCTTCTTACCGGAAGTAGTAGATGAAAATCAGTTGGAAATGGGTAATTTTGACGCCGCAGACCGTGACGAATTATTTGAAGAAGCAGCTCGCATCGTAGTGATGACCCAACAGGGAAGCGCCTCGATGCTGCAAAGGAAATTGAAACTGGGATATAACCGCGCAGGCCGACTAATCGATCAACTGGAAGCCGCCGGTGTGGTGGGTCCCTTTGAAGGAGGCAAAGCCCGGAAAGTTCTTTTTCCCGATGAAATATCTTTGGACCAATTCTTGAAATCGGGCGCTTCGAACGATTAATATTTATTTCATGAAACATTTCTTTTCACTCGTGCTCGCATTTGTAATTGTTGGCACAACCTCCATCCAAGCACAAACTTCGAAGGACATTCTCGACAAGCTTTCAGCGAAAGCAAAGACTTTCAAAACCGTTACAGCCGATTTCACTTACACGCTGAATAACCCCAAGACCTCTACCAATCAAACCCTCAACGGAAACGTGAAGGTAAAGGGCTCGAAGTACTATGTCTCGATGAGCAGTTACCAGATTTGGTGCGATGGAAAGACTGTTTGGAATTACAACAAAGACAATAACGAAGTGACCATTGATAATTTGGCAGACGTGAAAGACGGCGGTTTCGATCCATCTGAAATGTTTACAATCTGGGAAAAGAACTTCAAACATGAAATGAAAAACGCGGCGGCCACAATCGACGGCGTGAGCTGTTATCAGATTGCCCTCTATCCTAATGATGCAAAGAGCAAGGCATACCATACGGTAATACTAAACGTTGACAAGACTAAAATGGAAGTTACCAAGGTAGAAATCAAAACACGCGACAATGCGACCATGACCTACAAGCTGAAAAACTTCAAGACAAGCACAGAATTAGGTGACGGAGAATTCATTTTCAACAAAGGGAAATTCCCCGGTGTTGAAGAGGTAGACAACCGCATATAATCATATCTCATCCAATGAAAAGGGCCTCAGAGGCCCTTTTTTTCATTCTGCATTTTCCGATATAACCCAATCAACACCTTTCCTCAATTTTCCGAGGGTAAGCGCTTCGGGAGATTCCTGATTGGGCACATGATTATATAGCCATGACGCATGTTCCGGCAAACTCATCAAGATAGATTCTATGCGCCCACCGGTCTCAAGTCCGAAACGCGTGCCGCGATCATAGACTAGGTTGAACTCTACATATCGACCTCTTCGCAATAGTTGCCAGCGTTTGTTCTCATCTGTGAAGGACTTTCCCTTGTTCGCCGAAACAATCGGCAAATAAGCCCTTAAAAAAGTGCGACCTACATCGGCTACGAAATGAAAAAGACTCTCCTTCGACATCGTCTCCGACGGACGCAGGTAATCGAAGAAAATTCCGCCAATGCCTCGAGTTTCATTCCGATGTGTTATGAAGAAATAGTCGTCAGCCCATTTCTTAAAGCGCGGATAAAACTCCGGGTTATATCGATCGCACACCTCCTTCATTTTAGAATGAAAGTATTGTGCCTGCTCATCATCCACATAGATGGGGGTCAAGTCGATGCCCCCACCGAACCAGCAATCGCCGGCATTGGTTTCGAAGTATCGAATATTCATGTGAATGATGGGCACCATGGGAGAATGAGGGTGAATGACAATGCTAACACCTGTCGCAAAAAAACGAGTGGCGTCGGCATTCACCTTGTCTTTCATGAAAACCGGAAGCTCTCCTTCCACTGCGCTGAAATTCACACCGCCCTTCTCAATAACATCCCCAGCAACAATTACACGTGTTCTGCCTCCGCCACCATTGGCATGTGACCATGCATCTTCTGAAAAAGAAGCACGCCCATCTTCGAACTCAAGTCCGCGGCAAATCTCATCTTGTATGTTGCGAAACTCATCCGCAATAGCATTTTTATCAATCATGGGCTTGATTTAAGACGAGCAAGATTAATTCTACAAGTGAAGGCAAAGTGTCATGCAATTGAAATCAATTCGCGCGAAGCAGCTGATAGTTGTCAGTGCGAACTATATTGATGGCTGCGTTCTCGAAACCGCTTCCGGTCGATGTTCTGAAAAAATCGAAATCACTGGCAAGCGTAGTGGCTCGTACATCTTTAAAATGCTCAGTAAATGACGCCCCGTAGTTCATCAATGCAGTTCCAAAGAACAGCGTTACATCGTAGCCGTTGTAGGCGAAATCCGTTGGCTCGCTCTTGAACTTTTTACGATAGTTTTCCTGCCAACGGCGCACGGTATTATCCGCTTCATCCGGAAAACTTTGCTTTGGGAAACTCACGTGGAACTTGTTTCTCATTTCCGTTGTTATGGCATCCATGTCATCCCATGACTCAACACCGATTACTTCTACATCTGTGCGATTACCCAACGATTTGAAAACAGCGGCTATTACCTTTTTATCGTTTGTAGGTAATGCAACAAGGCATTTTCCTGAAGGAAGCATCGACGCAATTTTCAAATTATTCAAATCATCACAAACAACTACTTTCTTAAGGCTATCCTTATTCAACTTAAACCACTCTTCTTTAAATGCCTCAACCATTTTGCGGTCATCCAGTATTTTAGAGTCCACAAGAACAACATTCTCCTTCGAGAAGTTTTTGTGAGCATACCGGGTTATAGTCATCCACTGAGTGACCGATCCGGCGACGGCCTTGCTCAGAGCCGGCGCATTTAACAGAACCCGATTAGGCTGCTGGACCGGCACCACCATATGAGCACCGTTAGCAGCGCACCAGGCAGCTACTTCCGGCACAACATCCTTGAAAAGAGGGCCAATTACTAAATCGACTCCATTCATTTCCTTCTTTTTAAGTATGGCATGAATGGCGGTTTTATTATCTAGAACATCGATGAATCGTATTCGGGCCTTCAGTCCTGCTTTCTCCAGGGAATCTGCAGCTGCCATGACACCCCTATACATAGAAACAGCAGCTTCACGCAGGCGGATGTCGCGGCCAACAAGGGTAT
>Ga0315905_10004529_pt1 | contig 14206 bp, 9 predicted proteins | sample LakEriMetagenome_5_FD_203522 | JGI IMG/M metagenome (GOLD analysis project Ga0315905, IMG submission 203522) | Freshwater fungal communities from buoy surface, Lake Erie, Ohio, United States - Buoy 4 MA121 | ecosystem: Environmental > Aquatic > Freshwater > Lake | place: USA: Lake Erie, Ohio... | reverse complement strand
CGTATTGTATGAGTCACATATTGTATGAGTACACTCTGCCCAAGAAACTAATTAGCAACTAATAAGTAACTAATGATTAGTAACTAATTAGCAACTAATAAGGATCACGTATTGTATGAGTACACTCTGCCCAAGTTGCCACAAACTCTCGATATAAAATTGGGGTGTTGAGGACATTGATAATATATACATATATATACATATGCATATATATATATATATATATATATATATACATATATATAATATGCATTCACACACACACAATACACAATATATATATGTGTGTGTGTGTGTGTGTGTGTGTGTGTGTGTGTGTGTGTTTATACGTGTCCCCTAATATGCTGTTTTATTAATTTTTTGTTACCTTTAGGGTGACATAATTATTTTTTTAACTCTTCTCTCGAGTCTCCCTAGACTCTCTAATGGTTTCTCTTATTCAATTTATATGATTATTATTATATATATTATAACTATTAAAACATTAAATATATTAGATAATGAGAGACTTAGGAGACTTGACATATATCAAATTGTATTTTAGGGAAGACATGGGAGAGTTGAGAGACATATATGTAAGTTAAATAAAAATATAAAAAGTGTTAGATAATATTTACATATTCTAAGTTTTGAGTGAAAAAGTAGTCCCTAGCCTCCTACATCTCGCCTCATTCAATTGAGTCTCCTGAGAGTGTCTAAGTCTCCCCTTATTCAAAAATAACATTTATATATATTCGTATTTTAAAAAAATACTATATAAAGAATTTTTTAAATTTTTTTAATATATATGTATTATATATATACATATATATATATTGTTAATTTGTCATAAATTTCCTTTTCTCTATTGTTTAATTCTTCTTGATCATTACAAGGGAAATTCTCAATTAATTCAATTTTTCAGTAACTTTGACGAATCATCATATAAAATTTGCCATATGCCCAATTTACTCGTGATTTTGATTTAACCCTAAAATTTGACATACATTTGCTTAAAGTATCACAAATACTACCAATATATATATATATATATATATATACGATATCTCATGCATATGAGAGGTCATTATGTATTTTGAATATTTTTGCACTTTCAAAATTTTCATTTTCCTTAGCATTATACTGCAAATTTAAATAATGATTTAGATCGTCGATAAACGCGATGTCTCCGAATAATATTTGCGGAAGGTCGTGGTTTTCTGATAACAATGCTCTTATTTTTAAATCTGAAGCTAAATGATTAGAAATGATAAATCTTACATCATCATTCAGGGCTAAAAAATTCATAATATATGACGTGCTCAAATATTGAAGCAGTACTGCTTTACAATATCTATATAATATATATAAGCGTCAAGTCTGAGGGTTTGTGATTGATAGTGCAAGGCATGGTAGTAGTTCACATTTAAAAAAAAACAAAAAAAAGTTTGTGATTGATAGTGTAAGGCATGGTAGTAGTTCAGATTTAAAAAAAAAACAAAAAAAAGTGTATGATTGATAGTGTAAGGCATGGTAGTAGTAGTGATTGTAGTAGTAGTGGTTACTACAGTACGGCTTTACAATATCTATATAATATATATAAGCGATTATCATCATAAATAAAAAAAAATTTAAGGCATGGTAGTAGTAGTGATTGTAGTAGTAGTGGTTACTACAGTACGGCTTTACAATATCTATATAATATATATAAGCGTAAAGTCTTTGAGCCATTTATCAAGTAATTTTTTTTAAAAAAAATTATAAAGTAATTAGCATCATAAATAAAAAAAAGACATTATTTAAGGGGACTCAGGCGCTGCGACTCGCAGACAGGCAGACAAGGACAGGCGCACGCGCTCGGGAAAGAGGATGGCAGTCGCTACTAGAAACCTCAGGTTTGAGGAGCAAACTGGCACTTAGGAAAGCACAAGACTGCCGGCGAGACAGCAGGCTTGTGCTTTTACACTCACACTCTTGGGGGTTTTCAAGGGTCCCCTCTTGTGTTACCCCTCGTTATGAACCAAAATTTAAACAGGACGCAAAAAAATAATTGTTTAAAAAAAATAAAAAGGACATTTTTAGGACGTTACAAGAGGGGACCCTCAGACGGCCTCTCTCACGAACAAAAATTTAAACAGGACGTAAAAACACGAAGCACACACAGCGGCGAGGACGCAATATATGGTATGGGTGGTTTAATTAGGAAGTAACATGTACATACATACAAACATACATATACATATATGTCACCAAGGAGGAGCTGTGTTTCATGCGGGATGAGTTGGAGCGCGTCTTCATACTTTTTCACCGCATTCATCGGCTGGTCCAGGCGGATGTAGATGTTGGCAAGCTGTATATTGTGCGCGCATTTGTGTGTGTACGTGTGCGTGTATGTGTATGTGCGCGCACGGTGTAGTCAGGCACAGACTGAATAGGAAGCAGGAAGCCAGAAGACACTAGGAAGCAGGAAGCCAGAAGATTCAGTCTTCCCCACCGAAACGTCCACATACACAGCACACGCACCCCCACACAAAGAGAGAGCGCGCACACACACGCAGACGCACCCACCCCGCACATCGAGCAAGCGCGAACGCGCACGCACATGCACACCTGCAAATACGTGGTGGTCATTTCCTGCTCCTTGAGCGATGACAGGAGCTGCTGCTCCGCCTCACGGTACAGCCCCAGCTGGAAGTAGCCCTTGCCCAACCGCGCCTTCCACACCCAGTCTTTGTATTGGGCCACCTGCGTCGCGGCCGCGCACAGCTCCACTGCCTTTTTGGGGTTTGCCGCCACGTGGAAGATGTAGTCGCACAGGGCCTTTGCCATGGCCGGCCGCGCCGCGTACTTTTGCATATTGATGCGCTCCAGGTTGACAAAGGGCCCCCCGGGCTCCGATGCCAGCGACGCCGTGCCCAGGCGCACGAAGCGCCCCGACGTCGTCACCGGGCGCGTCATTGCCGTGCCCAGCCGGCTCGACGTCATGGCGCGCTCGAGGCTCATACCAGTGCTGCTGCGCGTGAGGCCTGACCCAGGGCGCGCAAAACCCGACAGCGGCCGCCCTCCCGTGGAGGTTGGTCGGACGGCAGGCGACGGGCCGCCCGCGGCGCTGGACTCGGGGCGCGTGAACGAGGTGCCGGGGCGCGCGACCTGCGCGGTGGAATTGTCGTCGAGCAGCATCTCGCCCAGCCCCTCCTCGGGAAGCTCGCCATCGTCTATCCAATTCTTGTTCGTCAGTGCGCGGCACTTGATCCACCACACCTGTAGCCGCAGGAACGGGCGAGGCAGCGTAAGGCGGCTACGCAAAGGCGCGGCACGAAACTGCGACGGCAGGCACCCGGGTGCCCGACGGGCCTGCGGAGGCAGGGACCCCAGTCTGTGCGCCGAGACCCGGGGCGCGTGCGTGCGTGAGTGCGTGAGTGTGCGTGAGCGCGCATGCGTGCGCGTGTGTGCGTGCATGCTTGCGTGCGGCTGCGGGCGCACCTGCTGGTCAAGGGCATTGCGCGACAGCAGCTCCGTCGCCACCTCGATCGCGCCATCAAACTTGCGCCGCCGCAGCCGCGACAAGGACAGGTACACGGGGTCGACGCCTTCGAACGGGCACCTGCGCGGGCGCGCGTCAGCCAGCATGCTCGCAGACCGCCCGCAGGCGGTCCCGCGGCGGCCAGCGCAGGGGGCAGGATGGTAGCACTCACGAGTCGCACTTCCACTTGTCGGAGATTGGGTCCTGGTGATCTCTCAGCTCGCGCGCCGCAGTGTTCAGTCGCGCACGGTCCTGTGACATAGTGTGAGAGAAATACGAAAAAAGGTTCGTGTAAAAGAAACAAAAGAAAATCCGGAGTTCAACTCAACGGTTGTCAAGGAACCTCGAAATTTGCAACGCGGTTGAAAAGGAGCGGGAGGCCAGGTCGGTGCATGGCGCGACGCCGCCGCGGGTGACCTGTGCAAAGGGTGCCGCCGCCGCGGACGCCTGCGTGTCTGCGGTTCCGCCGCGCCCGCCCGGCGCGCTCGTTTGTGTTTGCCTCTGACAGTGCGTTTTGCAGAATGCCTTCGCCCATGGACTACTGTGCGCATGAGCTGCACCACGACCCGACTCTGAGCAGCTCGATGCAGGGTAATGGGGACAACTTGAACGACGTTATGGCGCTGCAGAACATGCTCCAGGCGGTGCGTTGGCGCCGCGCGCTCCCGCTGCCCTCGCGCGCGCATGCGTGCGTTGGAACGAGCGCGCGAGCTGCGGCGACGCTGACTGCGGGCGCGGCGCGATGCCGGCGCTAACGTTGTCGCGTATGGGATGAGCAGGCCGAGCAGCAGGAGGCCGAGCAGCGCCGCATTGAGCAGCAAGCGCTGGCCTCGGACATCCGGGACGACGACTTCCCGCAGCCGCCCAAGCACGAGCCCCGGACGGTCGACGAGGCGCCCGACATTACAGATTGGCTCGAGGACATCACCAAAAAGGACTCGCAGCTCCGCAAGAACGCCGATGCGACGCGGCTGCGCACGGGCCTTCCTCCGGTGCGCAATGCCGCGAAGGGCCCAAAGAAGCGAGTGCAGGTGGGCCCCAGCGACGTGGAGAAGGAGAAGGCCGCGACGCGCGGTGAGGAGGCACCAAAGGGTCCGTCGAAGAAGCAGCAAAAGTACTATAGCTACGACTACTTCAAGGAGTGGGACAAGTTTGACGTGGACAAGGAGATTGAGCGAATTGAGGAGGAGGAGAAGAAGCAGACTGAGTATCGAAGCTTCTCCAAAAAGTCGGCAGACTTTGAGTCCCCGGAGGAAGTACACGACCCCCTAACCACATACAAAATCGACGAGATGACGCCCCTCGAAAAGCGCGTGGCAGCCAAGCGCGAGAAAGAAAAGGGCAACGAGTGCATGAAGGCCGCCGAAACCAACGCTGCGGTTGGCTTTTACAGCAAGGCGCTTGAACTCGTGCCGGGCGACCACCTGGTGCTGGGCAACAGGGCCCAGGCGTACATCGGCATCAAGTGCTATTACCAGGCGGAGCTCGACTGCGACCTTGCATTGTCAATCGAGCCGAGCTACGCCAAGGCGCGCTACAGGCGTGCCGTGGCGCGCGAAGAGCAGGGAAAGCTGGAGGAGGCCAAAGAGGATTATGACGAGCTTCTCAAGGAGCAACCGGACCATACCCTCGGCCAGCAAAAAAGGGCAGTGCTTGAGGTCAAGCTGCGCAAAAAGCGCGCAGCAGAGGAGGCCAAGCGCAAGGAGGAGGAGGAGCGCCGGCGGTATGACTCGGCGCCGCGCAAAAAGATTCAGATCCAGGAGCTCGACGATGAAGAGGACGATGACGGCATGGACGCGGAGGCGCTCAAGAAGGCCCGCGAGGCGGTGAAGCAAAAACAGGAAGATAAGACGCCCCCGAGGAGCAATGGGAGCCGCTTCACTGACGTGACGAATGAGCTCACCAATACTGAAAGCGACGAGGCAAAATCGCGCAGGCTCAAGAGCAGCGCAGAGACAAACATCCTTAAGCTGCAGGCTGCGCGCAAGGAGAAAGAGCTGGGCAACAACTGCTTCAAGGCCAAGGACCTCGCGGGTGCCGTTCGACACTATTCGCGCGGCCTGGACCTGCTCCCAGCTGACGACAGCGAGGAGCGGCACCTTATCCTTTGTAACAGGGCGCTGGTGCTGCTGCAGCAGGACAAGACAGCTGAGGCCGAGTCGGACTGTTCGGAGGCCATCAAGGCCAACGCTACGTGGGGCAAGGCCTGGCACCGTCGCGGCATCGCCAAAGCCAAGGTCGGGCGGCTGGACGAGGCGCTTGAAGACCTGGAGCAGGCGCTCAAGCTCGAGCCCAACTCAAAGTCCACGATCGACGAGATCAAGAACGTGCGCAACAAGCAGCTTGCCCAGAGCAGGACGCCGGCGGCCGGGAAAATGCGTGTGCAGATTGAGGAGGTCGAGACAGACAGCGAGGACGATGACGTGGTCGTGATCAACAGCCCCGGTAGCAAGAACAAGCCAGGACCCCAGGGAGACAAAGACACGGATTCATCCCCCCAAAACGGCCCCGGTGCCGCAGCGAAAAAAGTGCAGATCATTGAAGAGGATGACGACAGTGACAATGAGATGCTGCAGGTCGGCCGTGGCGCCGCCAGTGAGGGGGAGGGGGAGGTGATGGATGATGAGGAGGCGGTGAGCGTGGCGCCCAGTGGGGCGCGCAGCAGCGGTGGCAGCAAGCCCGTCGCCATCGAAGAGGTGTCGGATGATGAGGACGAGGCGCACCAGCCGGCAGCCGAGAGCAAGAATGCGTCCATGCCTCCTGAGGCTCCCGGAGCGGGCAAGGCCGCCAAGAAAGTGGCCATTGAGGAGGTGGATAGCGAGGAGGAGGAAGGCGAGCTTATGGAAGACAGCGCGTCTGTCAGCAAAGCGCCCAGCGCTGCAGTCGGCAAGATGTCAGTGGCTGCGGCGTCCCCCAAAATTGTGCTCATTGAGGAGGATGATAGCGACGAAGACGAGCCAGAGAAAGCGTCGGCGGCCCCGGCAGAGTTGCCGCCGGCTGCTGTGGTTGCAAAGCGAACGGCATGGGAGGAGACGCCTGATGTCGACGTCGCCAAGGTGCGTGCCGCCAAAAAGATTAAAGAGGAGGCCGACAATGCATTCAAGAACGCAATGTTCGAAAAGGGCGCTGCGCTCTACTCAAAGGCACTCGAAGCCCTGGGGTGTGACGAGGACACAGCACCAGAGCAGACCGTATGCTGTCTCAACAGGGCAGCGTGCAATCTGCAGGTTCGCGAGTACGGTCAGGTGATCGCCGACTGCGGGCAGGTGCTCGACTGGGACCCTGAAAATGTCAAGGCTTACCTGCGGCGGGGCTTGGCTTACGAGGGCAGCGGCCGTTTCAACAAGGCAGCCGCTGACATGCGCGAGGCGCTCAGCATTGAGTTTGCCAGTGGTGGGCTCACGGCGCTGGGCACCAAGGCAAAGGAGTGTTTGGAGCGATGCAAAAAGGCTGAGCCCGACCTTCGTGCCATTCCCATTCCGACACGCGTTAGAATCACGCCGCCGGCACACCGACCCGCGCCGGTCAAGCAGGAGTGTGCCACGGCTTCGGTTGCTGTGAACAGCGTTGGGGCAGAGCGATTAGGTGCTAGCGGCAAGAACTTCATCGCCGCTGATGCCTTCTCGGGCAGCACCCCCGGCTACGTTTTCAAGAAGGGAGATCTGGGGCTGGGATACTACAAGGACCCCGCTGCTGGTGCAAAGGTGGCGGCGGGTGGAGAGGAGGAGGAAGACATCAGGATTATCATGGACCAGACCGGGGTCGACCGTGCTCGTGCCGCTGCAGCACTCAACGAACACAAGGAAGCTGCCGGTGCTATCCTGGCCATCGAGGATGAGAAAGAAGGCAAGCCCCCGGCCGCTGCTGCTGCCGCCTCCAAGGCTGCCGCAGAAGCAGCGGAGAAGCCGCCTCCTTCGGCGGCCGAGAAGCTCAAGGCTGCTCACTGCGCGGAGGCAGAGGACCACAAGAACAAGGGCAACCTGGCGTTCAAGGCAGGCAAGTACCGAAGTGCCATCATGCACTACTCGGCTGCCATTGACCTTGACGACGCAAACGCCACCTACTACACGAACCTAGCCGCGGCGCACAACGTGCTCAAGGACTACGAAAATGGCCTGAAGATGGCGCTCGCCGCCCGCAAAGCTGACCCCAAGTACGTTAAGGGTATTTACAGGCATGCGCAGGCGCTGCAGGGACTGGGGAAGCTGCGCGAAGCGCTGGCAGCCTATGAGGAGGGCTTGGCCCTGATGCCTGACAGCGCCCAGATGGCGGAAGGCCGCACACAGGTGTGCAAGGCAATCCGCGACTCCGAGAGCTCTGAGCTCAACGCGATCGCCAAGCTCAAGGCGCTCAAGGAGCAGGAGGAGAAGCAGAAAGCTGCGCATGCGCAGCAGCCACCCGCAGCCACCAAATCTGTTGCTGCACCCCCCATTGCGGCTGCTGGTGTGGGGGGGGCGCCCCAAGGACCCGTGGGTGCTGCTGGGGCATCTGAAAGTGGGCCAAAGAGCGGTGCCGAAATCAAGAAGGCGCTGCGCAACATGCGCAAGGATATGGTAGGGCTTTTCCAGATGATGGTGCAGTGTGCGCCCGCGCAGCTGCCCAAGCTCTTGAAATCGGGGTTGGAAGAGGAGGAGCTGGTGCCCATCATCCGTTCGCTGGCGGAGCACGGCGTTGCAGCTGCCCCGCAGCAGTCGTTCGAACTGCTTCGGGGGTTGGCCGACGTGCCGAGGGTTGCTATTGTCCTGGCAATGCTTGACCGCAAGGATACTAAGATGCTCGAGGCACTCCTCCTCCGCCTCCACCCGTCCAAGGCCAGCGAGGCCGGCCTGGTGACTTACGACGTGGAGGCCTGGGCCAATCTGCGAAAGGCACTTGGCGTCTGACGGGCTCTTGAGGCGTCTCGCTAGGTTTTCGAAATCCTTGTTATTAATAATCCAGCGAACGCTCAGTGTGGCCTTTTCTGTATTGGTTTTCAGTCGCACGCCAGCGTCGCACGCCAGCATGCCTCCTTGGACGGCCCACGCCCCCGCGCGAGGCGCCGCGATAAAAACTCAACGTTTCGAAAAAACTGACCTCACAGCGCATCACCGTACTGGCGGTTTTGGATGTGCAAAAACCTTTAAAGGTCCTTCGAAATTTACTTTTAAAACACAACTTGAGATTTACATTTAAAACACAACTAAATTGTGTTTTCCCCTTGAAATCGTGTATATACCAACCCCCTCTGAGGGGTTTAGCCAGTCTGATTCAAGTGCCAAGGTCTTTGCCAGTACGGTAGGACCACTTGCTTGGGCACAAGCCCGTCGCCCATGCGCTCGTAGAACAAAGGAGGAGAGATAGAGATGCCGGGATGGAGGAAAATTAAGAATTGAAAAAACACGATAGAGCTGCCGGGGTCTCTATCGTGCGCCGGGACCGCGCCGGGACGATGTTTTAATTTTTAATTTTTCTCCATCACGACATCTCCATCGTGCGCCGGGACGGCGGAGCAAACGGGAAACGGATTGAGTATGAGCGGTAATTTAATTAAAGGACGAACCAAGACTCCTCCTGCATTCGTTCACCGTTGCAGACGAGCTCAAGCCAGAGCACACCCGCCAAAGCATCCTTCCTCGGGCGCAAGGACAGCGGTAGGATCACCGGCCGCGCGGCACGGAGGCAAGATCCCAGTTTTTGACACAAAGACTAGCAGCAACACAACAAGTAATACATGTCCCCATGTTGGCTTAGGCCATTTAGTTGGCACCGGTCATGATGCCCGAGGAGCCGCCGAAGGCGGGGTTGATGCCAAGCTTGCCCTCGAAGGTCTTGATGCCCGACTTGTCGATGGCGGAGTTCTGCAGGGCCTTGGCGGTCAGCTTCTCCACGGTGCCGATGGCCTCCTGTGCTCAAGAGCACGCATACACATATGTCAGCAACCACAACCTGTTTGCCTCGGCCTGTGTCTTGATGTCTGCCTCTCCCGTATGTTCATAATAATCCTTCCTCGCACGCATTGGCGCTTACACTCCTTCAGTAGCGCGCACGCACTCCCTTTAGTGACCTTGGCGACAACTAAACAAGGAAAATCTGCATTGTGAGGCTGCAGAAGCGCACAATGCAGTCTCAGAACCACGGACGGAGCGCACGCCTGTTAGATTCAAGGCTGCCTTTTCCGACTAGTCTCAAAATCTGCTGGCATTTTTTCTGCCACCGCCGAGCTAAGAAACTGCGCGCCAACCCAGTATTGATTACATCGAGGGCGACAACACTCGCGCGACAGTCAGGGTGATCTCGTGAGCGGTATGCGTATGCTGCAAAGTGCAAAAAGTCTTACAGTGCTCATGCCCTCGCGGGGGAAGGAGATGGCGTTCTTGGAGTTGCCGAGGACGGCCTTCTTCCAGGCGGAGGTGCGAACGCCGGTCTGGCCAGTGCCCTGGACCGAGGTCATGCCAACACCACCAATCTTGAGCTGCGCGTTGGGGTCGTCCTTGCCGTTCTTGCCGTAGGAGCTGAGCACAACAGCGTTGGCGGTGGCTGCACAACGCCGTGTCGTGTCAGCAAGTGGCATGAATGGGAGCGCACGATGCAAGAACAAGCCCATGGTACCCACTGTATGCTCGGGGATTCGCACACTCACTCTCTCATTCACGTTTGGGTCTGGGCAAGGGGGCTCTCGCACCAGGGATAGAGGCAGCGCCGGCAAGGAGAGCGCCGAGGGCGGCACGGCGGGTGACGCCAGACTCCATGGCCATGGTCATGCCGCAGCTGCGGGTGGCCGCCTGCAACCAAAGCACACTTCAGCAATCGCGGTCCAGATGCCACAACCTCAACGCGCCATCACGCGCATTCCATCCTACTTCGGCAGTACCAGCCTCTCCCCGTCCACGCGGCACTGCGACCAAACGAGCTGCGGGCACGCTGGAGACTTGGCGGCAGTGCTGCACCCCGCACACAGCGGGTGGTGTAGCAGCCACCCCGCATCCATATCTTTCCTCCGACCGCTGACCTTGCAGTCAGTGATTACTGTGCGCATGCGACGCGAACTCGCTGCGCGTCTCTCTTCGCCCGGCAGCTCCAACCACCTGGGTCTTGAGGCCATTGCCCATGAAGGCGGACGGGGCCGAGAAGGCCGCGGCAGAGGCCACGATGGCAGAGGCTACGACGAAGCGGGGCATTGCAGCAGTGTAGAATGTGAAATGAATAACTTGTCAGAATGATTCATCGGTTTTGAAGCAAGACCATCACAAGGCCCATGTCGGTAATGCCACGAACTCGTGTTAATTAATGGCGACCCAGATTGATGCCTCCTTGGCATCCTTGTGCCGCGCAGCACCAGAAGCCGCGCTGCAGGCTGATGCGGTGATCAGCCCGGGCCAGGAGATGGCGCCGCGCTCGCTTTCTTCTTTCCTGCTGTGCATCTGTTGCTCTCCTATTGTTCTCCTGATCGCTTGCCTGCTTTGCATCTGTGTCTTTCTGATCCACTTCTGATGCGGCTGAACGCGCACGTCCAAAAAAAAGGCGCCGATCGAGCCCTACCACCCGCCCGCGCTGTATTCAATCCGGCAGGGCACCGTCAAGGGCATCCACAGCTTCGGTGCCTTTGTGCGCCTCGATGGTGAGGACAAGGACGCGCTAGTGCACGTGACGCAGCTCAAGGTATGGCGTTGAGGGCTTTCGCTGTGAACACGCACGGCATGGGTGCATCACAGATGCGGCACCCAGCGCCCGGCGCGCGATGAATGAGCACGGCCCCTCTCCTCCCCCTCCAGTCTCCCGCCACCCGGCAGCACGCGCCCTGCACTCTGCGTTGCGCTGCCGCCTTCTGCCACGTTTGCGCCGCATCTAGCTTGCTGGGTCCCTGTGCCGTGCCAAAGTGTCTGGCGGCTCACTTACGCCCGGTGCACCCGCTGGGGGGCAGGAGGCAGCGGAAGGGGAGCGGGTTGAGGCCAGCGCTGTTGTGGCGGAGGGCGACCGCATATGGACCAAGGTCATCGACATTGCGTGGACAAAGCGCAAATACTTTCTGAGCAGAAAGTATGTGAACCAGGAGACCGGTGCAGACCTCGATGAGGGCCAAATTCAGCTGGAAAAGGAGAAGGCCAAAGCTCAGGAGCAACGTGCTGCGCGTGCTGCGCAGGTTGTGGCAATGCGCGGGCGCGCTCTTTGCATTTGTCTTGGTGTGCGTGCATGTGCGAGAGATTGCGATGCCTGGCAAAGCAAGGTGCACAAGCATTCGCGGACAGGATGTGAGCCAGATGGTGTTGAGACACGCACGTTGCTGCACAAGCACGCACGCACACGCGCACACGCTCTCACACTCTTACAAGCACCTGTCTGCGTGCAGTTGATGGAGCAGGTAGTGCTCGGAGTGCCGGGTGCAGAGGCGGGTGCATACAGCCCGTCAAAATCCCCTAGCAAAAAGGGCCCCAGGGATTCCGCTGAAACTGGCAAACAAGGCGCGAAGGCAAAAAGGGAGCAAGGCGACCGGAAGGATAGATCCTCTTTGGGAGCAGGAGGAGCAGGAGGAGCGGTGGGAGGTGTGGGGGGAGGGGGGGGAGGAGGAAGAGGCGACCGGAAGGATAGGGCCTCTTTGTCCGCCAACGAGGCGAGTACATACAAGGAGGGAAAGGAGGTCAAGGAGGTCAAGGATGCCAAGGAGGGAAAGGAGACAACAGAAAAGGCAGGGAAGGCGAGCAAGGAGACGAAGGCCGAGAAAGACAGGGGAGCAGGAGGAGCAGGAGGAGGAGCAGGGAGAGGTGCCGCGGCTGGCACGGGCGAGAGAGGGTTGCAGCCAGCCGCATCGCGAGATGACGACAAAGTGTCAGAAAAAGCGTGCGCCGCCATGGTCGCAGCGCTGACTGCCCCCAACTCTGACCAAAACGCGGTGCGAGTGGCGGCGGCGCTCATCTCCAAGACGGCCAAACTCCTCAAAACATGGTCTGCCGAGGCCGAGCGCAAGGCCGCCGCTGAGGCGGCAAGGGCACGCGCAGTCGCTGTCGCGGCGGGAGGGGATGCTCGCAAGGGTGGTGGAAAAGTGCCCCTGGTGGTGCCTCAAGGCAGACACACGCAGCTGGCGGCGGCGCTGCGGCAGGCGAAGCTGGGGGAGGGGCTGGTCGCGGCCATGAAAAAGGCGGAGGAAACCAAGGCGGGGACGCGGACGCTGGTGGTGCTGGCGGAGGCAGTGCGCGACGTGGCTGCGGCGGATAAGACGCTCCGGGAGCTGGAGCTCGGGGAGGTGGGCACGACAGAGCTTCTCTCTGACCTGCTGGTTGCCAATCGCCACGGGCGGCAGGTGCTCTTGGCAGTGATGCAGGCGCTCCGGAACTTGGCCTTTGACTGCGAGGCTAATCGCAACAAGGCCGGCCTAGCAGGCGCGTGCAAGGGCTTGACGGCAGTGCTGGTATCCAAGGGTTGCACCACCCCACTGCGTACGCCCTCCGCGTCCTCAGGATCAAAGGCGCAGGGAGACGATGCGGGGGCCGGCGTTGAGGGGGCAGTGGCGGCGGAGGAGGGCAAGGGAAGTGAGGACAAGGCAATAGCGGCAGCAGCCCAAGGAGTTCGTGACTTATGCCGCGATTGCCCCGCCAACCGAGAACGCTTTCTGGAGGCTGGTGCGTGTGAGGCTCTTGGAAGCCTGCTGTCGGAAATCGAGAGCCGCATCCCAGCGGCCCCGGCGGGCGTGGAGGGAGGGTCAGAGGAGGGGCAGGGCAAGGAAGAATGGAGAGATAAAGAGGGCAAAGTGGTCTCGAGCGATGATGGTGCCTCGGTGTCGTATAATGGAAATGAAGTGCGCCGGGCGCTGCTGAGCGCGACGAGATACCTAGCCTTCGATTCGCCTGCGTGCCGCATGCGCCTCGCTCAGGGAGGAGTGCTTGAGCAATTGGCGTCGATTATACGGCGAGGCGCACCCAAGAAAATGGGCACAGGCTGGATGGTCTTGCTGGCGGCTGTGCAGGCCGTAGCGTATTTGTCGTACGGTGAGGATGCGAACCGCAAGCGGCTCGAGGAGCTCGGCGTTGTGAAGGATCTGAAACAGCTATCGCGCGTCGCGATGCCGAAGCAAGTGCGGTTGCAAATGGAGAAGGCCTTGCGCATGGTTACCCTTCACGGCGAGGCTTCGGCAGCCGGAAACAGCAAACGCCCGACGAAAGAATGCGTCTCGACAAGTTCACCTGGAGGTACTGCACAAGCGCCCGCCGCCCCGGATGGCGGCGCAGGTCCGGTCCTCTCCTCGAATCCGTAGCCTTTCCAGCTCGGGTCCGCGCCGAGGTCTCACCCCAGAGCACCGAACTTCTGATCCTCCCACCCTTCGGTCCTCTGATTTATCCCCTTTATGCCTGCTGTGGACTTACTGTTGGGTTACGTGCGAACAACTCACTCCGTAGCATGGACAGGAGTCACAAGCTTGGAGCTTGGAGCTTGGAGCAGGTAGATATACTGATATAGATTTTCGTTCCCAATAAACTCTCTCTCTCACTCCCTTAAGACTTCGGAAGTGACAGGAAGGAGGGGTCGGGTGCAATCCCCAAGGGACTTACAGTAGCGTCCCGGCAGATAGAAACCACCGTGACGGTTTTTGACCCAGCCAGCGTGTTTCTAAGCACACACTGGCGAGCCAGCAATCCAGCCAGCGAGTTTCTTCCAAAAGAGACCTGTAGTTTCTAGAAAAGAGACATATTCCGCAGGTTTTCCAAAACCCTGCCAGCGGGTTCAAAGTTCTAA
>Ga0315905_10004528_pt1 | contig 14207 bp, 3 predicted proteins | sample LakEriMetagenome_5_FD_203522 | JGI IMG/M metagenome (GOLD analysis project Ga0315905, IMG submission 203522) | Freshwater fungal communities from buoy surface, Lake Erie, Ohio, United States - Buoy 4 MA121 | ecosystem: Environmental > Aquatic > Freshwater > Lake | place: USA: Lake Erie, Ohio... | reverse complement strand
ATAACCGTTACCGTGTTAAATAATGAGCAATTTGATTTGACAATTTGCGATGTAACCGGCAAACTTGTGCTTTCCTCGAAGAACATAGCGAATGGTACCTCGGTATCTACTCGCTCATGGGCACCTGGAACGTATTTTGTGATATTACGTCAAAATCAACAACAAATTATTTCAAAATTAATGGTGAAATAAGTTGATTTTACTTGACTTTAATCAAAGCCGTCTTAGGACGGCTTTTTTTGTTTTATGAAACCCGTTCGGAATTCACTAATTTTATATCAAATTGTAACTCCTGATGGATCAATTCGTCATGGATTAACCCCTTTTTTATGCTAAAAAAAATACTTTTCTTTTTACTTATCGCGTTGATTGGAAATGCGAACGCGCAATACTGGCAACAACAGGTTGATTATCGGATTGATGTCAAGTTGGACGACAAAACTCACCGGCTTTACGGGGAAATAGCCTTTGATTATCTCAACAATTCTCCGAGCACCTTGGATTCCATGTACATCCACGTATGGCCGAATGCCTATAAAAATGGAAAGAGTGCATTGGCCGAACAGTTGGAAGGAGAAGGTAAGAAGTTATCCACGATCGATACCGCCAAATTAGGGGGTATTTCTGCCTTGGATTTTAAAATTAATGGCAGTGCCGTGTCCTGGTCTTTTCATCCGGATCATGAGGATATCGTGCTTATCAAATTGGCACAACCCTTAGCCCCTGGAAAACAGCTTACACTAACTACACCATTTATCGTTAAAATCCCTTCGGGTTCTATTTCTCGGTTGGGTCATATCGGACAATCTTATCAAATTACCCAATGGTATCCCAAACCTGCGGTATTCGATCACAAAGGATGGCATCCAATTCCTTACTTAAATCAAGGAGAGTTTTATTCTGAATACGGGTCATTTGATGTGTCGATTACTGTACCTAAGAACTATGTAGTTGGCGCTACAGGGGAATTGCAAAACCCAACGGAGGTAGCGTTTATGGATTCCATAGCTACGGACACTAAGAATCGAATTACAGAAATTATTGCACTTCCTAGCGGGAACCTGCGTGATTCCTTTCCATCCTCCGCTGCAGACTGGAAAACACTTCGCTATATACAGGATAAGGTGCATGATTTTGCGTGGTTTGCAGACAAACGATACAAGGTTTTAAAAGGATCGGTGAAATTACCTGAATCGGGTCGAAACCTTACCACATGGGCCTTATTTACCCCAGCCAATGCATTAAATTGGCAAAATGCGATTGAATATATTAATGACGGTACCTATTACTATTCAAAATGGAATGGGGATTATCCGTATTCGGCTGTTACCGCCGTAGATGGTACAATAAGCGCCGGAGGTGGAATGGAATATCCAATGATAACGGTAATTGGAAATGCGAGCTCAGCAAGAGAATTGGAGGTAGTGATTGTACACGAGGTCGGTCACAATTGGTTTTATGGAATTCTAGGATCCAATGAGCGTCAACACGGTTGGATGGATGAAGGAATGAATACGGCCAATGAAATGCGCTATGTCGCTACTAAATATCCAGATAACCAAGACCTATCCGACATGGTGCTAGGGGGTAAGCTGCATTTGAATGACCTTGATCACCACGACATGGGAGATATTTTTTACCGCTTTTTGGCAGTGCTTGATGCAGACCAACCCATTGAAACGCATTCAGCGGATTTCTCTTCTGCAAATTATGGGGCCATAATGTATCAGAAAACAGGGTTGATTTTTCAGTATTTAAGAAGTTATTTAGGTGATGAACTCTATGATCAATGCATGCATCGCTACTATGATCTATATCAATTTAAACATCCATACCCTGAGGACATGCAACGCGTGGTAGAAGGCGTGTCCGGTCGTAAACTGGATTGGTTATTTGGGGATTTAATTCAAACAACCAACATTATTGATTATAAAATCAAAAAAGCTCAGCGCGTTGAACCCTTGAATACGTTTACGGTAAAGGTTAAGAATAAAGGCAGTGTGGCAGGTCCGATCGGTGTTTCTTCCCTAGATAAAGCAGGTGTGATTTTAGAAACACAATGGACAAACCCTACCGATAAACGCTCAACCTTAATTTTCAAAGGTAATCCTGCAATCAATGAATTTGCCATCGACCCGAATGGGAATATTCCAGAATTAAATCGATCAAACAATCGAATCTTAGTCAATAAGGCCTTGTTTAAAAAGCTTGAACCACGAAAGCTAGAATTTATGTTTGGTGATCATGAAGCCAACAAAACCAATGTGTTTTGGACCCCGATGATGGCCTTTAATCATTCTGATCGTACGATGCTTGGCGTAGCGGTGCATAATTTCGGTCTTCCATTCAAACCGGTTCAATATTTCATTGCGCCTATGTTTTCTTTCGGAAGAAAAACCCTAGGAGGTGTGGCAGAAATAAGCAAAACATGTTTTCCTGCTAATGGTGTGAGATCAATCAAGACTGGTATTAGTATCAAGTCTTTTGGTATTGATGATGATCCCAATGGACAAAGACAGTCTTTCTATTTCGCGGCAACGCCTTACCTTAAGATTAATTTAGTGTCAGATACAAGGCCTAAAGGATATGCGAATGACCTTACGTTTAAATGGCTTTTTAGAAGAGATATTTTTTCGAACGATATGAGCATGGAAAATGGACTAAAAGTGAATCACACCATACAATCAAATAAGAAGAATTTTTCTTATCAGGGTCAACTTCAGTTTGAAGGAGTGCTTGGATTTCATGATGAAATCTTTGAATTTGAAAATTATGCGCGTGTTTCAGTAACCCAAGAATTCAAGGTAAAATATTTAGACCGTAAAAAAACACGAAACATCAAATTTAGGTTGTACGGAGCGTATAATTTAGCATACAACCCTGGTTCATCCTATTACAATGTAATGGGACGATATTCCATTTCAATGTTTGGGTCAGCCGGATATCAAGATGTTTTCGCGGAAAATTACTTCTTCAACCGAGCCACCGTTTCGGGTGCTCAATATACAGACGACATGGGAGGATTTAGAACAGGAAGTAATAATTTAAGAATGTCTAATTATTGGGCAAGTACAGTCAATGCAACCGTACAACTTCCGATTCAACCCAATATGTTCGTTGCCTTTGCTGATTTTGGAGTATACGACAATGGAGTAGGTGTGGCTGCGCTATATAATGCGGGATTAGGAATTAATTTAGGTGATATTGTCGGTGTTTATTTCCCTTTAGTACAATCTGTGAATATGGGAGATTTATATCAGAATTATAAAACGTCCATAAGACTTACGCTGCGTTTTAATCCATTCAATTTACCCTACAAACTGAGTACTTTACTTAAATAATTATTACCTAAGAAATCATGACAGATACAAAAATCCCTTTTTCTCGTATTTTTTGGCCAACCTTAGTGGCTATAGGCATTGCATTATCGCTTGGCTTGGTGTTTTTCTTTTTAATTCTCGGAGGCATTATAGGTTCATTTTCGGAATTTGGTCCAGAACCCTATGCGATTGAAAATAAATCGATTTTACATGTAACCCTTAAGGGTACTATTCAAGAGAAATCCAATTCAGAATTCGACCCAAGTTCTTTTCAATTTAATGAGTCTGTTGGATTATCAGATGTCTTGTTTGCATTGGAAAAAGCAAAATCAGATGATCAAATCAAAGGTATCTATATCGACATCGACGAGTTGAATTGTGGTATTTCTACAGCTAGAACCATTCGTCAGGCCTTAAATGATTTTAAAAAGTCATCAGATAAATTTGTAATTGCTTATTTCCAAGGTGAAGCAATATCTCAAAAGGAATATTATATCGGTTCTGTTGCTGATCAATGTTATGCCTTTCCGACGTCCTCCTTTATGCTTGCCGGCTTAGGGTCTGAGGCTGTATTTTTCAAGAAGTTATTAGATAAGTTAGATGTGGAAGTTCAAGTAATTCGAGGTCAAAACAATGATTTTAAAAGTGCCGTAGAACCTTTTTTCTTAACCGGATTAAGTGATTCAGCGCGCATGCAAAATCAAGTCCTTATGAATGGGATTTGGAATGAATTGGCTGCTGATATTTCTGCCAGTAGAAACATTAAAACTTCTGAGTTCAATGGGTGGATTAATAACATGGAAGTGGTTAATCCCAACCAAGCGCTGGCGCACAAGCTGGTTGATGGGTTGTTATATAAGGATGAGATGATGGCTAAACTTTCAAAAAAAGTAGGTCTATCAAGCAATGATAAAATTAAGTGGGCTGAGTTTAACGAATATGCACAAAACGCTTTTTATGAAAATCAAGTGTTAATTCAAGCAGAATCTGCGAGCGTTGCTGTTATTCTTGCTGAGGGTGAGGTTGCTGTGGATGGAGATGGTGTGAGCAGCAAAAAGTTGTGTCGCCTATTTGAAAAAGTGCGTAACGACGATGATATCAAAGCCGTTGTTTTTCGGATTAATAGTCCTGGAGGAAGTGCATTAGCGAGTGAAGAAATTTGGCGTGAAGTAATGCTTACTCAAAAAAAGAAGAAAGTTTACGTTTCGATGGGGGATGTGGCCGCTTCAGGTGGATATTATATTGCAACGCCGGCAGATCGGATTTTCGCAGAACCAACTACAATTACCGGTTCCATTGGCGTATTTGGTATGATTCCATTTACAGGGAAGATGCTTGAAAATAAATTAGGTATCACCTTTGATCGGGTACAAACCCATAACCATTCCGTAATGTCAACTAACCGTAAATTAACCCCAGAAGAACTAGCAATGGTCCAAAACGAGGTGAATGGAATTTATTCCCAATTTATGGATCGTGTGGCAAAAGGCAGATCATTATCTGTTGCTAGAGTCAATCAAATCGCACGAGGAAGGGTATGGACAGGTAAAGATGCACTTGCTATTGGTTTGGTAGATGAATTAGGTTCTTTAACGGATGTGATTAATTTTGCTAAGCGTGAGATTAAAGATAAAGAGGCTAAGGTTATTTATTATCCAAAAGTTAAAGAGGATAAGTTTAGTGCCATTATTAAAATGATTGAACAAGAGAATGAAGACGAGGAGAGCCGTTTGCATCTCAAGAATTCTTCCTTGCCGAATGAATTACTCGAACAGTATGAGCGAATTAAAGCGATTGAATCTAAAATGGGTATACAAATGCGTATGCCTTATGACCTGGTGTTTCGTTTTTAAGGCGTTAAATGTATGAATGTAAAAGGGGGCCGAGGCCCCCTTTTTTGATTTACTTCACTACGTGCTTGATTAACCTTCGTTCATAATTATCATCCATCAATTCGATCATATAAACTCCCGGTGCTAAATGTTCTTTGATGATAAAGAGGTTTGCGCCAAGACTTAATGCCACGGTTTCGTGATGCATCGTTTTTCCATTGATGTCACGAATTGTAATGGTTCCATCTCCACTTGTATTGAATTGTTTCCAGAAAATAGAGAAGGACTCATGACTAGGATTAGGGAACGATGTGATTTCATCGGTCGCCACATCACAGTCGGTATACAAGGTGCTAAGCAATTCTTCGCTACCGTCTTGATCCACCTGATATAATCTATAATAGCTGTTTGATCGATACTCAACATCCAAGTATTCATATCCATTGATAACGCTACTGTTTCCAACCGCATCCACATATCCAAGGATGTCCCATGCACCGCCATCTGCTGATTTTTCAATTCTAAAATAGTCGTTGTTGTGTTCCGATTCCGTAGACCATCGAATAGAAATAGCTTCCTCCTCACATGTTGTTGTCATGCCTGCAAATTCAACCGGTAAGGCTTGCGAATTAGGCGTTCCAATGTTAAACCAGCTAAATCCTTGCGAAGCAGTACTTGAAATCAAGAAGGCTAAGGGATTCGCACCACCTGCGATTGCTGTATGCGTTCCACATGCTGACCACGCAACGTGATTTTGAGCAGCTGTGTTAGATCCTGCGCTTTTAATGATTCTACATACCTGAGGCGTTTGCATTCCTGTAAGATTATTCGCAAATAAGGTTACTTCATAAGGAGCAGTATTAATCGTTGACGTATAATCATTATTTGATGGAATAACGTTCCAGTATCCATCTGCTGAATAGTTTTGCATGAGCGAGTTCGACGCCCAAAGCGGAAGCCCATTGTAAAGTATATTACCACCAGATAAAGGTGCTCCGCTGGCATAGTTCACAGTCAGTGATTGGTCAATGCCAGGTGAACTTGCAAAACTAAACTGGGCATATCGATTATAGGTCGCTGTACCTACTGGGAATCTACCGGCTAGGCCAGATATAGCCGCATTTGCAAAGAATCGTTTGAGTGGCCCGACAACCGTACCGCTGGTATAAGCCAATTTACCAGGGCTGGCACTATTCAGTCCAAGGGTAAGCAGGTTGTTGGTTGTGGTGTAAATGTTCCCTAGAATCATGGTCAATGAATCTGAAACCGTAACTGGAATTTGTAGCGTTAAGCTGGCTCCAGCCAATTTGTTTACACGCATTTTCGTGAATTGTACAGCCCCACTTCCGCTAATCGTAGCTGACGTTGGACCATAAAAGTTTATTAGACCACCGGTAGAAACTATGTTTCCGTTTTTCACTAAGTTAGTATAAAGTAAGAGAGAGCCTCCAGATTGCGTAAGTTGTGATCCGGTCTCTAATACCAAGCTATTAATAATTATAGCCCCAGAGGATAAGGTGGGCTGGGTCAAAATACACCCCGTATTCGCAGGAATGATGGTATTGGCGGTACTTCCTGGCAAGGTAGCTGCTGGAACCAAACTGGTTCCATTGTAGGAATACCAATTGCTGAGTGTTCCCCAATCGCTTGAACTTTGGCCATTCCAAACGTATGAGCTTGCCGTTAAGGGGGTCAAAACATTGACATTGGCAGGGGAGAGGGTAACCACATTCGAAGGGGTAACACACGCTCCATTGGTAACCATGGCCCGAATGTATTTCGTGCCTGCCATAATGCCAATGGCGTTGGCCGGTAATGTAGCTGAGGTTTGTCCAGCTATATTCGTGAAAGTCACATTGTCGTTACTTGTTTGCCATTGAAGGGTACCGCCATAATTGGTCAAAGTAATTGCACTTGGCAATAATCCAGGGCATACCGTTTGGCTGCTGCTTGCTGTACTTGCCGTAATTACCGTTGCTGTAACTGCAGTTCGTGCTGCGGAAACACAGCCCGTAGTTGTATTTCTGACCGCTACATAATAGGTGGTTGTTGTTGAAATAACGGGGGTTGTATAGGTTGACGTTCCTTGTGAAAGTAAGTTTCCACCATTAGCTGCGTCATACCAATCCAAGGTAAAACCTGCATTCACAGTTCCTGTAAAAGTAACTGCTGCTGCACCACAAGAAGTCACATTTGGAACACTGGCTGAAGCTCCCCCCGCCAATGTAAATGTGCCATTCGAGGTAAAGGTGTGAATGGTAAATCCACCCACTTGGGTTATTGTTCCGCCAGTTGCAGCAGGCGTACCCGCATATCTTATGATAACGATACCAGACCCACCATTTCCTCCAATACCACTTGTTCCGCCTGAAGCGCCACCGCCACCGCCACCGCCACCAGTGTTCGGTGTTCCCGCATTTCCTGTTAAAGAAGAACTAGTTCCTCCATTACCTCCGCCTCCAATTCCTCCTACTAATGAGGTTGGATCCGAAGATCCTCCACCGCCGCCTCCGCCATAATAAACGGAGGTTCCAGAGATAGAAAATGGTAAACCAATTCCACCTGCAGATCCTGCGGCGCCATTTGTATTTGCTCCTGCGGCTCCTGCACCACCGCCTCCTGCACCAATTCCATGACAACAGCCAAGTCCATTATTCTGATCACCTCCTTTAAATCCTTGTCCTGCAACTCCCGAGCCACCGAAACTCCCATTTGAACCGCCACCACCTGAGCCACCATTTTTACCAATAAGACCATTATCACCTCCGCCGCCACCGCCAAATGCCGTTATAGAAGAAAAAATACTGTTTTGCCCAGTAACACTGTTAACACTGTTACCTACCCCGCCATTTCCAATGGTTACAGGAATATTTCCGGCATTAATTACAAAACTTGTTTGATAGACAACTCCGCCGCCGCCGCCGCCGCCGGCATGTCGATATCCTCCAGATCCACCACCGCCAACAACTAAAACATCCGCTGTGTATGAATTTAGATTCAATGGCAAGGCATTCACCGTTGCAACCACTGCCGTTCTTGGCGAGGAGGTACAACCATTATCGGTTACATCAACATAATACGTAGTCGTTGTTGCAATGCTTGGCGTAGTGTAACTCGTTCCTGTTCCCAATGAAGCACCACCGGTTAAGGCTGCATACCAATTGATGGTTCCTGCTGCTGTAGCTGCTTGAAGGGTTGCTGTGCCTGTACCGCAAATGGAAGCGCCTGTCGTAGAGCTGAAGGTTGGGATTGCGTTCACCGTTGCCACAACGGCTGTTCTTGGTGAGGATGTACACCCATTGTTGGTTACATCGGCATAATAGGTAGTCGTAGCAGCGATGCTTGGTGTGTTGAAACTTGTTCCCGTACCCAAAGAAGCGCCACCGGTTAAGGCTGCGTACCAGTTGATGGTTCCTGCAGCGGTAGCAGCTTGAAGGGTTACGGTTCCCGTTCCACAACGCGAAGCCCCTGTTGTACTTGTAAATGAGGGCGTCGTATTAACCGTTATGGTTACTGTATTGCTATATGAAGGGGCACATACTGCACTGGTTGCATAGGCACGGTAATAGGTCGTTGCATTCAAGTTACCCATTTGTGCTGAACTTAAGGTAGCAGAGGTTGCACCCCCAATGTTTGTAAAGTTAGAATTATCAGTAGACGATTGCCATTGAATGGTCGCAGCGGTTCCAGTTAGGGTAAGGTTTGCGGGGGATGTTCCGCTGCAAATGGTTTGGTTGCTACTGGCTGTAACCCCCAAAACAACGCTGCTCGAAGCAGATGCTGACTGACAACCTGATGTAGTTGCCACCACGGAATACGTTCCACTCGTCGCAGCGGTAATTGTATTCGTAGTTTGGCCACCTGGAGACCACAAGAAGGTCGCTTGAGGTCCTCCGAGTATGGAGGTTGAAGGTACTTGCCATGTTGGTCCATTAGACAGGGTGCCATCGTATCCATTGCCTGTAGCATCTGAAGCTATATTTCCAGTGATTTCATCTAGTTTGTAATAGGCTCTTAATCCAGTAGAATTGGTTGGTACAGTTGAATTCATGGATGCTTGAATTTGCGCTTGTGTTCGCGCAACATTCCAAATTCTAATTTCATCCATTACCCCTCCTAATGTTTCTAAGTGATCCCATCGTTTTCCTAAATACCAAGGTTGATTACCGCTAATTGGTAAGGTTTGGTTGGAGTTGAACGTTGAGTTTAATACCCCGTTAAAATATAGTTTGATTTGATTTTGATCGTAAGTTGATGCGATGTGAATCCAGGTGTTAATTGGAATAAATGTGGAGCTCGAAGCTGCTTGCCAACCTCCATTATAGAATCCAGCAATAATTATATTGCCTTGTCGATGCATACAAAATGTTATGTTAGCATCTACATTATACGCTTCCCCAATGAGCATTGGTAAATAATTAGTGTTAGCGACTAATGATGTAAAATAGAACCAACCCTCTAGTGTTATGTTATTCGTATTGATCGTTGAATTTAAGGTTGCTGGAATGGTAACGTATTTGGAGCTGTTATAGGCACCTAAATCAAGTGCATTCCCACTCCCGTAATTTCCAAGGGTTAATACGCCACAACCTGATTGCGTAATGGTTGGCGTAGGAGGGGTGGCGTTTACCGTAGCAACCACCGCTACCCTTGGGTTGGTAGTACAACCATTATTGGTCACCTGTACATAATAGGTCGTCGTTGCAGCGATGCTTGGCGTAGTAAAACTGGTACCTGCACCCAATGAAGCGCCACCGGTTAAGGCTGAATACCAGTTGATGGTGCCTGCTGCTGTTGCTGCTTGAAGGGTAACGGTTCCCGTTCCACAACGAGAAGCTCCTGTCGTTGAAGTGAAGCTTGTTGTGTTTACCGTCGCAGTCACTGCGGTTCTTGTGGCAGAAACACAGCCTGTAGATACATTTCTTACCGCAACATAATATATGGTTGTTGATGCCAACGCTGGGGTCGTATACGTTAAAGTTCCTTGAGAAAGTAAATTTCCACCGCTCGCGGCGTCATACCAATCTAAGGTGAATCCAGCGGCCACTGTACCTGTGAAAGTTGCGGAAGTTGAACCGCACACGGTCACGCCTGAAACGACTGCAGTGGAGGGATTATTGAAAGTAAAGGTACCATTGCTATTAAAGGTGTGAATCGTGTAGCCACCCGATTGTGTTATTGTACCGCCTGTTCCTGAGGGTGAACCCAAATACCTGACGATTACAATTCCAGAACCTCCATTTTTTGCTACAGCAGTTGATTGTGAATTTCCGCTGCCGCCACCGCCACCGCCAGTGTTGGCTGCTCCAGATGTAGCTAAGGGAGATAAGGCTGTTCCTCCTGAACCACCGCCTCCTTGACCACCTTGACCACCACTCGTTCCAATATGCCAACTTCCACCGCCGCCGCCGCCGCCATAAAATGTTGCGCTTCCAGAAATTGAACTGGAAACGCCAATTCCGCCATTGGAATTTGATGCTGACGTGCCTACAGCTCCTGCGCCTGCACCTCCGCCACCAATTTCATTGTTAGCAGTGCCCCCAGCGAAACCTCCAGCCGCGCCTGCTCCTCCAGAAAAACCAGGATGTCCGCCACCGCCACCATTTCCTCCCGATGCGCCCTGGGCATTTTTGGATCCACCTCCACCACCGCCAATGGAGACAACTGGAGTAGGAAGTGATAAGGTAGTTGTTCCTCCGTTAGAAGCTTGCGAGCTAATGGTGGTAGCGCCTGCACCGCCGTTGCCTATGGTAACTGCAAATGACCCATTTAAAAAGGATACAGATCCTGTTTTTACTTGGCCACCGCCGCCACCGCCGCCGCCCTCATGGCCGCCGCCGCCACCGCCACCAACAACCAAATAGTCAACAGAAGTACCTGAATTGCCTGCCGCTTGTGGCAAGGAATTTACCGTTGCCACCACGGACGTTCTCGGTGAGGAGGTACATCCATTATTGGTCACATCGGCATAATAGGTCGTCGTTGTTGCAATGCTTGGCGTAGTGTAACTCGTTCCTGTTCCCAATGAAGCGCCACCGGTTAAGGCCGCGTACCAATTGATGGTTCCTGCGGCTGTAGTTGCTTGAAGTGTTCCAGTACTTGTACCGCAAATGGAAGCGCCTGTCGTAGAGCTGAAGGTTGGGATTGCGTTAACCGTTGCAACCACTGCCGTTCTTGGCGATGAGGTACAGCCATTATTTGTAACATCGGCATAATAGGTCGTCGTTGCAGCGATGCTTGGTGTGTTGAAACTTGTTCCAGTACCCAAAGAAGCGCCACCGGTTAAGGCTGCGTACCAATTGATGGTTCCTGCAGCGGTAGCCGCTTGAAGGGTTACGGTTCCCGTTCCACAACGAGAAGCCCCTGTGGTTGAAGTGAAGCTTGTTGCGTTTACCGTTGCAGTAACCGCGGTTCTTGTTGCTGAAACACAGCCTGCCGATACATTTCTTACCGCAACGTAATAGGTTGTTGTTGATGCCAACACTGGGGTCGTATAGGTTGATGTTCCTTGAGAAAGTAAATTTCCATTGGTCGGAGCGTCATACCAATCCAAGGTTAATCCAGCGGCCAATGTGCTTGTGAAAGTTGCGGAAGTTGAACTGCACACGGTCACGTTTGGAACGACTGCACTGGAGGAACCATTGTAAGCAAAGGTTCCATTGCTATTAAAAGTATGAATCGTATAGCCACCTGATTGTGTGATTGTACCGCCTGTTCCTGAGGGTGAACCCAAATACCGAACGATCACAACGCCAGATCCTCCACTTCTTCCCGGATTTGACTGTGCTTCACCGGCGCCTCCGCCACCTCCACCTGTGTTTGGGGTTCCAACTACAGCTAAGGGAGAAAAGCCCACTCCTCCTCGGCCACCGCCTCCTAGGCCTCCTAGGGCAGTTCCACTACTGCCGTATGTTCCGCCGCCACCGCCGCCACCATAATAGGTTGCGCTTCCTGAGATTGAACTTAACACGCCATCGCCACCATTTCTTCCCGCACTTCCTGTAGCGCCTGCGGTTCCTGCGCCACCGCCACCGCCACCTCCATCGCCATTGGCATTGCCACCTGCGAATCCTCCAGCTGCACCTGCGGCTCCAGCATAATTGCTATGTCCGCCTCCACCACCATTTCCGCCTGTTGCGCCATTTGCTCCTTTGGATCCACCGCCACCACCTCCAATTGAGACAATTGGGGTAGGAAATGATAAGGTAGTTGATCCACCATTACCCGCTTGGGCTCCAAAACTCGTAGCATTTGCTCCACCGTTACCTATGGTAACCGCATAACTGCCACTCGCTAAAGATAAAGTTCCCGTTTTCACTTGGCCGCCTCCGCCGCCGCCAGCGCCATCGAATCCGCCTCCGCCTCCGCCGCCTACGACCAAATAATCAACGGATCCTGAATTGGCCGCCGCTTGTGGTATAGCATTTACGGTAATGCCAGCACTGACAGTGCTCGTTGTTGATGCTTGGTTGTTGGTGCAAATCACATAATAGTACACTGTGCCAGCGACATTGTTCGGTGGGGTGAAGCTTGAACTGCTTGCGCCTCCAATGGATGTTCCACCTACGTTTGAAGCACTTGCGTTGCTGTACCATTGGTACGTAATCGCACTGCCATTGGGGCTTGTAGCGGAAACACTCAATGCATTGATTGCTGCATTTAAACAGACGGATTGAGCCGATGTTGACGGTTGGGTATTAATTACAGGTCCCGAAACAACAGCCACCATGGGTGCCCTTACCAACAATTGAAAATAGGTCCCATTTGGAATATCCCCTGCGCTGAACTTAATCATTTGCTGGTTATAGAATGGAATCCAATGTATTCCGTCTCCATTATTGCCTGCGTGAAAGATGTTTAGGTTAAGGCCATAAGCTTGCGTGTTTCCACCATTGGTGAATTGGGTTGCAATCGTATTTGTTCCGGTCCAGTTCCCTCCATTGTCCGTGTTGTCGGCAGGTGTGGCCAAAAGGGTTTGGTTGTTTACAATTCGGGTAATAATTCCAGGGCGGGTGTTTTGAACATCCAATTGACCATTGCTGGTGAGTACACGGGTTACGGTTGCGCTTCCGAGCGTGCTAAGCGCAGAGGTGGAAAGAATACCACGAACTGTATTGTTTAGCGCATTGGATTGCGGAAGGTTTCCAACTCCATCTCCAAAATCTACTGCCACTTGCACCCATCCGCCAACGCGAACATAAGTGCTGAAGCTCGTTCCGGACAAAGAGAAATAATATACCCCATCGCTAGCCACATTTTGGGCTTGTCCGAGCGAGGTAAAGGGTTGTCCAGCACTTCCATTTTGTGCATTTGTAAGGGTAATAAAGCCAAATAACGAGACAAATAAGAAAAGACAGATTGAACGCATGAGAAAGTTTTTGTCGAAAATACAATATCCGTCATGTGTTAGTTTTTACGAGTTGCGATTATAGTAATAATATGCTTAATTTAGTAACCGAAAATGCAATAGAATTAATGTTTGTAAGCCTATTCTTCCAATCAGCATCCTTGATATTATCCTTGTTGGTGGCTTTGATTTTATTGATTAACATCAAACGTAACACGTATTTTAACGTCTATCTTTTGGTTATTTTCTTTTCGAATTTCATACACAATGTTTTCACCTTCAGCTATGAATTGGGATGGCAAAATGAATTTCGGGATGTTCCAAAGCCCTTTAATTTATTGTTTTTATTGAATGTGGTTTTATTATATCAGTATGTTCGATCGATTCTTCACATGGAAAAAAGACCTATAAGGTATGTCTTGATTTCGATTTCCGTACCTGTTTTACTCTTTCTTATTAACTTATTGGTCCTCTATATAGATACCGATTTGGAATCGGCTACTGCGACCCTACGTGTAATAAATTTTCCAGTGATGGCAATATTTATTTTTTATCATGTCTACCTGGCTTCAAAGGTATTATATTCATTCTTTTGGGGTAAACCTAGCTCTGAACTTTGGTTTGCCAATGAGCGATGGATTAGATTTTGGCTTTTACAATTATTGGTTTTTTGTGCAGTGTTAGGACTAATTGTGTTCCTGATGTTTT
>Ga0315905_10004525_pt1 | contig 14211 bp, 21 predicted proteins | sample LakEriMetagenome_5_FD_203522 | JGI IMG/M metagenome (GOLD analysis project Ga0315905, IMG submission 203522) | Freshwater fungal communities from buoy surface, Lake Erie, Ohio, United States - Buoy 4 MA121 | ecosystem: Environmental > Aquatic > Freshwater > Lake | place: USA: Lake Erie, Ohio... | reverse complement strand
ATTTTTCTTCTTTCTCTTGAAGACGTAGATTGGACGTCCGCCATTCTGTTTACTGCCTTTGTAAGGTCCGAAAATTTTCATTCTTGTGGCCACTTTCCTCTCAGTACCATTAGTGCAATAATAGCATAGTTTGCTAGGTCTTTGTAGGAATCCTCAAGGGGTTCATTTTTAGGCTTGGAGTCGTTGTCAATCAGATGGTTAATACGAGCCATCTTGTCCCACATACGCACACGTAGCCCATTGATAGGTCCACCAGGAGACTGTGCTATGTTCTTTGGACCGTAGTCTAAATGCTTGTCCAGCAATAGGTTGTACAGTTCATCAACAATCTCATAGACATCAAGGTCAAACTGGTCTACTGGCTGTTCTTTCCAAACTAACTCTTTGAGTTCTGCTTTATTCATTCTCTTTGAGCATCCTTTCGATACCGTCCATGACATGTGCCATCTCCTCTTGTACAATAGTTTCTTCAATAAAGTCCTCAAGTTCATCTCCGCTAGCGTTTATGAGTAGTAGAGTCGCTGACTGAACATGGTCATAGATAGCATCCAAGTCACCTACATTGGTGATATCATTGAGGATGTCTAGAAACTGGAATAAATCAAATGAGTACCGCTTATTCAGTTTGACATTCCAACTATACTCAACGCCACAATGCTCCATAAACTCAAACAAATCACAGGTAATGAAGTCACATTCAGACTCTGAACACTCGAAGTGTCCATCCATAGGTATCAACATTATTGTACACTCGCAATCTTTTGTTGAAAATATTCTACACCATTCTTGAGATACATGCTGTTCACATCTTCACCATCTGGCATATTGACTACCACCAGATTGCCCAGTTCACGAGAAAGAGACTTACCAAAGTCAGAGCCAGCAGAATCCCCGTCAGCAAAGAGGAATACCTTGTCAAAGTCCGATAGAAGGCGCGTGTAATGCTTCTTCCAGTTGTTGACTCCTGGGACTCCCACCGCAGGTATACCGCAAACAGTATCAAGCGTGATTGTATCAATCTCACCCTCGCATATACATATATATGACGTCGCTTTAAAGAAGGCACCGACATTATATAGATGGGTCGTTGCTCCAGCCATCCCCATGTATTTTGGTTCTGACAAATCCATGGAGCGGAATCGTATGTCAACCACCCCCGAACGCGTAAGATACGGAATCGCCAAGCGATTGATGTATGCTTCATGACCCGTTAAGGGCTCTAGCACGACGCCCAATCGAGCGCGAGTTGCCTGTTCTAAGGTTATTCCTCGCTCCGCTAGATATTCTTCCGCCTCTGCCAACGCGCTGTGGTAGTACTTCCCCGCGCGAGTTAAGGATTCCTTCTGCGATGCTGATTGCTTCACGGAAACTTACCCCCTCTTTATCCTTAATAAGATTATATCCGTTGCCCTTGTACTGACAACCATGACACTTAAAAATATTCAAATCTAAATTGACCGCTGATGATGCGTGTGAATCGTTGTGAAACGGACATTTCATCTTTGCCCAACCTTTACGAGTCGGAACAGTAGCACCATAGTGCTCTAGTATCGCGGTGATGTTCGGGTTATCTTCATTCATTTATCTAAAGCCTTTCGCAAAAGGTCGACCCACACCTGCACAGGCATGGTTGCGTACCAGTCTCCAGGGTTCCCCTTCCCTTTCCTCTTGTGCACAACCACACCTGTCCAAGCCTTGTCGTTAGCCATCTCGACTATCAACTCTTCTGTCCAACCTGCTAAGTCCATCTTAGCGTGGTTCTTTATCTCTATAGTGACACCAGGAATACCTGAGATGTCACCTTTATCGAGTGTCGCGCCAGCAAGGCGTCTGTCTACGTACGGGAACCACTGCTTGAGGTATTTGACTACATCTCGCTCTGCTCCCGCACCTTTAGCCTTTGCTGCGCGACCACCCATTATTAGTACCAGCCGTTTTGGTTATGAAAGGCTAATGCCTTTGATGGACTACCGTAACGGTGCTTTATATATTTGAGGCCTAAATCAATTTGCTTAAGCATCGGGGTATTCTCTGGCATTCCCAATATCTGAGGGATGCCATAAGCACTTGAGCGTGGATTGTTGGCAGTGTAATCCCATCGGGACTCTCTGTTCCATAATGTAAACAATGCGTTCCACTCTCTAGTACTTTTGTATTGCTCTAGGACTTTGCCTTTTGCAATCCATTTTGCCATTTTTTTCATCTCGGATACTGACATTACACCAAAAACTGGTTTAGCGCAGTTGTCTCTGATTGCTATCTGTCTTTCCAAAAACATCGCACCCACAGCGTGAGGCAAAGTTCCCACAAAGACTACAGCAGCCATAATCCAAGCGTATGTTGTTAGTTTCATTCTTACTCCTCAATTGGGGCGGTTGCCTGTGTTCCACAGTCAGCACACTCCATATCTCTGAAATACATTCCTATAGTACCATCCTCTGCGAATGCTACCTTTAGATTCCAGATGAAACTTCCACAGATGCATACAGTAGTTGGCTCACCACTGATATCCATCGCCCTTGTGTAATCTGGCTTTAAGTCCTTTATATGTTTAGTCATCATCATCTTCCCACTCATCGGGTTCTACGTTTGGAAACGGATTACCCCAATCAGGAGTGGGTACGATAGGGTCAATGAAACTCATTTTAACCTCTCAGCGATGTCAGAGACATCCATATATTCAGGATTAAAGTTAAGCCAAAAAGCCGTATTGCCTGACGGGTCTGCTTTTCCGTAACGATTCTTCACTGGTGCTACTGCGATAAACCCAGGAGCATCAGTTCCAACTGTACAGATAAGAGCAGGTAACTGTGCAACCATGCCCTGCAAAGCAGAGCGTGGCTGACACGGTGTACCTGTATACGATTCTTTGGTGTGGTGCAATACAAGGACTGCTGCGTTTGTATCTCTTGCAAGGTACTTTAACTCTTTTAATGTTGAACGCATGTTGGCAAACTCTTCTCCACCATCGTTAGCAATATCCATAAGGTTATCAATAACAATGAGAGTTGGAGAGCAACCCCATAGTTCTTCAAAGGCAGCAACCTCTTGGTCTAAATCATCTAGGGTAGGACTAGACTCAAAAGACCAAAAGATGTGCCCTGCATTTTCGTTAATTGTCTTGCGAGTATCAGCAACATCAGACTCAAGCATGTGTTCTGCATCAGTCTGAGTCTTGCCAGTAATCATGGATAGCAAACGCATAGCCATTGTATGTGCGTTAGTATCAGCACTTACGTAAAGTGTTGGTACTTTAGAACGAAGTGCAATTGCTAAAGCAAGAGTCGACTTACCCGCGCCAGGAGTACCAGCAATCATGGATATCTCCGAACGACGGAAAACCATTTTGTTAATATCAAAGGTGCGAAAGACTGTTGGAAGCGGTTCGCCACCAATATCTTTGCTACCTACGGCACGGGCAAGTGTTCTCATGTCTTAGAATGTACTCCATTCAGCATCGTTGCGACGGATGAATACAGGTTCGCATTGGTCTGGAGTTCCCTTTGGAGTAGGGCACATATAGCCCTTCCAAGGTCCCTTTGCACCTGCGCCTTGTCGCTTTGTCATCACTCCATGGATACACTTCTTGGACTCTGGTCCTAAAGTGTTGCCAGAAGTTTGTGTTGGATGAGCAGTATGGTCTACCTGTCCCGTAGGAAAGGCAGCCCGTAGGTTATCCATCGCTTGTCCTGCAGTCTGCGGAGCACCTGCAAGTGATTGTGCCATCTGCTTAAGGAGTTCTTGTGACTCCTCAATGCCTACGGCACTTTCCAGAGCCTCGCAGAATGCTGCATAGGTCTCTGATGCAACGACGAATATTCGTCCATCGTTGAGTTTGCTACTGACTTGGAAGTTACCAGTCATTTCTTTATCTCCTCTTCGTGTTCGAGTTTGAACCCTATATTGTCCCATGCATCAATCTGTTCATCCAAAGAACGGATGATGGGTACTATATCGCTAACTAACGTGTCCATTTACAAACTTGCATGATGATGTGATTCCACATCGACCACAGTTAGACAGGTTAGGTAGGAAGATTGTTTCCTTGCGAGCCTTATCAAAAACATTGAGCATATCTTCTACTCGCTCAGGATACAGGTTAGATAGATTCCATAGTGAGATGTGACCAGTACGTGCATCCCAAAAGCCAGCCTTGTCTACAGAGACTCCCTGCTTCTCAAGTGCCCACGCATAGACAGCAAGTTGCAGAGGATGCCTTTGGGATGACGCACCAGTTTTGATGTCGAGGAGCACCCGATTCCCCTCGAAGTCCACCATCACACGGTCAATTGCCATCTTGACTGTGGCGTCGTCAATTTCAATTTCATATTCTTTTTCAACAAAATCTTCATAGACTGACCAGCCGTTCATACGGAACTTAGCCCAGTTCTCTAGCATCCAACGACCTTCACCATACCACCATGACATGTCTTCCTTCTTAGCAAACTGCCAAGTATTCATGTCACCATTGATTGCTTCGTCTTCTTTTACTTGATTAAACCATGCATCGTTCCAGCATGCATCAAGCCAATCAGAGTCCAGGGTTACTGGACCAATTGTGTCATAGTATTCTGTAGCCTTGTGAACGGCTGAGCCACCAGTAAACCACACTGCGTGTGCTTCCTTGACGCCTTCAACCTTTTGTAGATAATACTTCCAGCCACACTCTTGCCAAGTGGTAAAACTGGAATAGGAAATATGCTTAGGTAATTCGTTCATGGTCATACTGTATCACAGCCGTGAGGACCATACGCGTCGAATCCGCAGTAGTAGCAATCCATTGTTTCGCCACATGTCTTGCAGACATGCTTGAACTGCACTTCATCGCAGCATAGGTGAGTGATATCTGCTATCCAGTAGTACGTATTTTCATCTATAAATTTTGTCATAGCGTTACCCTACCACACGATACGGATAACGGGTTTCTTAAAACCTGCCTGAGTCCTGATTTTAAGAAACGCCCCCCTACCCCCCATAAAAATTAATGGTGGTTCAGGGGAGCCTCAGACGTTGCCGTCATCCTTCATTTGAAGTTTCCGCCCCACGGTTTCCCGCCCTACTATGCTACACTAAGTTCCTAATCTAGGAGGGTTGAATGGCTAGTTACGAATACAAGTGTGAGAACGATTCAGAGTCCGTCATTATCACCAGAGGTATGACAGAGGATGAGATTATCCCTTACTGCGATACCTGTAATGAACCCATGACTAGGGTGTACAGTGCTGCACCAGTCAAGTTTAACGGCTCAGGATTCTATTCTACGGGTGGATAAACAACGAAAAAACCCCTCCGCCTAGGGTAAATACCTTAGGTAGAGGGGTTAATCGTCTTAAATCGCCTGCTAGGGGCCTAAAAAGGCTATACTACTTTGCAGCCTTATCAAATTTACGGCCAAAATCTTCTTCAGTTTTATCTGCCCATTTTACAATAGGAGCCGTAAGACCACCGATGAGGATGGCATACTCAGGAGCAATATCGGTAAGCAATGCAATGCCCATCGCTGCTGCTGATGCTAGTACTGCTCGTAGGTAAGACTTAAAGGCAGCCTTAAATTCTTTGCTCTGTAGTTTCTTCTTTAACTTATTCATTTCTTGCCTTTCTTGAACAGTGATGTCAGCAAAGACTTGCGACGCAATTTGTCGTTGCCTGTCTTGACTGGCTTTTTTTTCGGTTTTTGGACTTTAGCGATTGCTGTTTTTGTTATTGTTCTAGGGGTTTTCTTAGGCTCATCTAGCCATGGGAACCATGGTCGTGTGTCTTTACCTGCGGTTTCCTTGATTGAAATATGGATGTGATGGTTGTGAGGATTAGGTCCTGTATATGAACGCTCTCCTTTTTCAGGAGTCCAGATTTTTCCCTTGAAAATAAGGTACTTAACACGTGGGTCTGTTCTTAGTCTTTCAAACACCTGATGGCAATCTATGCCAAACACAGGGTCGTGAGTAAGGTCTACTGCGTAACCTGTGTTGTGGTCTGAATCAGGATTCTGTTTTAGGTGCGCAGCAGAAGGCAGGAGCCCATCTGAGGTCTTCTTGCGACGTGGCTTGAGTGCCGTCGCTTGGCGCAGAACAGCAATTGCAGCAGGCGTGGCTTTCTTGGCTACAGGTTTCACTCATCTCTCCCCTTTTGAATCATCATCTGGTATAGGATTTCTACTTTTTCTTCTAGTCTGATTACTGAATCTTTGAGCGAACTACCTGAATTAGGCTTTAGTTCATAAAGATAATGCTTGACTAACCAGCGTACAGCACCTGCAAATCCTGTGATAATTGCTATCATAGATACGATTAGTCCAGCCCAATTAGATAGTTCCACTTATATCTCCTATAAGGTTCTGATTGTCAGAAGTAGTATGCCACCAAATCCGCTGAAACGCTTATCTGATGGTGTGCGATTAATGAATTGCATTTCTTCAATGACTCCTAAGTATGATTCATTGTTTCTGTAGTCAACTATACGAATAGTATCTCCAGAATTCTCTACGTTTTCTAGTTCAACTAACTTTGAGTATGCCCAACCTTCATAGCCAACTTGAACACCATAGGTGTCTGATTCACGGTCATAGCAAGCCAATGGATATTGGATAATGCGCTGACGAGGAACAGCAGGCAGAGACTTGAGTTGATAACCCTTAAAGGTAGGACCCTTGGTTGAGTCTGTACTTAGTCTTTCAAAGATAAACTTAAAGGATAAATATTCCTGGGAACCTAATGGGTAAGAGATGCCTACCTCAGGGATAACTTCACCCTCTGCAAAGTAACCGATAGAATACTCAACACCATTAGCATCAATTGATTTCATAGTCAAAGCACCATTACTTACGCCCATGCGTGCCTTAATGTTTTTGAAGACTTTATTTTCAAGTGTTCCGTAACGAATACCACCAGTCTGAATATATCCACTAGGCATAAGGGTTGATGCATTTTCGTAGTAGACAGCACCATCGGTGCCTGCTGCGTAAGTCGTGCAGAACATTAGTTGATTCGTAGAGCCAGCAAAGGCACAGCCAGTCGTTGGATGGTCTGTTACCCCTGGAAAGTAGACGTCATTAGCATAGGCAAACCGAAGTGTTTCAACTTGTTCTGCTAAATTCATTCTAATTGTTCCTGGCTCACCATCTACTCCAGTTGCACACCATACAAAGTTACCACGAGCAGCAACATCATAGACTGGCTGGCTTGTCTCTACAATCAATGGACCATAGATGATAGAACCGTCTTGGTCATTTACCTGAGCAACACGGATACCCTTGCTAGTTCCAATAATCATGAAGCCAAGATAGTAGTAAATCTTATAGACAATCTCACCTACAGGAAGTTCTGCAGCAACTGCTGCTGATGTAAGTGCTGGCATCTGCCCACTGGCTGCCTCTAATGTGAACTTAGAGATTGTTGACTGGATACCATTGTAACCAGAAATGTAGATTGCAGGACCAGATGCGGTGATGCTTGTATAGACATGTGTGCTTGTTGTATGAGTATAAACAAGACGGCCTCCGCCAGAGCCAGTCAAGGCTGTTGCATTGGTAGGAATCTCATAAACCTTGTTATCAATACAGGCTACAATACGTTCTTTAACAAATTCCATGCTTGAGTTAGCGGTAATAGTCATGCCAGTTACATCAAACATCTTGACTTCATCAGCAGTACTTGCAGAAGAACCAGTCAATGGCTTCTTGTACATTGTAAGTTTAGTAGAACCACCTGCAGTAACATTTGTAAGCCAATAAGCATTGGTTCCATCATCACAGATTGCATATACTGGGTATACACCAGCGCCAGCATTGTAGTCAATAAAGTGAATAATTGAAGCAACACCAGTACCTACTGGAGATACTGCAGCAGATGTAACGTTAGATGCGGTTTTGGCATAAGTAAATGTAGTAGTTGTTGGAACGCCTGTAATGCGATAGGTACCATTAAATGTTGCGTCTACACCAGTAATAGTAATCTGCATATTAGCAGATAAGCCGTGTGCTGCAGTTGTTGTTAACGTTGCAACATTAGAGGTTAGAGCCTTATTGCTAATAGATACAGTAATGGCAGGAAAAACCTTATCTACATCATACTCATCAAGAAGAAGAGTTCCATTGATTCCGCTCCATTGAATAGAACGAAGTGTTTGAAATGGACGATTGGTTGTAGAATTAATTGCACCAGTAACGACATGAGCAGAACTACAAGACTTAAGTAAAGTTACTTGTCCTTTATCCCAAACATTTACACCCTTGCTATCTGTAAAACGATAAGGGATTGTTTCTCCAGCAGTAGGGTCAAAGAATCGAATACCCTCACCAAGATGGAAAGAGGATTGCGCGCGAACCCACCAGCCAGTAATTGATTGCTCGCCTGGCTCATTTGCTTGGTCAATCTGTTGCTTACGATACTGGGCAGTCTGACGGCGGTAAGGTAACTCATCACTTGTAGACAAAAAGAAAGGAAGTCCATTAACGGAAATATCGTATGCTTCTCCTGTAGGAGAGTAGCCTAAAACGGTTGATGGATTAGAAAGTACGTAGGGTATTGCCTCGGTAATATCATCGCCTGGTGTTGGCATTTATTCTCCTTAGATTAAATTGCGTAACGAATAATTACAATGCCTGAGCCACCATTGCCAGGGCTTTGTAGAGCATTGTTTGCTGAGCGTGCACCATTACCACCATTACCAGTATTAGCAGCACCATTGTTGCCTGGTCCATCACCGTTGCCACCTTTAGCAATTTGAGCAGGTGCGCTTGTATCCCACCAACCTGTGTAAGTTGTAAGACCTGCGCCACCTGTGGAATTTATCCCAGAACCATTAGAACCACCACCTCCGCCACCTTTATCGTCAACAGATGCGGTACCTTCTCTGCCTTGACCAGAAGTTCCATTTGCAAATAAATATCTTGTCTGTGTAGTTCCATCAAACTTAACAGAACCACCACCACCTGAGCCACCGACTACAGCATTAGCAGTTCCAGTTGCACCGTAACCACCACCTACTGCATTGGCAACAAGCACTGAACCAGAAACAGTTAAAATAGAACTATTGCCACCGTTGGCTGTTCCAAATGCAGAACCACCTGCGCCTACTGTGATTTGTAAATTGGTTGAAGAATAACTACCATTAAGCACACCACCACCACCGCCACCGCCAGTTGATGTGTATTGACCATCACCAGAAGGTCCATTGGTATTGCCACCAGAACCACCACCTGCAACAACTAAATACTCAAGTGTTTTTGAACCTCTTTGAACTGTGAAATTTCCACTAGAAGTAAACTTATGATATCTGTATCCACCTTGTGTATATATAGTTCCACCAGTTGCAATGAAACTACCACCACCACCAGTGAAAATTGGGATGAGGGTCATTAAACAAGGTCTCCTACTACTGTCCAAGTATCTGTTGCAGTTTTGATACAACTGATTGCTGAATATTGACCACGCGTTTTTGGTCCTGCAACTGTTGAACCTGCAGAAGTAACTGTTGTAGTTCCAGGAGTGGCTGCTGCAATAGTTACTTGCCCTGCGCCAATCTGCTGCACATTAATGATAGTTCCAGTTGCAAAGGCAACAGATGCGTTAGTTGGGATGCTTACTGCAATTGCAGATGCGTTGCTGCAAGTTACAAACTTGCTTGCATCACCAATAACAAATGTGTAAGTGGTTCCAGTTTGAGCATTAAAAGCAACAGTTGCCACTGGTGTTGTCAGGGTCTTGTTAGTAAGAGTATCTGTGCTGGTAGGTGTTACAACACCAGTCAAGGTATTGCTTGCTGCAGCAATTGTCTTATTGGTTAGTGTCTGAGTGCCAGTAAGAGTTACTGCAGTATCTGCAGCAGTTGTAAAGTAATTTAGGTCATCAGAAGTCATTACATGCTTGACTGTTGCACCTGCTGTATGTGATACGGCAGATGTGCCAGCGCGACCACGGACAATAGTAAACTGGTCTGCTGTATTTTGAGCAGTGATAAAAACAATTTCTTCGTTTGCTGTATCTGCATCAATTGCAACAGTGAATTGGTCTACGTTTCCAGCACTAAGTGTTACAGCACCAAGTAGGGCGTTACCTGTTCCAGAAGATACAGTCATGGTTGTTGCAACACCGTCAGCAAGAGAAGACTGTAGCGTTGTTGATACGCTGGTGCTTGAGTATTTACGTGTCATTTATTTTCCTTAGCGACGTGTATAGTGGATTTTTACTGGATAACGACCTTGCAACTTACTTGACTCTTCCTTAAGACGAGTCTGGTAAAGTGCATAGACATATTTAGAGATATTGGTTCCTGCTTGTGAAGGCAGTTTGGTATCTGCCAAATCTGACTCAGCAGAAGTTAAGTTAATACGACCAGCGTCAAGGAATGTAAGTAGACGAGCACATGCACCTAGGACAATTACATCCTTTGTTGTCTCTGGTAATCCTGTTACATCCGCAAAATCGTCTGAGTTGCTGTCTAGTGTATTAGGCTCTGTTGTGTACCAAATTTGAACAGTACGACCTGCATCAATGCGGTCATAGATTGAAATGGTTGATGTTGAGTTAAAGGTTGCTTGGTTGGCCATAGCGTCTAGACGCCAGTTACGAACTGGAATCCATTCTTTAGTTGGACCAGTACTTTGCCAAGTAACTGCCAGCACATCTTCACAATCATCAGGAAGTGCATAAGTAGTCTGCACTGTGTTGTATGTTAGTGTTGTGCTAGATAGTGACCATAGTTGAGGGAAGACTGCAGCGATAGTATCGTTAATAGCCTTCTTAATATTTACACGTGGGAATGTTGGAGATAAGGTAATCTGCGCATATTGTGAGTGTGGTGCTGGGTTAGTTCCCTGGTATCCACGACCAAAGCCAGGAATAACGTTGAGTGATTGAGTTCCTTTATCAAAACTATCAATCCAAAGCAACTCATCATCAATTTCAATAATACCCTTGGCTAGGTTGTTTTCAGAGCCAACAGTAATAGATGTGCCTGTTGTAGTCAAACCAGTAGGGTTTGCTAGATATGTGATGCGGTCTTGTCGAAGCGTGTAGCCAGTAAGGCTAGCCTTTACTTCATCAACCAGTTCGTTTAGTGTTGGCATTGATTACCTTTCATACCATCCGTTATCCCATAGGGTAAGTAATCGACTAAAGTACTTTTCGTACTGTAGAGCGATTACATCAAGTGAGTAGAGGGAAACTGCTCGCTTGTGTATTGCTACTGGGTCTAGTGTCTTTACATCCTCTACTGCTTGGCAGAACTCAGAGAATGTTCGACATCTGTATCCAGTAAGACCATTGATATTTGTTTCAGTGAAAGCACCCCAATCAGTTGTGATTGTTGGTGTTCCACAAGTCTGTGCTTCAATTACTACATTTCCAAATGGTTCTATGTACTGAGTAGGAGCAAATGTGGCTATAGCACCACCCATAAGTTTAGCCCGTTCTTCTGGACCAACTGCTCCTACATACTCACCATAGCCATCAAATTCACCAGGACCAGCAACTATTAGTCGCTTGCCTAGTGCTTCGCATACCTCTTGAGCAATTCTGTAACCCTTGCGTTCAATTAATCTACCGATAAACAGGTAGTAATCGTCTTTTTTTTCTTGTAGCGGAAACATCTCTGGCTCAAGATATCCATTGATTACACAGTCAAAGAAGTTTCCATCAACTGTAGTTGGATTCTTAAACATTGCATAGATGCTATGCATCCAGGCATATGATTCAAAGACCTTATACTTGCTAAATACTCCACCATAACCAATGCCAAATTCAACAGTGATATGGTTAGGGTAAGCATCTGCAATTGGCTTCTGGATACTTCCACCAATTACGCAGATAAAGTCTTTTTGCTCTAGACGCTTGCCTAGTTCAGCAATCACATTGGCATTAAATATCTGCCAGTGAGGTAGACTTTCATCAAACGGAACCTCTGTATAGTGCTTGCCTTGAATTGAATCAAGTCTCTGTTGCTCTGTAATACAGGTCACTAATTCATCTACTGGTGCTTCGTTTTGCTCACCAGCATAAAGATAAACTGTATGACCTAAAGATTTCATCATCACACAGAAGCGTCTTACCTTTTCAGTGTAAGCACAGTTAACATATTCTTTTGTAGTCTGCGTATGAGGCAGGCTGATAACGTGGAATCTCATAGCACTATGCTACAGGGTCAACCACTTCTTCAGGCTCTGGTGGAGGTGAAAATGTGCCAGTTTCAGGGTTGTAAATCCAACCAATCGCTGCTGGATTTTCATCTGTAATTTCAACGCACACGTAGCCAGTTACTTCCTTTGCTAGTTCTAACGATTCACAAACAATAACATTTGTAACAACATTGTCATTGTTTAATACTGCAAAAATAGCCATAATATTATCTCCTAGTAATAAATGTAAAGAATGCCGTTGCCACCAGTACCACCTTGGTTGGTGTCATTGCCAGACCAGGCTCCGCCACCACCGCCTCCTCCGTTGCCACCGTCACCACCAGCAGCACCAGAGTTATTTGAACCAGCAGCAAGAATTCCTGCTCCACCACCGCCTCCTGCAGAAACAGTTCCTGTTCCACCTGAAAAGCGTCCGAATGATGCTCCACCGTTTTTTCCAGTAGTAGTACCACCAGAACCACCACCGCCAGTTAAGCCATCTCCACCAGTACTTGACTGGCTACCACCGTTACCGCCGATGCCTGAAAGAATTCCTGCTGCTCCTGAACCAGAAGCATAAATATTTACTGGAGCCGATATTGTTGTTGCTCCACCATTGCCGCCATTTGGAACTGCGGAAACATTGTTTCCACGAAGACCGCCAGCACCCACAACTATTTTAATTATTGAAGCACCAAATGGAACTGTTACTAGTCCATAAGCATAGCCACCACCTGAACCACCACCTCCTACACCAGTAGCACCTGGAGTAGAAGAAGTTCCGCCAACAATTGTTAATGCTGCACCGCCGTTTCCACCTTTACCACCGTTTACAGTAGCACCAGAACCGCCACCGCCTCCTCCACCACCTACGGCTAATGCATAAAATTGCGTAAGGCCTGCTGGAACGGTCCAGTCTTGAGTAGATGTAATAGTTGCTCGTAGCGTCAATCCAAATGGATTAAATGTACTAGGTGCTGGATAAGTATTGATAGCCATTAGGAAATCTCACTTCCAAAAGCAGTGAAGGTTAAAGCATTTGCTGTACCAGTTTGAATAGTAATAATGTCTGTTGTAGCAAGAGTCATACCAAGAGTAAATGTTGCTGTTGAGTTAGCAGGTACTGATGCGTCATAGAGTATGGCATTTGATGTTGCCGCTGCTGCACCTGCGATACGAACAAAGACATCTGCTGTAGCAGCAGTTGCTGTTGTATTAGCAATAACAAGAGTTGAAACAATTGCACTTGTTGATGCTGGAACCGTATAAAGGTTTGCATTAGAAGTATTCGCTGGGGCTGCTTGCCCTAGAACTTTGTATACTGTTGGCATTTATTACATTCCACCTAACATTAGAATATCGGGTAATGCTGTTGCGCTTGCTCCTGTTGCACCCGTTGCACCAGTTGCACCTGCTGGTCCAGTAGCACCTGTAGCACCGACTGCACCATTAGTTCCATTTGTTCCTACAGGTCCTGTTGCGCCAATTGGACCTGTAGCACCCGTAACACCTGTCGGACCAGTTGCTCCAACTGCTCCGTTAGTACCATTAGTTCCTGCTGGACCCGTAGCACCAGTTGGTCCTGGCACGGTTGAATCTGCGCCTGCAGGTCCAGTCGGTCCTGTAGGACCTGTTATACCTGCTGGGCCTTGTGGTCCTGTAGGACCCGTGGCTCCCGTAGAGCCCACTGCCGTAGAGTCTGCACCAGCAGGACCTGTTGCTCCAGTGGCTCCTATAGGCCCTGTAGGGCCCGTAGAGCCCGTAACACCTTGGGTTCCTTGTATTCCTTGTGGACCCGTGGCACCTACTGGTCCCGTGGCTCCAGTAACTCCTGTGGCTCCTGTTGCACCCACACTGCCTGTAACTCCCGTAGGTCCAGTTGCTCCCGTTCCTCCAATAGGACCCGTTGCTCCAGTCGCGCCAATAGAACCAGTAGCCCCAATAGGGCCAGTGGGACCAACATTGCCAGTAACTCCAGTAACACCTTGTACTCCTTGACTTCCAGTAGGTCCTGTCGAACCTGTTGGCCCTGTAGGGCCAGTTAAACCTTGTGAACCAGTTGGACCTGTAACACCAGTAGGTCCAGTTGAACCAGCAGG
>Ga0315905_10004524_pt1 | contig 14211 bp, 10 predicted proteins | sample LakEriMetagenome_5_FD_203522 | JGI IMG/M metagenome (GOLD analysis project Ga0315905, IMG submission 203522) | Freshwater fungal communities from buoy surface, Lake Erie, Ohio, United States - Buoy 4 MA121 | ecosystem: Environmental > Aquatic > Freshwater > Lake | place: USA: Lake Erie, Ohio... | reverse complement strand
GTTTATCGAAGAACAAATCGCCGGCGATGTGCTCTCTCCTGAGACTCGCGACGGTCAGGAAGCGATTGGGATGATCGCCGCGGGACCGTGGGATCTGATCGGTCACCTCGAAGTTCCCGAAACCAAGACCGACGGCAAGATCGCCCGGCATCTCGACCGCGACGACATGGTCGCGAACACGATCGGCACCTTCAATAGCGTGACCATCCACTGCGCCCAGTGCCACCAGCACAAATTCGATCCGATCACCCAGGAAGACTACTATTCACTCCAAGCGGTCTTTGCTGCGATCGATCGCGATGATCGCGAGTACTCCCCCGACCCCGCTGTCCAGAAGCAATTGGTCGACCTGAAACTGCGGCTGGGCGACCTGCAACAACGCCGCGACCAACTGGCCAAGCAGCTGGCGGAACAAGGCGGTGAAGAACTCGCTCAAATCGACAAGCGGATCGCTGAAGCCGGTGGCGGAGCCTCCTCGGCTCAGGGCGGCTACCACAGCCAGATCGAAACCTCGCCCAGCGTCACCAAATGGGTCCAGATCGATCTCGGTAGCCCGCAGGATATTCGCGATCTGATCCTGCACCCCTGCTACGACGATTTTAATGGCATCGGCGCCGGATTCGGCTTCCCCCTTCGTTACCGGATCGAAGTATCCGATGACCCGGAATTTCGCGAAGGCGTGACCTTGGTCAGCGACCAGACCGCCAGCGAAGTCCCCAATCCGGGTGTCGCCGCACAAAACCATCCGACCGAAGTGAAAGCTCAACACGTTCGGGTCACGGCGACGCAACTCGTCTCCCGGGCGAACGATTACATTTTTGCTTTGGCCGAGATCGAAGTCCTCTCGCCGAGCGGCGAGAATCTGGCGCAAGGCAAGACCGTCCGCTCCCTCGATTCGATTGAAGCACCCCCGCGTTGGACTCGCGCCAACGCCGTTGATGGGCTCAGCCCCGCGCGCGCCTCGACCGACCCCAAGCCGCTGCAGGCCCGGCGCCGCGAACTGCTTGCCGCCCAGGGGCTGACGGCACTCAGCGAGGAACTCGCGAAAATAAGCAGCGATCTCGCCGCCACCGAGGCCGAACGGAAATCGCTCCAGCCGATCGCCAAGGTCTACGCCGCAACCACACACAAGCGATCGGGCCAGCCACGCACGATTCATCTGCTGGCTCGCGGGAATGTCCTCACGCCGATGCAGGAAGTCAGCCCCGGTACACTGGCCCTACTGGAAATGCTCCCCAGCCGCTTTGAGCTTCGGCCCGATCACGGCGAGGGCGATCGGCGCGTCGCACTGGCGAAATGGCTGAGCGACCCAAGCAACCCACTGACTTGGCGGAGCATCGTCAATCGCGTCTGGCAGTATCACTTCGGCCAAGGAATCGTGGCGACTCCCAACGATTTTGGACTGAACGGCAGCCTTCCCTCGCATCCGGAATTGCTCGACTGGCTGGCCGTCTGGTTCCGCGACCAAGGTGGCTCGCTGAAGGCTCTTCACAAATTGATTCTTTGCAGTGTTGCCTATCGGCAGTCGAGCACTCCGCGAGCTGAATGTTTGGCGATCGATGCAGATAATCGCCTGCTTTGGCGACAAACTCCGCGGCGATTGGAAGCGGAAGGGATTCGAGATTCCGTACTCGCGGTCTCGGGAACGCTGGACCTGACGATGGGCGGGCCGGGCTGGCAGGATTTCAAGATCGAACATCCCGAACATTCGCCGCACTATGAATATGAACTGGCCAACCCAGAAGACCGTTCCCTTTGGCGACGGAGCATCTATCGCTTTATTGTGCGCAGCCAAACTCAACCCTTCATGACGGTACTCGACTGCGCGGATCCTTCGATGCGAGTCGATCGGCGAAACCAGAGCATCTCCGCCCTGCAGGCCTTGGCCCTGCTGAACAACGGGCTGATGCTGGTTCAAGCCAAAGAGTTTGCTGCCCGCGTGACACGCGAGGCGGGGGGTGATTTGTCAGCGCAGGTGACGCGAGCCTACCAGTTGGCCGTTGGCCGCGACCCCGATGATACAGAGCGTGACGCATTGGTTGCGCTCGGCAAGTCACACGGCTTGGAAAACGTCTGCCGTACGCTGTTCAACCTCAACGAATTTGTCTGGATCGATTAAGGGAGCAGCGACCATGAATGACAATGGAATGGGTTCGCCCTTTCATCGCTCCAGACTGCGGAGTGCAACTCACCAAACGACAAACCGCCTTTCGCGGCGCGATTGGCTGGCCCGGTCCGGCGGCGGACTGGGGGGGATCGCCCTGGCGGCGATGATGGCTGACCAAGCCCGCGCCGATGGCACCCCGCACGCAGCCAGTGTCTTTCCAACTAAAGTCAAAAGGGTCGTGCAGCTGTTCATGGCGGGAGCCGCCAGTCACCTGGACCTGTTCGATTTCAAGCCGGCGCTGGTCAAGCATCACGGCGAGAAGAGCGATTTCGGCGAGCACGTCGAAGCGTTCCAGGATGGGCTGGGACCGTGGCTCAAGCCGATTTGGGATTTCAAACCGTACGGTGAAAGCGGCAAGCTGCTCTCGGATGTCGTCGCTCCCTTGGGCGAGGTCGCTGATCGGCTCGCCTTTATCCACAACCTCGTCAGCACTTCGGGCGTCCACTCGGCGGCGACGCTGCTGCAGACCACGGGTTTTGTGCTTCCCGGCTTTCCCGGGGCGGGCTGCTGGATCAGCTATGCTCTCGGCTCGATGAATCAAAACTTGCCAACCTACGTCGTGTTGCCCGATCACCGCGGCTACGCCTCCAACGGCGTGAAGAACTGGGACGCCGGATTTCTGCCGTCGCAATACAGCGGCACCGTGATCCAGCCGCTCAATGCCCAGCCGCTGGCCGACTTGCAGCCCCATGCCCTGGGCTCGTTTGCCAACTCGACCGCCGATGCTGAGGTCCGGGCGACACTCGCGGCACTGAACTCGCGGCATCGCGACCAGCGCCCCGGCGACCAGCAACTCGACGCGCGAATCCAGAGCTACGAGCTGGCCGCGCGGATGCAACTGGCCGCTCCGGAAGCGCTTTCGCTGAAGGATGAACCCGAACATATTCTTCGGATGTATGGCATTCAGTCGGGTCGGACTGATTGGCCGAGTGAAATCAACGCCGAGGAAGAGGCTCACTTGTTCGGGACGCGGTGCCTCACCGCGCGGCGCCTGCTGGAACGGGGCGTTCGCTTTGTCCAGGTTTGGAGCGGCAATGATAATGGCTTCCCGCGACGGAACTGGGACTCGCACGAAGATGTACAGCGCGACCATGGTCCGCTGGCCAGCGGCATGGCGGTTGGAGCATCGGCACTGATCAAGGACCTTGCCCAGCGCGGGATGCTCGATGACACGCTCGTGATTTGGACCACTGAGTTTGGACGAATGCCCAGCTCCCAAGGCGGGACCGGCCGCGACCACAATCCTTATGTCTTCACCAATTGGCTCTGCGGAGGCGGGGTCAAAGGTGGAGTCACGCACGGGGAAAGCGATCAATGGGGTTACAAGCCGCTGGATCGCGACAACCCGACGCTCGTTCACGATGTCCATGCCACGGTGCTGAAACTCCTCGGCATCGATCACACGCGGCTCACCTGGCGGCACAACGGCATCGACCGCCGGCTGACCGACGTTCACGGGAACGTGATCGAGTCGATCCTCAGTTAGGCAGGAAGAAGGATTTTTTGCCGCGGCTGCACTGGTTGAGTGGGACTTGTGGGAGAAGACAACCGAGGGATCAAGTCAGGTCGAACGCGTTAAATTCCACATTCCACATTCCCACTTCGCCCCCATGTCTCTCCAGCCCGGACGATACCGACACTACAAAGGCCGCGACTACATCGTGATCGGCTTAGCCCGGCACAGCGAGACTGAAGAGGAGTTGGTCGTCTACCGGACTGATTATGGCGATAAAAGTCTCTGGGTTCGCCCCAAAGCGATGTTCCTGGAGACCGTGATTATCGACGGCATGGAAAGACCGCGATTTGAGTTCATCGGCCCGGAGTGATCTCGAGGCAGGCGAAGAAAGGTCTCTCACGGTGGCACGGAGAGAAGAGGGAAGGCAACCCAGGAGCCAGTTCTGCTGACTCGTCACTTGCGATACTTTGGCTGGGTAATCTCGCCGAAAAATAAGTCGCGAACAAAACAGCCGTTTCTGCGCAAGAGGAAACGCATCATCAGGCAATCCCAATTGCTATCAAAACGATGTCGAATAGTTCCTTGCTCCGTGCCTCCGTGAGAGCCCCTCTTCCTACTCCTCAAGCGGCAGGACTTCGACCTTGCGGATTGTCACGCGGCTACCAGGGTCATGCTGCTGAAACGCAAAATGCCCCGCCGGAAAGCGCTTTTCGAAGTCGATGTACTCATACAGGTGAAAGATCGGAGAACGAACGTCCAAAACCGTTCCACTGCCGAATTCCGTTCCGTCTCTTCCAAAAAATTCCTTGCGCTGCCGAGCAGCGGCGGACAGCTGCTCTACGATCTCTTCCCTCCGTGCCTCCGTGCCTCCGTGAGAGCCCCTCTTCCTACTCCTCCAGCGGCAGGACTTCGACCTTGCGGATTGTCACGCGGCTACCAGGGTCATGCTGCTGAAACGCAAAATGCCCCGCCGGAAACCGCTTTTCGAAGTCGATGTACTCATACAGCTGCTTGCCGTCGACCGTCACCTTGATCTTGGTGACTTCGCGATTGCCCCATTTGCCCTCGCGGACTTCGACTTCGTAATTGAACCAGGTGTCGGGTTTGACCAGCTGTTCGTAGACATGGCAGAGCCCATAGAGCGAACCGGTGCGGATGGGGTCGCGGTGGGTGCTGTCGATTTGTGCTTCGTAGCCATCGAGAAAGCCGGGCTTGCGCGTGGTGCGAAAATACATCCCGGAGTTGCCGCCGTCGCTGATTTTGATTTCCGCGCGGTATTTAAAATTCTTGAATGGGCCTGCGGTGCAAACGAGCATCGAGGGATCGCCCGAACCACAAATCGAGCCGTCGACAACTTCCCATTTGCTCGTCTCGCTGCCGACCCGCTCCCAGCCTTCGAGCGACTTGCCATCAAACAAGGGCTGCCATTCCTGGGCCTGAAGCTGGGTCCCGCCCAGCAAGCCATAACCGATCACCAGGACAGAAATTGCGAGCAAAAACAACTTTTGAAACATTTCGTGCAAAGCCTCTCTGAGAAACAACCACTTTTGCTCAGCAACTTTTGAAAGCATGAGCGTTCGACTTTAAGTCGTCTCGATCTTACTTGCTTTCTCCCAAGGCTGCTCGCAGGATCAGCTCAAACTGGTCGGCCTGCCGAAAAAAGCCCAAATCATTGGGATGGGAGCCGTCCGTAGCTCCCTCACTATCGAGACCCAGAAGCGAATCCCCCTCAAGATAAAAAAGCTTCTGCACTCCCCCCTGCTGCAGTTGTTCAAACGCCGTCCGCAGCGCGGCATGGTTAAGGTCATGCTCCGCGGCCCGCTCGCGTTGGAGCCAACTGTTCGTAAAGCGACGATCCTCGACGAGGATGATCGGAGTTTCGGGACGAGCCGCACGGATCTGATTAACCAGCGGCACGCAGCGCTCGGCGACCAGCTCGTGTCCCATATTCGGCAAGCAGTCGATCACGAAGACCGCTGCATCGATCTGACCAAGGTATTCACCCACAGCCGGGTCCATCTTGCCGTTGCCGGAAAAGCCGAGATTGACCACTGGCCGATCGAACCGCCGCCCGAGGATCGCGGTGTGAACCATCCCGGGGCGGCTGGCGCAGGCGCCCTGCGTGATGCTGGTTCCGTAAAACACGATCGGCCGTTCACGCGGAGCAAGTCCCTCGAAGTGACTTCCCGGCCGCACTCCAATCTCCACCGACTCGACACCGTTGTACAGCGGCAGATAGAGGGCAAACTCCCTTTCCTCAACCGGCAGTTTTCCAACTAGCTGCGCGGTGACAACTTTCCCGGTCGGGCGGGTCACCTGGACCCACCGCCACTGGCCTTGTTTATCGCGTGCATAGAGATCGACGCCGCTGACGCCGGTCGCCGGCATGTGGGGCATCGCCAAATCGCCATTCAGCAAACGGTAACGAACGTGCAGTTCGGGCGAATCGCTGCGAAAGCGCACCAGCATTCCCGCGCTGTCGCGACTGAGCTTCCAAACCGCATCGGTGACCTTGCCTTGGGCCGAGGCGGGTAGTCGATCAAACCAACCCATCCGGGCCTGGTCGGGGAGAATTCTTCCCTCGACACCCCAATCGCGGACGTCTTTCCAATCGAGATTCTTTTCTGCCGGAGCCTTCTTCGCCGGCTGCGGCTCAGCAGGCCTGGGCGCTGCCTGCCAAGCCTGCAGCGAACCAGAACCTAGCAACCAACTGAACCCGAATGCTGAATGAACAATCGCTCTTTGCACTATCGACATGGAGTTACACCCCGCAAACGACCAGCTAGATGAATCGGTCTCGGCAACCGATGCTCCAGCCTAAACCGTGCAGGTCTGCTCAGCTACTCCCGAACAATAACTCCAGCCATCGTCTAGATGTTCCAGTAGTTGGCGTCGAGACCATCTGATGGCGGGGGGGATCTGTCGGCGTTTTTTAGCTGAGAGTTGCCCGCTGAGCGAACGCTGAGTCCAATACCTCTGGTTCAAAGCTCGGCGAACTTTCGGCGTTCGAGTTCTCCGTCGAGGCCAACTCATCCAGCAGCCCGAGGAGCTTGAGGATTGGGCTTTTTTCCAAGGCGAGTTGGAAGTCAAGGTCACTCAAGGGAACCTCCGGCTGTGGGGTGGCTGCCCGGTCAAAGATTCCCGTTAAATTGACCTTCTCCCGATACCAGAGCAGTCCCAGCACCCCCGTCTGGTCACCCTGGTCATTGACAGCTTGCTCCGCCTCTTCGGTAGCGTTCCCGTCAATCTCTTCCGGGAACTGATCATCGCCCGCGAGTTCCTTTTGGTCTGAATCCGTCGGACCCATCGATCCATCATCCGGCAGAGCACCATCTTCTTCCGGCTCGCGTACCGGCGGCTCTTCGGCATCATCCGTCTCGTCATCAGGCGAAACATTTCCGGCGTCAGACTGAGTGGAACCCTCCTGCTCTTCGGAGTCAGCCTCCCCTCCGCCCGCAGGCGGCAACACATCAGGCGGCAACACATCAGGGAGTGAGGGGAGTTCCGCAGGTGGGGTCGGCGGGGCCAAGTCATCTGCCGGCTCGGATGGTGCGACGGCCCCTCCGCCGCCATCACCATCCTGATCGGACGAGGCGTTCTGCGGCGGAGCTGGTCCGGAACCATTCTGCTCTTCGGAGTCAGCCTCCTCTCCGCCCGCAGGGGGCAACACTTCAGGCGGCAACACATCAGGGGGCAAGGGGAGTTCCGCAGGTGGGCTCGGCGGGGCCGAGTCATCGCCGGCCGAGGGCGGGACTTCCCCGTCGGCTGGTTCCTCGTCGCCAACGGGCGAGTCGCCACTGGCGTCCGAGTTCGTTGGCGGATCGATCTCAGTGGGCCCCGCAGTCTCATCGGTTGAATCGCTGGGTGCCGTTTCGCCGCCGGAATTGGTCTCGCCCGGTAAATCGGTGTCAGGCGGAAGGACTTGATCCGGAATTGGCCCCACCTCTGCCGCCTCGTCATTCAAACTCTCTTCGATAGCGAGCGGAGCCTCGGCTTCTTCAATCACTTCGACGGAAGCGATAACCAGATCGGCCTCGACAGTCAGAGAGGCCAGCAGATTTCGCTTTTCCAGGAGCTGAAAATTCAGCGGGGCGTTAGCGGGACGATTTGGACGACGTCGTGGTTTTCGTGGGGTCGAATTCTTTTTCTTTCGGCGCACGGATTTCCTCGACTTCCTCAAAAGCACTCAAACTACTGACAGCGAGATCGGCCCTACCGTCGTGGGAGCAAAGGGAGCTCAACCACCTGAAAAGAGTAGGGTTGAAACGGCTTGCCGCGGCGGACAGGAGCGGTGGCCAGGGGGAAAAGAGCCCGATAAATCAGGGAATCTATCGATCATGCGACCTGCTCCCGGTCTGAATGGAGGGATTACGCGGGCTTTTCCGGCGAGGCCTCCCCGCTTTGTGACTGGAAAACGGCGGATCGCGAGTGCACTTTCAGCGTCCTGACTCAGACTGCTCGCACCCCGGGCTCTCAAGGGACTAATGGACGCCACCTCGGGCACCGCCTTATCATTCGTCTGAGTCTCGATGCTGCCAGCACCACCCCAGTCCGGTATGACGCCCATGTCCGAGCAATCTCATCCAGGGTCCACCAGCACCGTTCCCACTTGGCTTGCCAGCCTGCCGATCCTGTCATTGATTGGCTTGTTGGCGCTGAATGTCTGGATTTGGGGCAGCGATGCTTCCTATGGCCCAAATCAAATTGCCCTGATGCTGGCGACAGCGGCGGCTGCGATTTGCGGGCGACTGTTCGGTACGGGGACAAAAAAGATCATCGATGGAATGTCCCACAGCATCAGTTCGGCGATTACGGCGATGCTGATTCTTGTTTTGATTGGCGGCCTGACGGGGACTTGGCTACTGAGCGGCGTCGTACCGGCCATGATCTATTATGGCTTGAAGGTACTTTCGCCAGAGACCTTTCTGGCTGCGGCTGTCGTTGTCTCGGCGATCGTCTCGCTGGCCACCGGCAGCAGCTGGACGACCGTGGCTACGGTAGGCATTGCGTTGCTGGGGATCGGCAGGGCGCTTGGGCTCTCCGAGCCGATGATTGCCGGAGCGATCGTCTCTGGCGCCTACTTTGGCGACAAGATCTCTCCGCTTTCCGATACCACCAACCTGGCTGCCGCGATGGCCGGCTGCGACCTCTTTACCCATGTCCGCTATATGCTCTGGACAACCACGCCCAGCATCCTGTTGACGATTGGGATTTTCTGGTATCTCGGCTCGCAGGTAGATGCTTCCAAAACGGTTGATACCGAGACGCTTCCGAAATTGATTGCCGCTCACTTCAATGTCACGCCACTGCTATTCATAGTGCCCGCCTCGGTGGTGGCCATGGTCCTGCTGAAGTGGGATGCCCTCGTCGCACTGTTTGTGGCGATGCTGGCGGGAGCTGTCGTGGCGGTTGTTGCCCAGCCGCAGGTGATCAACGAAGTCGCAGGCGTGATCGTCGCGGCGGAAGCGGAGAAAGGCCCGGAAGCAGCCAAGGTATTGACCGCTGATTCGTCATTCATTCAAAAAGCCTACGTCGTGCTGACCAACGCGATCAGTGGCGAGATGAAGATCCCGGTTGACGACGAGAAGGTCCAAAGCCTGTTCGTCTCGCGCGGGATGCAGGGAATGCTCAACACGATCTGGCTGATTCTCTGCGCCATGTGCTTTGGCGGGGCGATGGAAGCAACGGGAATGCTCGCGGCAATCACCAGGCCGTTGATCTCGCTTGCCCGCTCCACGGGCTCGTTGATCGCCACCACGGCCGGGACCTGCGTCTTCGTCAACGTGACCGCCTCGGACCAGTACCTGGCGATCGTAGTCCCCGGTCGAATGTTCCGCCAAGCGTTTCAAGACCGGGGGCTGGCTCCACAAAACCTCAGCCGCACGCTGGAAGATGCCGGAACGGTGACCAGCGTGCTCGTTCCCTGGAACACCTGCGGGGCAACTCAACAGGCAGTGCTTGGGGTCAATGTCCTGGCTTTCGCCCCTTACTGCTTCTTCTGCTGGATCAGTCCCCTGATGACGATTCTGTTTGCATTCCTGAATCTGCGGATTGCCCGACTGGAGGCTGGTGACGAGTTGAAAGCCGAAAAGAAGTAGCTCTGGTGCCGGCCTTAAGCCTCCAACTCGCGTGAGCCTGGTTCCTTTCGGCCCCCACCCATTCCGAGTAGGCGAAACACACCCACGCCCAACAGTCCGCCGAGCAGATTATTGAGCATGTCCTTTTGAGTATCCCACTCATCAAGATCGCCAGCGCCGACAAACAAGACGCCCTCGCCCTGCCCCAGGACCATCGCCCCGGCGTACTCAAAAATTTCATGAAAGGCTGAAAAGCCCAGAATCAAAACCAGTCCGGCAAGGTTGATCATCCAAGGCGAATAGAGACCTCGGAAATGGTAAGCCTGGAGCACGATCAGCATCGCCACAAATCCGAACAGTCCGTGCACCCAGCAGTCGTATTCGAGGCCCAGGGGAGAGGTCTGGTACCAGCCGAACATTCCGGCAAAGTGCAGCGCAAGAAAGATCCCAAACAGGGCAAACGGGAGTGGCCGCAGATCAATCGCCGGTCGAATCGCGTAGACACCAAACCAGAGCAGCAGGATAAAAAAGAAGTCCCACTGGTAACGGGATCCAGCCCGAACTGCGTACACTTCCAGCCCGAAAAAAAGCGCGGCAAACAGCAGGAGGATCCGGCTCAAAACACAGCCACCGGAAAAAAGAGTGCTATCTGAATTCGACCCGGTCATGGCGTCTCCCCTCGCAGACAGCCGCTGCTGGTTTCTCGGCGACGTGCGACAACCAGTATAACTTCCTCCTCCAGAGGGAATCAGGCAGCCCTGCCGAGGTGGCTCTCGAACTCAGCTACAATGTGGCCTTCCATCCGTTTCCCGTTCGCCCTGTCTTCTTTTGCTATCCCATGAGCATCCACCATCCCAAGTCTGAGCAGTCTTTTCGCGGAGGTCGTATCAGCCCCACGCGGCGCGACTTTTACAGTGCTGCGGCCGTTCTCGCAGCGGGCGCAGCCACCGCCCCGGCCCTCAGCAGGGAAAGCAGCCTCGATCAGCAACCCTTGCGGTATTGCCTGAACACCAGCACCATTCAAGGTGAGAAGCTTCCAATCGAGCAGCAGATCGGGATCGCTGCCAAGGCTGGTTATGACGGAATCGAAATCTGGCTGCGGGATGTGGAGCGATTCCTTGCGTCCGGGGGCAAGCTGAGCGATCTGCGAAAGCAGCTGGAAGACAGCCGTTTGAAAGTTGAGAGCGCGATCGCATTTGCTTCCTGGATCGTCGACGATGACGCAGCCCGCACCAAAGGACTGGAGCAAGCTGCCCGGGATATGGAAGTTGTTGCCGCCTTGGGCGGGAAAAGGATCGCCGCACCTCCTGCCGGGGCAACTCAGGGACCAAAGCTCGATCTGGACCGTGCTGGCGAGCGCTATCGAGCCCTGCTGGAGCTCGGACGGAAACAGGGTGTTGTTCCGATGCTCGAAGTCTGGGGATTTTCGGCCAACCTTTCGCGGCTGGCTGAAGTGCTGCATGTTTGTGCCGCGGCCGATCATCCTGACGCCTGCGTACTTCCCGACGTCTACCATCTCTTTAAAGGGGGTTCGAACTTCGCCGATCTCGGGCTGCTGGCCGGGCCGAAAATCCCCGTCTTTCACTTTAATGATTACCCAGCAACACCCGAGCGGGCCCAGATTCAAGACGCCGATCGCGTTTATCCAGGTGATGGAATTGCACCGCTGAGACAGATTTTCAGCACGCTCCAGAGCAACGGCTTCACCGGCATCCTTTCACTGGAGCTCTTCAATCGGACTTACTGGGAACAAGACCCGCTAGAGGTAGCGCGGACGGGGCTGTTAAAGCTGAAGATGCTGGGCAGTTGATCGCTAGTCAACTGGCTCCCAACCGTTTGGCACAAGAGGGAGGGAAACTGCCTGACGCATCCTCGCTCGCCAAGAGCGGGGCGCAGCCCGGGTTGGCTTGCCTGCCACAAGAAAATCTGCCACAAGAAAATCAACCGCACCCAACAGCCCGTTACATCGCCGAGAAGGTCCCGATTGCCCTACGAGCGGACCGCCGATCGCTCGGTCCCCATCAGTTCGGCTGACTTGATGTTGGTCAGCTGAAACGTATTTCGCATAATCTGCTTGCCGCTCACTGTAATACTGCCCCGGAAGTCAAACAGCTGGTCGACCCGTTCCACAAGTTCAATTCGGCAGATGAGCGTGTCACCCGGACGGGCAAACGATCGGTAACGGGCGCCGTTGACCCGGACGAGCACACCGAGGGCATACTCGTTGAAGAACGGGTCAGCCGTGTTGTAGACCGGCATCGGATTGAAGTGTGCGGCGATCAGCACGCCAGCGGACTGCGTCGAGAGTTCCTGCATCATGGCGCCCGGAAAGATGGGGGCGCCCGGGAAATGCCCCGGCAGAAAAAACTCTTCACCCACGCGATGCTCGGTCACGACCTCAGTGGGGGAACAGGAAGCAATCCGGTCCACCAGCAGATAGGGAGCCCGGTGATGCAGGTACTCTTCAACGGTGGCGAATTGATGCTGGTGAAATGCGGGCATGATCACGACTTCTCCGGTACAGGCAGCGGTTGACTTCAGGGGAGAGACCGCATTTTCACGGCAATTGTCACTGCCGAGGGGGTGGACCCAAGCGAAACGTCATTTCAGCGGCAAATAAATGTCGGTCACCAGTTCCGGCTCAGGGACTTCACCCGGCCCGTTCCGGTAGATTTCGAAGGTTCCGCAGCTTTTTTGTTTCAACTTCTTGTGGCGGACGATCTGGTTGGCAGCGCTCCAGGCGTTTCCCAAGTGGGAATAACTGCCGATATGGCGGACCTGAAAGGCTTGCCCTGAGGGGAGCTCCCACAATCGCAAGCGGGTGCCGGCCGGCAATTGCTGGCCTGAGGTAAGTTCGAAACCGCTGAGATAATCAAACATGCCCTGTTTGACTCGGAAGCGCGTGTAGACGGAAACCGGAGTCCCCGGCTGGAGGCCAGCTTTGGCAAATTCAGCCCGGGCCTCGGCGAATGTCTGTTCCATCTTGTTGCCCACCGTGTGGACGGGGGTTGAGTCGGCGATCCCAGCCACGCGGAGTGGGCCGATCGGCTGGTTACCCCGGACTTCGACTCGCGATGGTATCGAACCGGTCTCGATCCAGTCCTTGAGCATGTTCAACCCGCGCTGGTAATCCATTCCGACAAACGTCTTCACCGCTGGGACCATCCAAAACAGGAACCAGGGCATGCTTCCCTGCATATTCCATGTCAAGCGCGTTCCTGCGACGGTCGGCTGAAGTTCAAAGGACGTCGCACAGGTCGTTTTGAAAGGCTTGATGAAGTGGAGTTCATCGTCGACCAACTGACCCGGGATAAGTTTGCGGTGACGCAATTCTCCTTGCCCCGTGACCAAGCCTTCCCATGCATAGGTCGAACCGGTTTGATTTGCAGGTGTGCTGACGGAAATCTTGGCATCGGGATCGGCAAGTAGCCAAGGCGACCAGCTGGTCCAGCTGCCATAATCAGCCAGCACCTCAAAAACCTGGTCTGGCGGCGCTTTAATCTCAATCGTTCGGGCGACGTGATAAACGGGCATAAGCAGCCTTCCTGAGGTTTGTCGATGGCGGATGCTTAAGGTTGGGGTGGTTCCAAGCGATAGACGACTCCACCCTTCATCACAAATCCAACCTTTTCCGTCAGCCGGATATCCTCCAGTGGATTTCCGGTGACGGCGACGAGGTCCGCATACTTGCCAGCTTCAACGGTACCGAGATCTTTCTCCGCTCCCAGCAGCGTGGCGGCATGAATCGTCGCTGCTTTGATCGCTTCCATCGGCGGCATGCCGTTGGCCACCATATAACCAAACTCTTTGGCGTTCTCGCCGTGGGGTGAAACGCCCGAGTCCGTGCCAAACGCAATCTTTACTCCGGCTTTCCAGGCCTTGGCAAAGGTCGCATCGATTTGCGGACCGACCGCAGCAGCTTTGGGCCGGACGATCGCTGGAAAGTAATCATCCAGCTTGGCCTTCTCCCCAACGAACTTGCCGGCGCTCACAGTCGGCACGTACCAGGTTCCCCGCTGCTTCATCAGCTCGATCACCTCGTCATCCATAAAGGTGCCGTGTTCGATTGAATCAACCCCTGCGCGGATCGCTCGCTTCATCCCCTCGGCGCCGTGGGCGTGTACGGCCACCCGCATCCCGTAATCCTTGGCCGTGACAACGATCGCCTCGAGTTCCATGTCCGTGAACTGTGGATTCAGTCCGTTGACTGCGAGACTGAGCACGCCGCCGGTCGCAGTAATCTTGATGAGATCGCTCCCTTCCTTGTAACGCTGCCGTACCGCTTTGGCTGCTTCATAAGGTCCATTGATCACGCCCTGTTCCGGTCCAGGATCGCCACGGAATTGAGGGACCAGCCCATTCGTCGGATCGGCATGTCCGCCGGTAGTTGCGATCGATTTGCCAGCCGCAAAAATCCGCGGCCCTTCAATCCAGCCTTTGCGAATCGCGTTCCGCAGCGCAACCGAGACTCCCTCGGAGTCGCCCAGTTCGCGGACCGTCGTAAATCCCGC
>Ga0315905_10004523_pt1 | contig 14213 bp, 12 predicted proteins | sample LakEriMetagenome_5_FD_203522 | JGI IMG/M metagenome (GOLD analysis project Ga0315905, IMG submission 203522) | Freshwater fungal communities from buoy surface, Lake Erie, Ohio, United States - Buoy 4 MA121 | ecosystem: Environmental > Aquatic > Freshwater > Lake | place: USA: Lake Erie, Ohio... | reverse complement strand
AATGGAAAGCATTATTTTCAGGTTGGGATTTTGAGCTTTAATTTGTTGAAGTTTAGCGATGTCACCTGTTCCTGTTCCATCTTGAGGTAGTTGAACCGTACCAGTTGAAGTGACATCAGCAAATGAGTAGAACAAATGTGTAAGTTTATTAAACGGAGTATCTACAGGTGTATTGGAATTAAGATTCCAAGAGCCTATATATCCACCCACGATATAATTGGGTAAAACAGAATTATACGCCTCCATTGCCTGAACCTGCAAAGCCAGAGGCGCTTCAATTAATCCAGTCCCATATTCTAACAGCCAGTCTCCACCTAATGCAGCGCTACCAGTCCAGTCATCAGATGCAGCTACATCTGCCCCAGTCAGTTGACTAATTTGCTGGACAAAAGCCTTACCAATAACCCCCCCAGCCACGTCACAACCATACAGCAGAATGTCTCCTGTGGTAGTGAGAGATTGACCCCACTGCTGCAATTGTGAACTATAGCTATTGAGGTTTGCTGAGTTTAACTGAGTTGAACCAAGGGATAAACTACCCTCTCCACCGTGAGAAATAATCTGAATATTATCAATTTCTGTCAGTGCTGCTAATTTATCGGTAATCTGCCTAACACTGTCCTGTCTGGGGTCAAGAATAAACACCAGTGAGCCAGGTTCGACACCATTAACTAGATTTTGCCAGTCTGTAACATTGGGATCAATAAAAACGACGGTTTTGGTAGATTTAGCCACAATTGTACCCTGTATTATATTAATGTATTTTTTACTTTATTAACCCCGCACTGACTTTAGTATCTATCTTGAGATAGACTTTTACAGCGGTTTCTGCTCTTATGAGGTACAAAGTTGAATGATGAAACTCTTGTAGTGCGGGCATCTTGCCCGCTAAATATGTACCTCATAACACCGGGAAGTGCTGTATATCGCATTCGTCATTAGACGATATCACTTATAGTGTCTACAATTTTGTAGTTTCCTCTGTATGAAAAAGAATTTTAGAAGGCTTTGCCTTCTTTGTCAACTTCTTTGTCAAATGGAGGCAGAGCCTCCTAATGGCATTCCCAGTCTGAGACTGGGAACGAGATAATAGATATAATATTTAGTACACAAAAACCGGAACTCTTTTATAAGCAGGTGTGCCACTTTCAGGATCAATTGTTGCTGTCAATAAAACGTTAGCTTCAGGATAAAACATAAAGGCTACACCTTCACGAATTGCACCACAAATAATTTCAATATTCTCTAGTTCTCCCCCACTTCCTTTAACTGTAACTCGTTGATGTTGTTGAAATCCTGCTTTTTTGATATCCAAAATATTCATTAGAATACAATGACGATGGGGCATATTGCGATATTTATCTGCACTGCGATAAACTACTGTATTATGTTGTCCATAACCGCGTCCTGTTCCCAATATTAAGACAATTCCTGGTTGATTTTCCTCCACACCAAAAGCTGATTTATCAGGTAAAGTTAATTGTGGTAAAGGTGTGACAAACATCCGCGCTTTACCATCAAAAGTGGGAAATTTCGGTTCATCAAAAATCCGTCCTGCAATGGTAAATTCTGCCTGAGTTTGATCAATTTGACCTATTTTTTCGTAACCAGGAATAGTTTTAGCAATTAATTCTCTAACATAAACCGTATCTTGTAATTTACGCCAATTAATCGGATGTTCATCATGTAAACGATGGGCTATTTCTGTAATTAATTCTACTTCAGAAATCAAATCAGAATTATCTGGTTGTAAATGACTTTTACCTGCATCATTTAACCTGACAAAATTATTACCTGATTCCGTTGTCGTCCGATGGGGATTTTCAAAACGATTGAAAACAGGTAAAATTAAAGTTTGCTGTTTTGCTAATCCGTGAAAATGTCCTAAATTTGGTTTGGTCGCTACATAAAAAATGGTTTCTATTTGTGATAAAGCCCGTTTTGCTTGTGATAAATCTGGGTTAGCTGCATACAAATTTCCCCCTAAACAAAAGAGGGTATTGATCTTTCCTAATTCTGCTGCTGCTATTAAATCACGGGTATGATAACCTGGAGTTTCATTGAGGGGTTTTCCTAACAGCTTAGATAGTGCTTGTTTGATTTCTTCCCGCAAATTGACGGTGACACCCATTGAACCAAATCCTTGGACGTTGGAATGTCCTCTAATGGGCATTGTTCCCGCACCAATTTTACCAGCATTACCTGTAATTAAAGCCGTATTTGCTATACTCAAAACATTATCTACACCGTTAGTTTGTTGAGTGATTCCCATAGCCCAAGCAAATACTACACGCTCAGATTTACCAATTATATAGGCTGTGGCGGTAATTTCTTCTTGAGTTAATCCGCAGGTTTTAGTGATATCATCCCAAGAGATATTATTGGCATAATCTAAAATTTGTTGCCAGTTTTGAGTGGAGGATTTGAGATATTCTATTTTAATTAAATTTTGATCAATTAGAGATTTTTGTAACCCTAGAAATAAGGCTACATCACTACCAGGAATAGGTTGCAAATATAAAGAAGATATATCAGAACCCCCGGTAAGTAAGGATTTAATCGGAAAAGCAGGGGAAGCAAATTTAACTAAACCGATTTCAATTTGGGGATTAATAATAATCACTTTACCACCCCGGTCCCGTAATTTGATTAATTCGTTCATTAATCGGGGATGATTTGCGGGTGCATTAGAACCAATTAAAACCACACAATCACTATGTTGTAAGCCTTCTAAACTTACCATTGATGTTCCTGAACCGAAAACTTTTTTTAAGCCGACGGTTGAGGGAGCGTGACATAAATCCGAACAATCTGCTAGATTATTACTACCTAGCGATCGCATTAACAATTGTAATAAATAAGCGGCTTCATTAGATGAACGTCCAGAACTATAACTAGCTATAGTTGCTGGTGTTAAACTAAAGGCTGGTTTTGCGATTTGATAAACTTCTTCCCAACTAATACGTTGATAATGGGATGAACCTGATTTAAGAATGAGAGGATAACTAAGTCTACCTAAGTTATCACATTCTTGAGAAGTTAATTCTTGTAATTCACTGATATTATATTTTTGAAAAAAATCTGGTTTAATTCCTGGTTGCAATTCTGCTGCAATAGCTTCTACACTTTTAGCACAGCGTTGTAAATATTCTCCTGCTTCATTGACAAACCCTCCCTTTTGTCCACCCGTACCCCAAGCACAGGATAAACAAGTGCTTTTATGATTGAGAGTTTGCCATAATTGTAAACCTTGGGGTGAGAGAGTTTTTTCTACCCAATATTGGATTACAGGTAAACCGCCCCCTGCATGGGAATTAGATTTATTTTCTGGTAAATTGTCCATAAATAGGAGTTGTATATCTTATTTACAAATTTTCAACCTCATCATCATTTCGCTTACCAACTCGAAAAATTTGAATCTCCTCCTCTTTAATTGACAATATTCTCTACAGTAAATTCCGTTCCATGAAGCTGATTATATGCCTTAATGACTTCTTCTGGACTAAAAGATTCTTCATCGTCTTCTGAAATTAAATAAATGTCCAATTGTTTTAAACGTTTCCATTCTTCATAACTAATGATAGTAGCGATCGCTTTTCTGTGCTTTTTCAATAATAATTGATGTTTCTCCTTGGGTAAGACTATCCAAAAAATCACTCAAATGTTCTTGTATTTCAGTAGCATTTACTTGATTCATGATCATTTCACTATCATGATATTGATGATTATAACTGCATCTGAATAAATAAGGAATAGGGATTAGCAATTAGCAATTAAGATTTGACAATTACCAATTACCAATTACCAATCACCCATTACCAATCAACTATTCAGCAGTTTTATTAGCTGCACGATTAGCACGAGCTTCCGCTGAATTCATGACTTCTGCAAAATTTTCCACAACTTCACCAGGGAAATTTTCCAAAACTCTGGTAGAAATAGCAATTCGACCTTTACCCTGGTCTAAATCAATAATTACAGCTTTAATGGGTTGACCAATTTGAAAGACCTTTTCTAAAGATTCAATAAATTTTTGGCTGACTTGTTTAATGTGCAGTAAAGCACTCGCACCATTTAAATCTACAAATACACCAAAAGGTTTGATGCCGGTAATTTTTCCCTCTACTAATTGACCTAATTCTAATAAACTGAAGTTACTAGAACGAGCCGCTAAACGTTGAGAAAGAACCAGCTTTTTAGTTTCACGATTAATTTCTAGAAAGCCGACGGTGAGACTTTGGCCTTTAAGTGCTTCTAGATTATCACGTTCGGAAATGTGCGATCGCGGAATAAAACCCCGGACACCCAAAAGATCAACCGTGACACCACCTTTATTAATACCTGTTACCCGCACTTGGACGGTTTGGGAATTTTCCTGCATCTCTAACAGTTTATCCCAGATTTGACGCACTTCCAACTGCTTACGAGAAATAGTGACTTGACCTTCAGCATCCTGATCCTGAATAATCAAAAACTCTAGTTCCTCATTCATCGGTAATACCTCCGACAAATCAGTTACCGCTCTCAAAGAAGCCTCATCTTGGGGAAGAAACGCAGATGATTTACCACCAATATCAACATAAGCACCATCGTGGTCAATTTGGAAGACTTTACCACGAACAATTTGCCCTTTTTGAAATTGGTAATCGTGCTTTTCTAGGGCTTTAGCAAAATCGTCCATTGAAAAAGACGAATTGGCTGTTTGAGAAAGTTTAGATTCGGAATTCATGACTTTGAAGATAAATTGTTATTTGTTAGTTGTCAGTGGTCACTGGTCAATTGTCAGTTGTCAATTGTCAGTTGGCTAAAAAGTTCTTGGACTTGTTGCCAAGCATTCGCCGCAGCTTTAGAATTATAACTGGCACGATGGTCACAAAAAAATCCGTGATCAGCCCCATTGTAGCGAAAAACACGATGGGGAATTTTCTGTTTTTCCAGTTCTGCTTCAATCTCGTCTACTTCTTCTAAGGGAATACTTCCATCTTGGGTCCCAAAAAAGGCATAGATAGTTCCTTTAATCTCTGATGTCCGGGTCATGGTGGGATTTCCACCTCCAGGAGTGCGACTAGTAATCCCCGCACCGTAAAAGGAAGCAGTAGCCTTAATATCTGGTAAGGTAGCAGCTAGATAGGCCACGTGACCACCAAAACAAAAGCCAATACAACCAAATCCATCTTTTTTGACTTGGGGTAAAGTTTTTAAGTAGTTAACAGCCGCTTGAATATCGCCTAAAAGTTCTGAGGCTGTGGTCTGCAACCAAGCGTATTTTCGGCCTATTTCCACATCCTCAGGAGTATAACCAGTTTCAAATCCAGGTGCTTGACGTTGAAACAGTGCTGGAGCGATAGCAACATAACCTAGTTTAGCAATTCGTTCGGTTACCTCCCGAATATGCACGTTAACACCAAAAATCTCCTGTAAAACAATAATTCCCGGATAAGAACCAGGGGAAGTTGGTTGTGCTAAATAAGCATCAATTTGGAAATTATCTGCGGAGATTTGAATTTTTGCAGTATTTATTGCTGGCTCTGTCATAATTAAGTTGGCAGTAAAGGAAAAGACAAGAGATAATTAAATAGTCCTTTAATTGATTTTGACTCTTAACTCCTGACTGCTGTATAGTTCCTTGGTAATATTTATCAAAGTAAATTAACCCATTAATCATATATTTAATAGGTAACTGATGGCAATTAATCTAAGTTTTAGGCAAAGGAATTGGTCATGATTCAGTTCCGTATTCAACCAGACAGTGAAATTCCCGCATCTAACCAACTATTTAATCAAATCCGATTTGCGATCGCTTCCGGGCAATATTCACCCGGATACAAATTACCCAGTACCAGGGCCTTAGCAATGCAAACCGGGTTACACCGCAACACCATTAGCAAAGTTTATCGCCAATTGGAGGTAGAGGGATTTGTGGAAAGTCTTGCGGGTTCAGGAATCTATGTTCGCACCCAAGGTCATGAAGGTGGAAATAGATCACAGTCCCCCATTCTCAAACAACATCCAACCAGCTATAAAATAGTTCAACAAGCCCTAGATGAGTTACTCACCCAAGGCTGTTCTCTCAATCTAGCACGGGAACTATTTTTAGCAGAAGTTGACTGGCGTTTGCGTTGTAGCGCGAGATTATTAGTAGTAACTCCGTCTCAAGATATTGGGGCTGGGGAATTAATGGTTGATGAATTAGAGGAATCCCTGCAAATTCCAGTCCAGCTAGTACCCATGGAAGAACTCATGACGGTACTAGACCAAACAGCCTCGGCCACATTAGTCACCAGTCGTTATTTTATCGGAGAAGTGGAAGCAATCTCCGCCCCCAAAGCCGTCCGTGTTATTCCCTTAGATATTCATGACTACGCTAAAGAACTCACTGTAGTCAAAAGCTTACCCAACTCTAGTTGTATCGGTATAATTAGTCTTAGTCCTGGTATTCTCAGGGCTACAGAAGTCATTCTCCACGGTTTGCGAGGTGAAGAATTATTAGTAATGACTTCCCAGCCCAAGGACGATTATAAACTACACGCCATCGTTAAACGCTCGGAAATCATCTTTTGTACCGATCAAGTCAGCTACTCCACAGCCCAAACAACCTTACAAACCTTTCTAGAAGACCTCATTCGTCCACCTAAACTCATTCGCTGTGAAAATTATATCGGTACACAGTCAATTAATTTACTAAAACGCGAACTGGGACTAATTTAACTAATTTAACAGCAGTCACCTATCATATCATGTCCGGTTGAACACTGATCATATCTGTTGAGGCTGGTAATGGGTAATTGGTAATTGGCAAAAGCCAATACAATGATCAACTATATCGTCAGTGATTGGGCGGATATGATATCAATAAATCTGGAGTCATGGGTAAAAGTTCCTGAGTTAAAGTCCATTAAGCTGGACTCAAAGCATTTTTTACTCGTCTTGGGAAGACTTCTACCATGAGACTCCAAATTGATTCGCAAACCGTTATTAAAACTACTTCAATGTGTAAGTTTCATGACTCCAGAGGTGTTTCATTAACAGACTTTACAGATTTTTCCGCAACCTCCCTCACAGTTTCAATATCTACAACTAACTTTGCTGCTATTTGTTCTACAGTCAAACCCAACTCTAATAACAGCGGTATTGTTTCCAATTTACCTTCTAATTTACCTTCCAATTTACCTTCCAATTTACCTTCCAATTTACCTTCCAATCTACCTTCCAATTTACCTTCTAACCAACCTTCTACTTTCGCTTCCTCCGCAACTTCTCGAAAATACCGCGTTTGCTTTAATTCATCTAAAGTAAACATGGCTTCAATCTCCTGACGACTTAAATTAGTTAATTTGTAAACAAGGATTGTCTCTAACAATTCTAGAACTTTTTGTCTTTTGCTGACATCTACCAATTGTTGTCGACATTTTTCGATTAACTCCCTAGTATGATCAGTAGCAGTTTCTTGTTTTTCCACCACTAGCTGCACCATTCCTAGTCCTAATGAATTATTGCTTGTTACTTCTAATTCATCCAAGTAAATAAATGTGACTTGCTGACTCATTAGTAAACCCCGATACTGCATTGGTATACCAGGATCTAAACTACGTTTAGCAAAGATAGCTACTGCATGAAAATCGTTCTTTGGTTTATATTGATTTAGATAAACAAAGATTTCTGTAAATAACCGCCAGTAAAAATCCCCTTTCGGTTGAAATTGAACTTCTACAAAGTAAATAGGCTGTTCGGGAATATCTAAATCAGGTACAAATAAACCATCAAAGCGAAATGCTAGTTCTTTAATTTCTACAGATGTAAATTGATATCTTTCCGCTTCTGTGGCTGGCTTACCAATCAGTTCAAAAAGAATACTAGGTAATGTTTGAAACAGTTGATAGAATATCGTATCAGTTTTCACAAAGTTTATATTCTTTTACATTCATTTGAAAATTATTAAAAGTGACAGGAATCACACATATATAGGAATCCGGTTTGATTCTGTGAATTTACTTGTGTGGTCAGGGAACAGGGAACAGGGAACAGGGAACAGGGAACACAGGAAGAAAGACAGAATTGATACCTACTGAGTCTTGTATGGCTACGCCACGCAAGCTATCAAAAATCAAATATTATTCCTATATGTGATTGAGATTCTCTCAGAAAAATCGCTATCCTCACATCATTATGACATAATTAATCACTATATAGTAACTGAACTTTAGCCGAGTCACTCAGCATTTACGGAAAAATACCCCACCAAATCACCGACAATTAAGACAAATTTTACCATTATGTAACTGAGATCAAAATATCCCCACAACTGGTTAATAACTTGACAAATCTTGCCATAGCCACTACCAACTGCGGGGAAGTCAAGACCCTTAACCCTATTCCCTATTTACTGTTCCCAATTACGGGCTATAATACGGAGATTTGATTAAGACATGGCTTGAATGATGTAATCAAAGTAGGGTGCAGTCTCTAAAGCGTCTTCTGCATTCAGTAAATCTAAGGACGCTTGTTTGAGAGAATTAATCGCCTCTACCATGCCGGGAACGGGAACGCCCAAGGAATTGTACATTTCTCGTACACCAATCAAACCAATTTTTTCAATGGGTTCTTTGTCACCAGCAAGTACACCATAGGTAATTAGGCGTAAGTACCAGCCAAAGTCCCGAATACACAAAGCCCGCTGTTTTTCACCGTAAGCATTACCACCAGGAGCGATAAAATCAGGGCGTTTTTGCCAAAGTTTTTTGGTAGCCTCTTGAACAATTTTTTTCTCGTTTTCTGAAAGGGTAGCAGCGATTCTTGTGCGCTTTACACCAGTTTCCAAAAATGCTTTGATGTTTTTGAGTTCGCCACTGCTGGGGTAACGCAGTTCGTCGTCAGCTTGGAGAATAACTTGGCTAATTACAGTCATGATGATCTAAATAACCCGAAATATTTATATTTGCTAGTTTAGCGACTTAGAGGAACATTCGTGAAGTGTGTGGGAAGATAGAGGTAAATCTATTCACAATTCTACATTAAGGAAGTCTCCCTTCCCTATTCCCTAACAACTGACTAATGACTAATATAATGTGGCGACAAGGTGAAGTCATCGAATTGGAAATTACTGATTTAAGCGACACTGGGGACGGTGTGGGACGCTTTGATCAGCGTGTGGTTTTTGTACCAGATACTGTACCAGGCGATCGCCTACTTGTCAAATTACTCAATGTTAAGCCAAAATATGCCTATGGTCAACTTGAGGATTTATTAGAGGCTTCCCCTCAACGGCTAAGACCAAATTGTATTGTCGCTGACAAATGTGGTGGTTGTCAGTGGCAACATATTAACTATAATTACCAGTTAATAGCCAAACAAAATCAAGTAATTCAAGCTTTAGAAAGAATTGGCGGTTTTGTTAACATAACTGTGAATACAGTATTAGTAGCTGCTGCATCCTTGGGCTATCGTAATAAAGTTACTTATCCACTTGGTATTTCTGCCACAGGTCATGTCCAAGCTGGATATTATCACAAAGGTACTCATAAATTAATCAACTTAAATCAATGTCCAGTGCAAGATTCACGGTTAAATCCTTTATTAGCTGAAGTCAAATTAGACATTGAAAAGCAGGGTTGGTCAATTTATGACGAAACTAGACACAAAGGATTAATTCGCCATTTAGGTTTACGCATTGGCCGTCGCACAGGAGAAATGCTGCTAACTTTAGTCGTCAAAGATTGGAACTTACCAGGAATTGAAAACCAAGCACAGCAATGGTTACAGCGTTATCCCCAATTAGTAGGCGTGTCATTAAATCGTAATAGCGATCGCACAAATGCTATATTTGGATTAGAAACCCGTTGTTTAGCTGGAGTTCCCTACCTACGAGAAAAATTCGCCGGACTGGATTTTCAAATTCGTCCAGATACCTTCTTCCAAGTGTACACAGAAACAGCCGAGGCTTTATTAGAGGTAATTCAGTCAGAACTAAATTTACAAGGTCATGAAGTCCTAGTAGATGCCTATTGCGGCATAGGGACCTTAACCTTGCCCCTGGCTAAACAAGTAAAGCAGATCATCGGTTTAGAATTACAATCAACAGCAGTAAAACAGGCAATTGTCAATGCTCAAGAAAATAGAATTAATAATGTAACATTCCAAGTAGGTGCAGTGGAAAAAATTCTCCAGAATTTGGAGATCATACCAGATGTCGTCTTACTTGATCCACCACGGAAAGGATGTGAAGATAACGTTATCAAAACATTAAGAAACTTGAAACCTTCTCGAATTGTTTACGTCAGTTGTAAAGTATCTACCTTAGCCCGTGACCTCAAATTACTTTGCGAAAACGGACTATACAGACTCACAAGGGTTCAGCCCGCTGACTTCTTCCCTCAAACTGCCCATGTAGAAGCAGCCGCCTTTCTGGTACTATCGGACAATGATTAGAGTCATTAATTCTTTACAAAAATAAAAATTGTCAATTTGTAGTCTAGTGCATACGCATAATGCTAGAATGAAATCACCATAAAAATAGAAACTCATTTTTTTTTAAAAGACATCGAAGCTGCATAGAATCTTAAAAAAGGTGCATAAAATTGTCTTAATTACAAGCCGCCGGTTAATCAGAGGATCTTTCCCCTGCTGTTTAAAACAGTAGCCTTTATTCATCTACTTAATCAACAGACTAACCTTAGCAAACTGTAAATAAGCAATTTGATTCTCCTTCTAAATTACCAGCGGAGAGCATTTTTATAAATTTAGTTTTACAGACGCAAGTTTAAAGGCAACATGATCACCTAATTCTTATCAGAATGCCTGAAAAAGCTTTCTTGATGTCTAGCTAACTAAAAGCTACGGGGTTTCTCTTGTGATTACCATTTCTCTTCGTCCAGTCGGGCGTTATTGGGGGACAATTAGTTTTGCTTCCACCCTTTATCTTTGTCCAATCCTAGATTTACTGTTGACAGATATTCCCGCAAAATTGCAATCAGAACTGCGACTAGGACTCCAAGAAGCCCTAGTAAATGCAGCTAAACATGGGAATAATCTTGATCCTGCCAAATTAGTAGTAGTTCGTTTCTCATTAGTAGATAATCAATATTGGTGGATTATCTCAGATCAGGGTAGCGGTTTCACTCCCTCCATTACAGGTGATAGTGATCCCAATGACTATTTACCACCAGAGGAAGCAGAAAGTGGACGGGGTATGTCCTTACTGCATCAGATTTTTGATCAAGTAGAATGGAATCGCAAAGGTACAGAACTCAGGCTTTGTAAGCAATTAGAAAGCCGTCGTTTATTATCTTTGCGAAGGTGAAGGTTAATTCCTTTGTTACTGGGGCAACCGGGGTTTGCCCCTACAACCCCGGTATTGGGGCAACCGTGGGGGGTTTGCCCCTACGTTGTTTTGTGTCCGTGGGTGGGGCAAGGAGGGGCAGAAATTGATTTGTCTAGCCAGCCTACAGCCTGTTCTAGTCTAGCTTGCGCCTCTTGGGGTTCATTTTTGACCAAAAAGACTATGGCGGCGGCAACCTGTTCACTAGCGCGGGCATTGCGGTTAGATTTGAGACGATGCCAATCATCTGGAGTGATCCTTAATCTTTCCATGAGGGCTTGTGCTAGTTCTAAAGTGCTAATTTCATTTAGTGGACTGGTTTGCAACATAATACTAAGTGCTAAGTTAAGAGTAAAATTTATGATTTAATCATCATAGCTAATTACTAATCGCTAATGACTAATTTAGAGGAAAACCCCTACCTAGATTTTGCACGGGAATTAGAGGAAGTGGAAACTTCACTAAGATTCTTGAAGGATAGATATACTCAAGTGCAAAATGATCAACAACAAAAGGCACAATGGCAACAAGAATTAAAGAATTTAAGGCAAAATAGTAAACAGACCCTAGAAATCAAGGCCGAGTTAACCCGCATTCAAAAACAGTTGGAAACCTTGGAAATCAACTTAGAAAGCCGATTGTTTTCTTGGAATACCCTAAAAAGACCTTTTTGGCAAGCTATCCGTTTTGGCGGTTTAGGGGTTATTATAGGTTGGTTACTAAAATCTTGGGTTGGATGATGGAATTTTAGATTTTGGATTTTAGATTTTGGATTTTATTTAAACCAAGTCCAATGATCTCAAATCGGAAATTTTATGATTCGGTTTAATGGAATTTTAGATTTTGGATTTTAGATTTTGGATTTTATTTAAACCAAGTCCAATGATCTCAAATCGGAAATTTTATGATTCGGTTTAATGGAATTTTAGATTTTGGATTTTAGATTTTGGATTTTATTTAAACCAAGTCCGATGATCTCAAATTGGAAATTTTATGATTCGGTTTAATGGAATTTTAGATTTTGGATTTTAGATTTTATTGAAACCAAGTCCAATGATCTCAAATCGGAAATTTTATGATTCAGTTTATCCGATTTTCAGTTTCTATTTTGCTATAATTGGTATTATATACTCAAAAAAACAGTTGTAGAAAATGCTAAATCGTCGTATCGCAGAAATATTAAGAAGTGGTAAACCAGAAGAAACTTTGGTAGTCCAAGGTTGGGTAAGAACAAAACGCGAGTTAAAAGGATTTGCGTTCCTAGAAGTTAATGATGGTTCATCTTTGGGTAATTTGCAAGTTGTCATTAATCAAGATTTACCAGATTATCAAGGAATCTTAAAACAAATCAATACAGGTGCTTCTATAGAAATATCAGGAGTAATAGTAGCTTCCCAAGGTAAAGGACAAAGAATAGAATTAAAAGCGGATACGGTGAAAATATACGGAGACGCTGATCCTGATACCTATCCCCTGCAAAAGAAACGTCATTCCTTTGAGTTTCTAAGAACCATAGCCCATTTGCGCGGTAGAACTAACTCCTTTGGTGCGGTATTTCGGGTCAGAAATGCTTGCGCGACTGCTATTCACCAATTTTTTCACGAACGGGGTTTTTTATGGGTACATACTCCCATTATTACTGCTAGTGACTGCGAAGGGGCTGGAGAATTATTTACTGTTACTAATTTTAATTTAAAGAATGTTCCCCGCAGAGAAAATCAAGAAATTGATTATAGCCAAGACTTCTTTAGTAAACCTGCATATTTAACAGTTAGTGGACAATTGGAAGCCGAAATTATGGCTATGGCTTTTACTAATGTCTACACTTTTGGTCCTACATTCCGGGCGGAAAATTCTAATACTTCTCGTCATTTAGCCGAATTTTGGATGGTTGAACCAGAAATGGCTTTTTGTGATTTAGAGGGTGATATGGATTTGGCTGAGGAGTTTCTGAAATACATTTTTAAATATGTAATGGAAACTTGTCCAGAAGACATGGAATTTTTCAATGAACGCATTGATAAAACTGTTTTAGAAACTGCTAATAATATTATTAACAATCAATTTGAACGGTTGACCTATACAGAAGCAGTCAAACTTTTAGAAAAAGCCGATGTTAAATTTGATTATCCTGTGAGTTGGGGTGCAGATTTACAATCAGAACATGAACGCTATTTAGCCGAACAACTGTTTAAAAAGCCAGTCATTGTCACAGATTATCCCGCACAAATCAAAGCTTTTTATATGCGGTTAAGTGATGATGAAAAAACCGTCCGCGCTATGGATATTCTCGCACCAAAAATAGGAGAAATTATTGGTGGTTCCCAACGGGAAGAAAGGTTAGATGTTTTAGAAAAACGGGTTTTAGCACAAGGTATGAACCCGGAAGATTTGTGGTGGTATTTAGATTTGCGTCGTTATGGGACTGTTCCCCATGCTGGTTTCGGTTTGGGGTTTGAAAGATTGGTGCAATTTATGACGGGTATGGGGAATATTCGGGATGTTATTCCGTTCCCTCGCACACCAGAAAACGCGGAGTTTTAATGATTTTAGAGACGTTGTAAATAACGTCTCTTTTAAAAATATTATTTTTCTAATTGCTAACTTTTTGATTTACCTCGAACTGAGGTAAGGTTAAAAATATTTCTATACTGCACCTTGACGAATCATTTCAAAACCATATACATAGATATCCGCAAATTTATAGCGTTTATCTCTTTCGCGCCATTCAATAATACCGATTTCAGTTAAAAAAGAAGCAAACTTTTCAAACTCTTCAAAATCTGCTATATCCTGTGCTGATTCTTGCCATATACTATGTAATTCTTCTTTAGGTAAAAGGGCTGATTTCTGCTTGAGAGAGTCAAAAAATTTAATTAAATGACGATATTCCTCTTTG
>Ga0315905_10004522_pt1 | contig 14214 bp, 13 predicted proteins | sample LakEriMetagenome_5_FD_203522 | JGI IMG/M metagenome (GOLD analysis project Ga0315905, IMG submission 203522) | Freshwater fungal communities from buoy surface, Lake Erie, Ohio, United States - Buoy 4 MA121 | ecosystem: Environmental > Aquatic > Freshwater > Lake | place: USA: Lake Erie, Ohio... | reverse complement strand
ATTCATCGGGTGGCGCAATGGTGGCTTTGCAAGCGCAGGCTGGACCAGAAATTCTGGTCATAGACGACAGTAGTACGATCCGGCGTTCTGCCGAGATTTTTCTATCTCAATCCGGTTATTCGGTGCTACTCGCCGAGGACGGGTTCGAGGCTTTGTCCAAAATCGTGGAACGTCGGCCAGCGCTGATTTTCTGCGACATTCTGATGCCGCGTCTCGACGGATATCAGACCTGCAGTCTCATCCGCTACAGCAAGGGCTATCGCGACACACCGGTTGTCTTGCTTTCATCGCGCGACGGTTTATTCGATCGCGCCCGCGGCGCCATCGCCGGTGCCACCGCCTACCTCACCAAACCATTTACCAAGGACAGTCTGCTCAAGATAGTCCGCGACCATGTGTCGCAGCGCGAGGCCGCATGATCATGCGGGCTTTTTTCGTCAACTTCTTGCCTTCTCACTGATATGCCCATCACGCACATCCTGATTGTCGATGACTCCGCCACTGAACGTCATTTTCTGTCCGAACTGCTGACGGCGAACGGCTACTCGGTCAGTACCGCAGAAAATGGCGAGATTGCCATCGAGTCCATACGAAAAAACCCACCCCACCTGATATTGATGGATGTGGTCATGCCTGGACAAAATGGTTTTCAGACTACTCGCGCGATTGCGCGTGATCCAGCAACGAGTCATGTACCCATCATCATTTGCAGCAGCAAAAACCAGGAAACCGATCGAATCTGGGGTATGCGGCAGGGTGCGCGCGATTATCTTGTCAAGCCTGTCGATACCCGTTTACTGCTGCAAAAAATTGCGGCTCTGTCACGCTCGGTGAACTGAGATGCACGCTGGGCTTGCCACTGAAATGCATCCTGAACAGGACGTACTTCCCGCACCCAGCCGGCAAGAACGCCGGCAGGCTTTGCGTGAATTTCAGCGGCAGCTGGTAGAACGCGCCCACCTTGCACGTTCAGGCAGCAATAGCGAGCAGATGAGACTCGCTGTGCAAGCCGGTGATCAGCAGCTCCTGCTCGACGTAGCGCATACCGCTGAAGTCATACCGAATGAGGGTATCAAGCGAGTGCCGCATACCTGCGCCTGGTTTCTTGGACTGATCAACTGTCGCGGCAGGCTCTTGGGCGTGATTGATCTCTCAGGCTTTCTTGGGCGTCCCGTCAAGCCTCCGCAAGATTCAGATCGTTTACTAATTTTGTCCGACACGCTGGCAGTGCCCTGCGCGTTGCGCGTCTCGCGAGTGACGGGGCTGGTCAGTCTTTCAGGTTTCACCTTGCAATCCAAGCCTGCAGACGAATCTCCCTGGGTACGATCGTTTTATGTGGATCGCGAGTTGCGTTCCTGGCGATTGCTGGACTTGCCGCTGCTGATGGAAGACCCAGCGTTCCTCGATGTGGTGGCGCGTTAAAGAAGCGGATTTATTTTTTATTTATTTGCGGAGCATTGCATGGAAATTGATACGAGCCATAGCGGAAGTACTGTAACGAACATGTCTTCCGTAATGCCGGATTCCTTGAAGCAAAAAAAAGGTAACCCGATGTGGCAGAAATTTTTCATGCGCATGAAAAAAAACGTCCTCATACAACCCTGGCTGGCCTATGTCTCGGTGAAGCTGGCTGCACGCATCATGCAGATCGGGCTTGTGTTGTCACTGATTGCGCTGGTTGTTTTCACCTGGCTGAATTCTCAGGAAGCAGCCAAGGCCTCGGTGCGCACACAAATTGCGGGTGATTTGGTCATGCATTCGCAGCGACTCGGTAAAGCGGCACCGAACGCTATTCAGGGTAACCCCGAAGCGTTCGCCCAACTCGAACAAAGTCGCATGGCGATTAACGACGCACTCAAACTGTTATCTGCGGGTGGCGAATGGCAGGGGCGAGTCGTACCTGTTGCCGACACCTATTTTTCCAAACGTGTTGCCCGCATCAGTGATATCTGGCAGCGCTCGGATCGTTCCGCGATCAGGCTTATGAGCTTGCAAAAAGAACTGACAGGTTTCGGTACCACGCTGCAATCACTTAACAAACTTAATCCAGTTTTGCTTGAACTCGCTGAACAAATTGCGATTGTTAGTGCGCAGTCAGGCGCTTCGGCACGCGAGGTTGCAGCAGCGGGGCAACTCGTCATGCTGACGCAGCGTCTTGGCAAAAATGCGAATGAATTTCTTACACCCGAAGGTATTAATCAGGATACGGCGTTCATGCTGGGCCGAGATGCCAATACCTTTCAGGACATCATGACCGGATTTATGGAGGGCAGTGCGGTGTTGCGCCTGCCGGCACTCGCCAACCCGGATGCGCGCGCACGTCTGCAGGAACTCCAGAGCGCATTCGCAAGCTATCGTCGCGAACTCGCCGGTATTCTCAGTAACCTGAAAAATTTTATTGCAGCCAAGCAGGCGGAACGGCAAGTATTCGCTGACAACGAATCACTGCGCGAGCGGCTGCTGGAGCTGCAGCAGGCTTATCGTGCGCAGGAGACTGAAGGTAATTGGACTCACTGGGCCTTGGGCACGGCCGGGTTTTTGTTTCTGATGTTTGCACTCGCGCTAGGGCTCTTGCTACTTAACGAAAGTCGGCAGCTCACGGCCCAAGCAGAATCACGTCGTATGCAGTCTGACCAGCAGCATCGCAAGGCAATGCAGGAAGAAGAATCTGCGCGCGCTATCAATCAGCAAAATCAGGCCGCTATTCTCAGATTGATGAATGAGCTTCAGGAGGTGGCCGAGGGTAATCTGTTGATTCGTACCACCGTATCGGAGGATATTACCGGCGCAATCGCCGACTCTGTCAATTTCACCCTCGAAGAGTTACGCAATCTGCTGGTGCGAGTCAGTTACACCGCACAGCAGGTTGGCAAATCTTGCGGCACTGCGCAGAACATTTCCAGCGAGTTGCTGGCGCTTGCAGCGCGACAGTCGAATGAAATTCAACAGACCGGTGAGGCAGTGCTGCAGATGACAGCACAAATTCACCAAGTCTCGCGTGCCGCCAGTGAATCGGCCGATGTCGCTCAATCCTCTGTGAGTGCCGCTGAGCAGGGCGAGAGTGCGGTACAAAATTCTATTCGCGGTATGCAGCAGATACGCGAACAGATACAAGAAACTGCCAAGCGCATCAAACGTCTTGGCGACTCTTCGCTCGAAATTGGCGACATTACCGATTTGATTTCCGATATCACCGAGCAGACTCACGTGCTCGCATTGAATGCGGCGATACAGGCTGCGTCGGCGGGTGAAGCTGGTCGGGGTTTTGCCGTCGTTGCCGAAGAGGTCCAGCGATTGGCCGAACGCTGCGGTGATGCTGTGCGCCAGATCAGTACGCTGGTTAAGACGGTTCAAGCTGATGCACATGAAGCCGTCGCTGCGATGGAGCGGTCCACACAAGGCGTGGTCGAGGGAACGCGTTTGTCAGATGCCGCTGGCCATGCGCTTGCAGACATACGTCGCATTTCTCATCATCTGGCTGAACTCATACGCGGCATTTCGGCTTCTTCGGTGGAACAGGCAAGCCTTGCTGATGGCGTCGCGCGAAACATCGACAGTATTCTGACCGTGACCGAGCATACGCGGCATGGCACCCAGCAAACCGCTTCATCGGTGCAGGAAATCGGCGAGCTGGCATCTGAACTTGAAGTTGCAATCGCGCGTTTCCGCATTGCTGCCTGAATTATTTGTACGTTCTGAAAACCAACGATGAATTCGCCAGCGCCAGCAAGCTTGACAGCGTCAGATTGCCTGCCGCCTCTTTTTCATGAGCTCGCAATGTCTCTGCGTCAGCTGGGGCAGTCGTTGCAACAAGCGACAATCACGGATGCCGACCCGTCGACAGCATTGGCTTCAATGTCTGTGCTGCTGGGGCAAGTGGAAGCGGCGTTTGCAGTGGCGGGCGTTGACAGTCTTGCCGCCATTGCTTCACTTTCCCGTCGGATCGTTGCGAGGCAGTCGGAAAATCCCGCATCATTTCCCGCTGAGCTGGCCGGTACGCTCAGCCAGACCCTCAGCACCCTGACGGAGGCGATGGAGCGTGTGCTGGCACGGGAGTCTTTGCCGATATCGAATTTTTTCTCATGCTGGACTGCACTCGCTGCCTGGGATCGTACCGGTAATGCGCATCCGTCCGCGATGTTGTCGCTGCAAGTCGATCACAGGATGCTGCCCTCGGTTGCAGTACCGGAAGAGCAATCGCTACTGACCGATCCTCGCAGTGAATTTGAGCGCGCGCTATTACGTTTCTTGCGTTCCGACCTGCCCGAAGAAACTCTGCAAGCGGCGCAGCGCATAACGCAGGTGATTGCAGCACTTGCTTCCCTTGCACAGTCGGCATCGGAAAAAGCCAGCTGGCTGGTGCTGCATGCTGCAACAGGGTTGATAGCGGCAGAAAAGACCAGCGAGATCGCGCTATCAAAAAGAATACTGGCAGCGACGGGGCGCGTGATTCGTCATGTCGGATCGACTGAGCTACCGCCGGTACCGGCACCATTGGTTCGGGAAGCCTTGTTCGTGATTGCCACTGCCAACGCACAGACGCCAGAATCAGTCTGCATTGCGCAAGCCTATGAGCTCGACACGCAGCTTCCTTCAGCACATGCAGCAACTCCAACGCTCGCGACCGGCGACGTACTCGCTATTGCGACAGTACGTGATGAAGTCCAATCGCTGATTACTTTGTTGGATACGCCGGGAGTGAACGCTTTACCTACCCCAGCACAATTGGATAATTTGATTCAGTCCGCAAGCTTCGTACCGGAGTTCACGTGCGTGACCAGTGCGCTGTCCCGCTTGCAAGCCAGACTCTCTGCGAATCAAGTTCATCCGACGCAGGCTCTTGTGGTAGCGGCCTGCCTGCTCGGTCTGCAAACCCTGATGGGCTTGATGACCCGTTTTAAAAACAATCAGTCCATTGCTCGGCGGATTGCAAGCAATCTGGATGCCATTGGTAATGCTGTTGATATTCCCGGCTGGCGCAGTTTGCAAACAATGTGTATCCCCCTGCAAATACCTTCGGCACTGACATCGCTGAGGGATGCACTGATTGATAGCCTGGCCGCCACCGAGCGACAAATCGAACGTTTGATGGACGAAGCGCCTACGGCGTCCGAGCGAGATGCTGCACTTGTCGCCATCGATCATCGTCTCTCGGAAGGTCAGGCAGTGCTGACATTATTGGATGAGCAGACGTTGCTTTAATCACTGCAAGAAATTCGCGATCAACTTCCCTCAATAATTTTTGACGTCGGAAGCGATAAAGATCTTTATCGTCGCGATTTATTTGCACAAAACTTTGTTCGCCTGTCTTTACTGCTTGCTGGCATACCACGCACTCACGACATCGAAGACAGTGGTTCACTGGATGCGGCAGCGCGGCCTTTCGGTGTTGAGGATGACAATCATGCGACACGTCCGGTCTTTGATACCCGCCAAGGGCTGCATGCGATTTTTCTCGATGAGGCAAAGGCGCGCCTGCAGCAGCTCAGAGATTGGCTGCATGCAGAGCCGAAGAACAAGGATTTTCAGTGGGAATCTGCCGCTCATGCCGCCCATGCACTTGCTGGCTGTTCTGCCACGGTAGGCTTGTCGGAAATGCGGCAGCTGGCGCTGGCTATGGAAGCGGTGCTCATAGGGATGCGTACAGGCGATGGGCATATCACTGAGCCTGTGCTGTCTGTCTTGCGAAAGGGATTGGTGACGTTTGAACACATGCTCGCCGATTTGTCTTCCGGCCTCATGCCACAGTCTCAGCCCGCTATCCTTGAGCAGCTGCTCGCATTATCCCTAACGGCATCCGATTCCAGATCTGAGTCTGAATCTAAATTCGAGCTTCAGCAAGATGACGATGCCGAGCCGTTACTTTTGCTGCCGCAGACGGATGTGCCAGACACGACAGTAGCGTCATCTAATCTGCAGACCCAGAATACGCAGTCCCTAGTTAGTAAAGATCAGGCTGATTCGAACACACTACTTCAAGCAGGAATACCCGAATTATCCGCATCGACTAACAAGTTGCGCGATCCGATACAGGATGAGCTGCATGAAATTTTTGTTGAGGAAGCCGCCGATCTGATGCCGCAGCTTGACCAGCAACTGCGCACTTGGATGATCGAGCCCTCAGAGCCTGAAGCACCCGCGCAGATGCTACGTATTTTCCATACGCTCAAAGGCAGTGCGCGGATGGCAGGTGAAATCAAGCTTGGCGACGAGCTGCACCAGATGGAGCAAACCGTCACCGAACTCTCGCAGCAATCGCCACCGGATGCAGCTTCACTACGGACCCTTGAGACGACGCTGGATCAATTGCTGCAACCCTTCGTCCCGGTTACTGCGATGTCATCGTCAGACCTTGACGACGGACGAGTGAACGAACTGAAACCGGCAAGCGCCGACGTCGATGTTTTGGGCGCCACCCATACAAGTCAGGAGGTCACAGCAGCAGCGCCAGAAAGAACTCCCCAGACTTTGCAGCTGCGGGCACGTGCAGAATTGTTGGATCGCATCACGACGTCAGGTGCAGAACTGCTGGTTGGCAGCTCACGCATGGCGAGCGAATTTCAGCTGCAAAGGCAGTCGGTGACGGATCTTTCGGACAATCTCTTACGCTTGCGCGCGCAATTACGTGAACTCGAAATTCATGCAGAGTCCCGTATTGCTTCCGGATTTGCACCAAGTAATGCAGCAGAGTTTGATCCACTTGAATTTGATCGCTATACGCGATTGCATGAGCTCACACGCATGATGAGCGAAAGCATCGCCGACATCAGCAGCTTGCAGCGCACGCTCTCGCGTCAGCTCGACAGCGCAGCGATCACAGTCACCACACAGGGACGTCATGCGCGAGTATTGCAATCTGATTTGCGGCGTGTTCGCACAATTCCCTTTGCTAGCCTGAGCGGAAGGCTGCAACATTTGCTGCGTCAGGCGGCGCGTGAAAAAGATTGCGATGTCATCATGGAAATTGATGGTGGCAATCTTGAAGTGGATCGCGGGGTACTGGATCGCATCACGGGCCCACTCGAGCATCTGGTCCGCAATGCGGTCGCGCATGGCATCGAAACTGCGGCCGAACGACTCTCGCTGGGCAAGCCCGCTACGGGGCGAGTACGTATGGATTTGTCTCAGCAAGGCAATACCTTGCAGTTGCAAATCAGTGATGATGGACGCGGGCTGGATTATGAACGTATTCGCGATCGTGCCATTGCAGCAGGACTGTTGGCATTGGATGCGCCAGCTGATGAGGCTGCACTGGCCGAGTTGATTTTTGAGCCGGGCTTTTCAACGGCTAGCACGGTTACTGAGTTATCCGGGCGCGGCATTGGTATGGATGCGGTACGAGCTGCAGTCATCGCACTCGGTGGTCAAATGAGCGTTCTTAGCGAACGCGGTGCCGGTACGCGTTTCATATTCAGTTTGCCGCTGACACTGGTGACCATGCATGTCGTGCTGGTGACGGCGGGCTCGCGCGAGGTTGCGCTGCCTGCAACGCTGGTACAGCAGATGCTGCAGCTTTCGTCCTCGGAACTTGCGCAGGTGCGCAGCGCTGGCGAAATGGAATGGCAAGGCCGTCGTGTTCCCTTGCATCGTTTGTCTACGCTACTAGGTGAATCGATTTCGGCGCAAGGGATTGCAACGCGCACGCCAGTCGCCGTGCTGCGGCAACTTGATCAGTATCTGGCCATCGAGCTTGATGCCGTGATTGGGCATCGCGAAGTGGTCATCAAAAATCTTGGACCACAGGTGGCCAAGGTACCCGGTATTGCAGGGGCCACGGTGCTGGGAGATGGCACCATTACACTTATCATCAACCCCTTGCCATTGCCTGACTTTGTTGCAGCACATGTTGGTGACAGTGCGAATGTGAATTCAGCAGAAGTCAGCGCACCTCAGGCACCGCAAATTCTTGTTGTTGATGATTCGCTCACGGTGCGGCGCGCCAGTCAGCGACTTTTGGAGCGCCATGGCTATGCGGTCGTGCTGGCCAGAGATGGCCTGGATGCTTTGGAGCAGTTGCGTCTGAATACCCCCGCTGCTGTGCTGCTGGATATAGAAATGCCGCGTATGGATGGTTTCGAATTGCTGACGGCCTTGCGTGATGATGCGCGCTGGCGTGCGCTTCCGGTCGCGATGATCACCTCGCGTACGGCAGAGCGCCACCGCGAGCATGCGATGAAGCTGGGCGCAACCGCCTATCTGGGCAAGCCCTTTGTTGAAGAAGAATTGCTGAGTTTATTGACGCAATGGCTCGCGGCGACGCCTGCTGAAGATAATCTACTCATTGCGTGAATCGTGGAATCAGCGAAAACAGCGACAACGGCGACAGCAGCAACATCGGCGACAACAGCAACAACGGTGACAGCAACAACAGCAACCTCAGAAAACATAGCGCAACATTTTACCCACTGGATGAAAAATTGAAAATTGCTTGGGTAGCTGATCGTAGTGTCACTGGCATTAATCGTCCGCACGATCGCATTGCGTTGGTATTGCAAGGGGGTGGCGCGCTGGGTGCGTATCAGGCGGGTGCGTTCGAAGAATTGTCTGGCACAGCATTCCAGCCCAATTGGATCGTTGGCGTATCGATCGGTGCCATCAATGCAGCCATCATTGCAGGCAATCCTCCGGAGCGTCGCGTCGAGCGGCTCTCTGAGTTCTGGCATCAGGTGTCTTCCGGTTTGCCTCAGTTTTCGGATGCCAGTCCCATGATGCCGTGGCTGCGCGCCATGACAGAAGCGACCGAGCCCCGATCTGTGTTCAATCAATGGAGCGCCTGGCACGCTGCCCTGCTTGGTATCCCGGGTTTTTATCAGCCGCGCTTGCTGCCGCCACCGTTTCAACCCGAAGGCACAGAAGCGGCGCTGAGTCTTTATGACACCGCGCCTTTGCGCAAGACTCTGGAAGCCTTGATTGATTTCGATCTGATCAATGATGGATCCATACGGCTATCGCTGGGAACAGTGAACGTCACGACGGGGAATTCCCACTACTTCGACAATACGCAATGTCGTATCGGCCCCGAACACGTCATGGCGAGCGGCGCGTTGCCACCTTCATTCCCGCCTGTGATCATTGATGGCGAGGCTTGGTGGGATGGCGGTATCTTGTCCAACACACCATTGCAGCAGGTATTGGATTTACGCGACAAAACAGAATCCTTATTGGTATTTCAAGTCGATCTTTTTAGTGCGCGTGGCGCGCTACCGAAAAATTTCGATGAGGTTCTCAAACGCCAGAAAGAAATTCTCTATTCAAGTCGCACACGCTACACCAGTAACATGTTGGCCGAGGTCACCAATGCCCGGCGCGCGATTTGTGATCTGATCGCGAAGCTTCCGGAAGATCTGAAAGATGATCCTGAAGTCCAGCATCTGGGTGAGTTCGCCCGTGTTGCGCCGATAGATCTTGTGCATCTGATTTATCGGCCCGGACCGTATGAGCGCGAATCACTGGACTATGAATTTTCTCGCGTATCCGTGCTCGAGCGATGGGAAGCCGGGCGGCGCGATTTGCGAGACACGCTGCTGCACCCAGAATGGTTGAAGTGCGCTGGCCAAGCGGCAGGCGCAACCCAGTACGATCTTATTCAGCATACCCGTGCAGTGAGCAAGGCAGCGCAGTAGTCTGACAAGCACCGATAGCAATCTACTTTTTCACCACCGCATAGCGTTCCAGCGTTCGCTTGCGTGCTTCATCATGCGCGACGATCGGTGCCGGATAATCCTTGCCCAGCGTGATACCCGCACTACTTAACAAGAGCTCGGGTACCAACCAGGGCGCATGAATTTGTTTGCCATCTAGCTTCGCCAGTTGCGGCAGGTAGCGCTTGATGAATTTTCCTTCGGCGTCAAATTTTTCCGATTGCGTGACGGGATTGAAAATCCGGAAGTAGGGTTGTGCATCGCAGCCAGATGAAGCAGCCCATTGCCAGCCCCCGTTATTGGCAGACAAATCAAAATCATTCAGCTGCCGCGCAAAATAGGCCTCACCGCGCCGCCAATCGATACCCAGATCCTTGATCAGGAAGCAGGCAGTCACCATGCGTAAACGATTATGCATATAGCCGGTCTGGTTCAGCTGATGCATGGCCGCATCCACCAGCGGGTAGCCAGTGCGGCCTTCACACCAGGCAGCAAAATCGGCATCGGCTTTTTTTCCTTCTTCCCAGACGATACGATCGTAATCGGCTTTGAATGCGCGTTCAGTCACATGCGGGTGGTGATGCAGAATCATGAAATAAAAATCCCGCCACACCAGTTCTGACAGCCACACCGCAGCACCCTCACCGCCGGTGCCTGCTTGAATCGCCTGCATCGCATGGCGTGCCAGTGCGCGAATTGATACCGTGCCGAAGCGCAAATGCACCGACAGATAGGAAGGACCTTTCACTGCGGGGAAATCACGCGCAACGCCATAATGCTGCAAGCGCGGCAGAAAATCATCGAGCAGTGCTTTAGCGCCGCGCATACCCGGCTGGATATGAAGTGCTGCCAGATCGCAGGCATCGAAACCCATCTCGGCCAGCGTAGGTATGCCACCGGCGGGTGGTGGTGCGAGTTGTGATTTTTTCGGTGTGCAATCGAAAGCATCCAGCAAGGACAAATCGTAACCACCGGATGGCAGGCTGAATTTTTTCAGCCAGGCATTCTTGTACGGCGTGAAGACCGACATCGGCTTGCCCATCTGCGACAAGACCTCGCTTTTTTCATGAATCACCTGATCTTTGCTGCTCAGCAGCGCGCAGCCTTTTTTTTCTAGCGCAGCAGCGACCGCCTGATCGCGCGCCAGTGCCGCCGGCTCATAGTCATGATTGATGAAAACAGCATCAACGCCCAGTTCGGCTGCCAGTGCAGGTATTCCAGTTTCTGCGCGTTCATGGCGTACGATCAGCCCGCCACCTTGAGCGCGCAAGGCAGCATCAAGCTCGATCAGACTCGCGTGCAGGAAGGCGACGCGCCGGTCCAGCTTGCTGTGTTCGAGCAGGGGATCAAGAATATCCTTGTCAAAAATGAAAGCGCAGAACACGCTGCGGCTGCTTTGCAGCGCGTGATGCAGCGCTGCATGATCAAAATTGCGCAGGTCGCGGCGGAACCAGACCAACGATTTGTCGTAGTGACTCATGAGTAGGCAGCGAACTCGGATCGGAAAGCCGGCAGTGTAGCCTTTCCCCAGAATCTCGGCGCATGCCGCCGGGGGAGACTTTCTCCAGCCGTCTCCCTCAAAGCTGATAAAATTCGGCCTATGGCCAAGCAAGGCAAGTCTCACCCCCCTTCGTCCTCCGCGGCAGACGTGGAAGACAGCGATTTTTCTTCAGCAGTACCATCAAACGACTTCCCTCTTTTGCAACTGACCGATCATTTCCTGATCGCCATGCCCTCCATGCTCGATCCCGTGTTCGGCGGAACAGTGGTGTACATCTGCGAACATCATGTCGGCGGTGCGCTGGGTGTCATCATCAATCGTCCGACCGACATGACCATGGATGTGCTCTTCGAGCGGCTTGATCTCTCGCTGGAAATTAGTCCTCATGTGTCGTTGCTACCGCGCGCGCCCGTCATGTTTGGTGGTCCGGTGCAGGTGGAGCGGGGCTTTGTACTGCATGCGCCCAACGTCACTTACAGTTCATCGCTCAAGGTATCCGACGACATTACCCTCACCACCTCGCGCGATGTGCTTGAGGCAGTCTCACAGGGTCAAGGACCGCAACAGCTGCTGGTCACGCTGGGTTGTGCGGGCTGGAGCGCTGGGCAGCTTGAAGAAGAAATTTTGCGCAACGGCTGGCTGACCGTACAGGCCGATCCAGCAATCATTTTTGAAACACCGATCGAGTCGCGCTTCGTCGCTGCGATGAACCTGCTGGGCATCGATCCCAACCGACTGACTGGGGAAGCGGGGCATGCGTGATGCGCATCACAATCGGCGCCTCGCGCGGCGCCTATTTGATGCCGACTTTCCCAGTTATTTTTGTGAATTATCTTTTTTCGCCGGTCGCGCATGATGACCGTACTGGCTTTCGACTTTGGCTTGAAGCGCATCGGTGTCGCGGTGGGTAACACGCTGATTCGGCAAGCGCAGCCGCTGCAGGTCATCGAGGCGGCGACCAATGACGGCAAGTTTGCTGCGATATCCCAGCTGCTCGCCGAGTGGCAGCCGCAGCGCGTGGTTGTAGGTTTGCCTTTGCATCCGGATGGCGCCGAACATGAGATGAGCGTGCGCTGCCGGCGCTTTGCTAACCAGATTCACGGCCGTTTCGGTATCGAGACTGTGCTGGTCGATGAGCGTTACACTTCCGCGGTGCTGACGCAGCATCGCGGTCAGCCGGTGGATCACGAAGCGGCTGCGCTGATACTTCAACAATATTTTGATGCCCATGAATCAAACTGAATTAGACGCTGAAGCGCTCTACACCCAACTCGAGTGTGCCGTCGGCGCCGGCTTGTCAGGCACGTCCCGCCTGGCTATCGTTGGCATCTACTCGGGTGGTGCCTGGATCGCCGAACGTCTGGCGACATCACTCGGTATCGCCGACTTGGGCTACGTGGATGTGTCTTTCTATCGTGATGATTATGCCGAGCGCGGTTTGCATGCCGAGGTTAGACCCAGCCAGATACCGTTTGATGTCGAGGGCGCGACCATCTTGCTGGTTGATGATGTTCTCTACACCGGGCGCACAACGCGTGCTGCCATCAATACGCTGTTTGACTATGGTCGTCCTGCACGGGTGATGCTCGCAGCACTGGTCGATCGTGGTGGCCGCCAGCTGCCCGTTGCGCCTGACTTCGTGGCAAAGACAATTACGCTCGCAGACGATCAGCAACTCGTCCTGCAAAAATCCGATGATGGCCGTTTCTCACTCACCATAGACCATGCATAACCCGCAACTCAATAAAAACGGCGAGCTGCAGCACCTGATCACACTTGAAGGTCTGCCACCTGTTGTTATTACCCGCATTCTCGACACCGCAGCCTCCTTCGTCAGTGTGGGAGATCGCGAAGTCAAAAAAGTACCGCTCATGCGTGGCAAGAGCGTGTTCAATCTGTTTTTCGAAAATTCAACGCGTACACGCACCACCTTTGAGATCGCGTCCAAACGACTCTCGGCCGACGTGATCAATCTGAATATTTCCGCCTCCTCGGCCAGCAAGGGTGAGTCGCTGCTTGACACCATCGACAACCTCGCTGCCATGCACGCGGATATGTTCGTTGTACGCCATGCGCAATCTGGCGCACCATATCTGATCGCGCGTCATCTGACCGAGACTCGTCAGGACCATGTGCACGTCGTGAATGCCGGCGATGGCCGCCATTCGCATCCGACGCAGGGTCTGCTGGACATGTATACGATTCGGCACTACAAAAAAGATTTCCGGAATCTGACGGTCGCCATCGTTGGCGACATACTGCACAGCCGCGTTGCACGATCCGACATTCATGGCTTGACCACCTTGGGTGTGCCTGAAGTGCGCGTGATTGGACCACGTACCTTGCTGCCGGGTGGCTTGGAACAAATGGGCGTGCGTGTGTTTAACGACATGAATGAAGGCTTGAAAGGCGTGGATGTGATCATCATGCTGCGCCTTCAAAACGAACGCATGAATGGTGCGTTGCTTCCCTCTGCACAGGAATACTTCAAGAGCTACGGTCTCACGCCCGAGCGCCTCGCGCTGGCCAAGTCCGATGCCATCGTCATGCATCCAGGCCCCATGAATCGTGGTGTCGAAATCGATTCGGCGGTTGCAGATGGTGCGCAGGCTGTGATTCTTCCCCAAGTGACGTTTGGTATCGCGGTGCGCATGGCCGTGATGAGCATACTGGCGGGGTCCTGAAAAAATGAGTATGAGACTTCACATAAAAAGTGGCCGCGTCATCGACCCGGCAAACCACATCGATGCAGTGCAGGATTTGTTCATTGCTGACGGCAAGATTGCAGCACTTGGCACACCACCTGCTGGTTTTCAAGCCGAACAAGTCATTGATGCGCATGGATTGGTCGTGGCGCCCGGGCTGGTGGATTTGTCAGTGCGCTTGCGCGAGCCCGGTTATGAATACCGCGCCACACTCGAATCCGAGTTGCAGGCAGCATTGGCGGGTGGTGTGACCAGTTTGCTTTGTCCTCCCGATACCGATCCGGTACTCGATGAACCCGGACTGGTCGAGATGCTGGTGCATCGCGCGCGTGGGCTGAATCAGTCCCATGTCTATCCGCTGGGTGCG
>Ga0315905_10004520_pt1 | contig 14219 bp, 10 predicted proteins | sample LakEriMetagenome_5_FD_203522 | JGI IMG/M metagenome (GOLD analysis project Ga0315905, IMG submission 203522) | Freshwater fungal communities from buoy surface, Lake Erie, Ohio, United States - Buoy 4 MA121 | ecosystem: Environmental > Aquatic > Freshwater > Lake | place: USA: Lake Erie, Ohio... | reverse complement strand
TCCACCGTTGAGAAGAAGCGAACTCGCTTGCCCTTGGCCCTTACCGCTTGAATGCCAAGGCTTGTTGCAAGGTGCGTTTTGCCAGTGCCAGGGCCGCCCACAAACACCACGTTTTGTGCGGTGTCTATGAACTGCAAGTCATGCAACTGCTTAACCAGCGCCTCATCCACATGCGCTTGCTCAAACTCAAAGCCCACAAGGTCTCGGTGCGCGGGGAACCGGGCAGCTTTCATTTGATAGGCCATGGAGCGAACTTCCCGCTGCGCCGTCTCAGATTTAATCAGCTGGTGCAGCACCACTTCGTGATCTAGCGTCTTCATTCTGGCAGTGCCCAGAATCTCTGGCCAAGCACTGGCCATCCCATGCAAGCTCAAAGACTTGAGTCCATCAATGACATCGCTCATGATCCAACCTCCTGCTCGTTTCTGAGCGCGTCGTAGCGCTCAAGGTTGGCCTGTGCGGGGGTATTCAGATGCAGCGGTGTTTCAATTTGAAGCCGCTCTAGGGTTGGCTCCTTGAGTCTGCCCAGCACATTCAGAATGTGCTCAGCGCTCACGCGCCCAGCTTGCAGTGCCAACTCGGTTGCCACCAACACCGCCTCAAGCCCGTGTAAGTTCACTGCCCCCAACACCTGCGCCATCACGCGGTCACCACCGGTGTGTTTGAGCAGTTGACGCTGCAGCTCTTGCAAGGGAGCAGGCATCTCTTTGAATGGCGCCCCATTGCGCAGGGCTCCAGGCTTGCGCTGAATCAGCTCAATATAGTGTTGCCAGTCGTAGATGGTTTGATCACGCTCAAAGCTGCGGGTCAGTCTCACGAGGCTGCCGTCTTGGGCCACCACCAACAAAGTCTCTGGATACACACGCAAGCTCACCATCTGATTGACCCACTCACACGGCACACTGTAGCGATTGCGTTGGTAAGTAATCAAGGATGTGGAGCTGACCCGCACAGGTTGCTCCACATAGCCATCAAAGGGTCTAGGGCATGGCATTAGCCGGGCGACCTCGTCTTGCCATACATCGGCAATAGTCAGCTCTGGCCACTGGGGATGAGCTAACTCGCTCCACGAGGTTTTGCATGCGATTTGAAGCCAATCATTGAGCTCTGCCAAGCTGGCCCAGTGGCGCTCGGCCGCTTCTCTCAGAACGCCCCGGCGCCTGTCTTGTACGTTCTTCTCCACGATGCCTTTCTCCCAACCGGCGGCTCTGTTGCAGAACTCGTGCTCAAACAGATAGTGGCCCGTCATCGCTTCAAAGCGGGCGTTGACGATGCGCTCTTTGCCATTGCCCACTTTGTCGACGGCCGTTCTCATGTTGTCGTAGATGCCGCGCTTTGCTACACCTTCAAAGACAGCAAAGCCCCTTGCATGAGAATCAAATAGCATCTCGTGGGTTTGGGTGAAGTAGGCCATCAGCAAATATGCTCGGCTTGCCGCCAGTTTGATGTGGGCCACATCAAGGCGCCTTCTCAGGCCGCCAATGACCAGGTACTCACAACTCCAATCAAACTGGAACGCTTCACCAAGCTCAAAGTGCATTGGCACAAAGCCTGTACCCCGGGGCTGGCTTTGCTCCTCGCGCCAATCTTTTGCAAACCGGTAAACGGTTGTACTGCTGCCCGAGTACCCCATGGCCTGCAGCGCTTCATATAAAGCTTTAACGCCGCGGCGCTCTCGCTTGTTTCGATAGCTGTCGGCTTTGAGCCACGTGCTCAGTTGTTCCTTGAATGCGTCAAGAACGCCAGGGGGTGGCTGCCGAGTTGGGTATATAGGCTCGACCATCTCAGGCTCTTGCAGCCACCGGGTTGCGGTGTTGCGAGAGATGCCAAGTTGACGGCTAGCTTGTCGGATGGAGACCTTGTCGCGAAGGACAAGTCTGCGTAATTTGCTCAAAGTTCCCACGTTGATCACTCCTTGCCCATCCTTGCTCAAAAATTAAGCAGGATAGGCGATTGGGGTGGCTCAAATTTGGATGCAAATTCTCTTCAAAGTGGCTCAGTTTTGAATGCCATTCAACAGCGTTATCTTGGTGACCAATTCAAATCCGGTGGAGGCGAAGGTGGTTTGTTTCATGAAGATATAACGTTAGAGTCAGGTGTTACGATGACTTTTGCAGAGCTTCCTTAGACAATAATTACATCTTAAAAATCAAGTGGCCCTCTCGAGTTCAAAGTTAAATACCCCAGAAAATAATGATGAAGGTTTATAGTAATCATATCTTTCTCCATAATTCTGCATGAAATCTGCGAAAAGCAAACTAAAGGATTTATTTACAGCAGGCAAATCATTGGTGATGTATTCAATGATTGAATTGGTGTCTTTCAACTCACAAACACCATTGAAATCAGTGCCGACTGATAGAGATAAAACGGCACAATGTATATTGTTAAACATAAGTTCCCAAGTTAATGTTGAGCCGAATGTGAAAATTCTATAAGCATTTTCTGCCAAGTCATAAGAAGATGTTGAGCTTGTAGGTTTAATTAATAAAATATCATTTTTTTCAGATAAATCATTAAATCTTGCAATTTCTGTTTTGGATGAATTTGGATGAAGCCTAAGTACAAACTGTATTGCTAATTGTTTGCAAATTACAGATAACTTTCTTACAACTTCATATTGATCGCCTAGTCCATTAGAGAAAATTTGATTCGGCATAGATTCTATTTCCCAATTTGAGGAGGTATAGAATACTATGAATTTATCAGAAAGCGACTCTAGAATTAATGGTTGATTATGATTTTGCTTCGAATTTATATAATTCATTGTGCTTAATTTTGCGGATTTTTGACGTGAATAAAATATTGAAGCGGATAATCTTCTAGCGTCTTCATTTCTTCCAAGAGAAAATTTTTGAATATTCTCAGAATAAGTTTTTATATATTGAGGCGGATTGTTCCAAAGTGTAAAGTGATTCTTTGTTGGGCCTCGTTCATGAATTATCGTAAAAATATTAGATTTCTTGGCAGCTAAATAAATTGGGAATGTTTCTATCGTCCGGCCATTAAAAAAAACTATTTTGTCTGGATTGTGTTGATTTATTAAAAACTTGGAAATTTCATATGAAATACATGCTGTTAAAGCTAATTTAATACTAAGGTCATAATTTTCTAAAATTTTAATTTCTTCTGTATCTCTGATAAGCTCAACTAAATTGGCAAACACTAGTTTGCCAAAATTTTGATTGTCGTGGATAAGTTCTAGAGGATTTTTGTTAATTTCATTAAGGGGTAAATGTCGGTCGATAGTTGATAAATCAGGAATTATGATGGTGGAAAATTTATTGGCAATTGAAGTTAAGTAATTAAGCCAATCAGTCGTGGTGTTGTTAGATGCTTTATTATTATTTCCATTGATATTGGACATCCAGATCAATTGGGGTAATAGTTGAAATATAGGACAATAAATGACTTCAGACCCAGCATTATTTTCTTTTAAGCCAATTTCTAAAGCGGTTTCAGCATGTGGCGTCGCTGGTGTTGTTTCAATAATTAAAATTTTCATAGCTTGAAAGTGGTTTTAAAGGATGAAATTGACACTGGATTGTAGCTCTTAAATTAATTTTCGCTAAAGTTATTTTAAAAATAAAAACTACGGTAATTTAAGAAAATATATTAATTTAAAAAATTTCTGAATTGAGTATTATTGAATTGATTGCCTCGCAAACCATATAATAATAAAAGTTGAAAATCTGCAGGCAGTTAATGATTAAGGATGAAGTTGGTTATATAAGTGAGTGATGTTGTTCAGCTAGGTGAACCCGTTCCGCCCCAAGTTTGCACTTGGGCTATGTTTCCAGTCGTTATTCGTTCACCTAATTTGTTATGACCAGTAATTAGAGCTTTACGTATGATGATCAGTGAGTTTTTGAATTCAATAGAATCAATCCATCCATCTAAAATAAAACTTGGTGTGGCTCTTGTGTCAAAGAATGTACGCAAGTAGTTGTTGATGCTTAATTGTTCAGTCCAGAACTGAAAACTCACCACATCTACAAGCCGTTTGAAAAAAGAATAGGCGCCAAACTCATTTAGTAAACCACCGCCAAAGTCATTCATGTACAAGCAGTGCGCATCTTCTACAACATAAAGTCCTCCTGGTTTGACCATCGGAAAGTAGTTAACAAACGACTTAAGTACGTCATTGGATTGGTGTGAACCGTCGTCAATGACTACATCGAATTGGTTACAGATGGCGCTGATAGCAGTAAAAGTAGGACCTACGTTAGCATCACCCACCACGACTTTTACTCTAGCGTCCTCATAATGTAGTTCAGCGCACTTGGGGTCTATATCACAACCAATTAACAGAGTGGCATTGTTAAAGTAATGCGACCATGTCTCTAGCGAACCACCGTTTTGCACACCAATTTCTAACAAGGCGATGGACTGCTCACGCAAAGGTGCAAAAAGTTTGTCATAGTATGGCAAATAGGATGCCCATTTGTCACTTACCTTACCTGTCTTGTTACGGTGCAAAGTCTCAATGGATGGGAACGGCATGGGTTTCTCCGAAAATAAGGGGGCTGTTGGCTGAATGTTATAAATGAGTCGTTCGAAATGTTGGTCAGCAACCAGGCTGCGCGCCACAGCGTTGGGATGAAGCAGTGGAAAGACAAGATCTTGCGGCTCAGACTCCACCAAAAGTTGCGGTGTTTCCATGGTGGTGTGTGTGGCATCGGGGCCAAAGCCCAGGTTTTCTATTAAGTTGCGTGCTGGCAAGATGTCCAACCCACCTTGCATCCAGCAGGCAAAAACCCATTGGTAGTCCCAAGTGTCAATTTTGCCAGCGTAAACGAGGTTGAAAATTTGTTCCCAAAAGTTTACCAATGCGATATTGCCATCTAGTAAATTGTGCAAGGCAGCGCTAGCTTGAGTTGCTGGCCATTGAGCCATAGTTACGTCGTAGTGCTTCCAAGCTCGACGCCATGTAGCCCAACCCCAAATATGCACATAGCGCGAAAAAAAATAACTCTGCTGCATTTGCAAGCGTTTTGATAAAAGATTGCATCCACTCACCATAGAAACCCTGGTATCGTCCCTATAGCGATCAAGCATCTCGTCGCAGTATTCAAAAAAACTGGGCTTTGCGAGGATGTCATCCTCTAGCACAATACCTTGTTCCTCGTGATCAAAAAACCAGTTGATTGCAGACGACACGCCAAGCTTACAACCCAGGTTGATGTCTTGAAATTGGGTGAACAACTTACAAGGCCAATCCACTTGAGTTGCAAGTTGACGTACTTGATCACAAAGCATTACTTCACTATCACGTCCATAACGCGGACCATCCGCGGCCACATACAGGCGAGGGGGTTTGGCTGCGCGGATGGCTTCAAATACACGTGCAGTGGTATCGGGGCGGTTAAAAACCACAAATAAAACTGCGCTTTTCATCATCTCATCTTTAAATTTGTTGGCTTTTGCAGTTGTAATCAAATGCCTTGTAGCAGTATCCCAAAGACTAGTTTTTTTGATGTAAATTGTAATATCGATTCATTTAAACCAACATTAAAAGTCGATTCGGAGTGAGGAACTACATTAGCAATTTCAAATGATAAGGCGGTCGTAACTAGCAAGATAAAAATGTTAATTAAAGTAATTTTTTTTGAAAAAGTTCACTGTTTCTAACAAACCATCATTCAAGCTAACCTTCGGCGCCCAATCAAGTTTATTGGTTGCAACTTGAATGTCAGGTTTGCGCTGTTTAGGGTCATCTTGAGGAAGTTCTTTGAAAATCAATTTACTCTTAGACCTTGTAAGCCTCAGAACCAACTCAGCCAACTCAATCATTGTGAACTCCACAGGATTTCCAATATTGACTGGACCAGTAAAGTCCGGGCCTGTATTCATTGTGCGAACCATAGCCTCAATCAAGTCGGTCACATAGCAAAAGCTTCGTGTTTGCTCGCCGCTACCATAAATAGTAATGTCTTCATTACTAAGAGCTTGCATAATGAAGTTACTGACAACTCGCCCATCATTGGGTTGCATTCGGGGGCCGTATGTGTTGAATATCCGAACTACTTTAATTTGCAGTTGATGTTGGCGCCAGTAGTCAAAAAACAATGTTTCAGCACAGCGTTTACCTTCGTCATAACAACTTCTAAAGCCAATTGGGTTCACTTTGCCCCAGTACGCTTCAGGTTGAGGGTGAACCTCTGGATCTCCATAGACTTCACTTGTAGAAGCCTGCAAAATTTTGGCTCGAACTCGCTTTGCGAGGCCAAGCATATTGATCGCACCATGAACGCTTGTTTTAGTTGTTTGAACGGGATCTTGCTGATAAAAGACGGGAGAAGCGGGGCATGCCAAATTAAAGATTTGATTCACTTCCACATACAGTGGGAAAGTGACATCGTGCCGCATTAACTCAAAATGCGTTTTCCCCATTAAGTGTGCAATGTTTGTTTTGCTGCCCGTAAAAAAATTGTCTACACACAGCACATCATGGCCGTCTTTAATGAGTCTGTCGCAAAGATGAGAGCCCAAGAAGCCAGCTCCTCCAGTAACAAGTACTTTATTCATTGTCTTCTTTCAAATAATTAAGTTGTAATAGCGCAATTTTTTAATCGTTGCCGAACAAGTCCCGTGTGTAGACCTTAGTGGCAACATCTTTTATTTCATCAGTCATCCTGTTCGCAACTATGACTTCACACATGTCTTTGAACTGTTGTAAATCGCGAATTACTTTAGAGTTGTGGAAATCGGAATTTGGGAGTACTGGTTCAAAAACGACTACTTCAACACCCTTGGCTTTAAGACGTTTCATGATGCCCTGGACGCTGCTGGCACGATAGTTGTCAGAACCTGCCTTCATGACCAAGCGATAAATACCAACAATTTTGGGCGAGCGTTCTAATATATCTTGGGCAATGAAATCTTTGCGAGTGCTGTTGGCCGAAACAATGGCGCCGATAAGGGTTTGTGGGACAGCGTTATAGTTTGCCAGCAATTGTTTCGTGTCCTTTGGAAGGCAGTAACCGCCATAACCAAAGCTTGGATTGTTGTAGTGGTTTCCAATTCTAGGATCAAGTCCAACACCTTCAATGATTTGACGGGTGCTCATACCATTAGTAGCTGCATATGTATCTAGTTCGTTGAAGTAGGCTACACGCATTGCAAGATAAGTATTAGCGAAAAGTTTAATTGCCTCAGCTTCACTACTTTCTGTCAGTAAAACCTGTATATCTTTTTTAATTGCACCTTCAAGCAACAAGTTTGCAAACATTCTTCCGCGATCTGAGTCTTCACCAACAACTATGCGAGTTGGGTAGAGATTGTCGTAAAGAGCACGTCCTTCTCGCAAAAATTCAGGGCTGAAAATGAGGTTTTGAGTACCGTACTTTTTCCTAGCGGACAAAGTGAATCCCACTGGAACTGTCGACTTCACTACTATTAATGCATCTGGACAGTGGCTTTTAGCATCTTGAATGACTGACTCTACAGAAGCCGTATCAAAGTAATGACTGGCAGTATCGTAATCTGTCGGTGTTGAAATGATCACGATTTGTGCGTCTTTATATGCGGCTACTTTGTCAGTAGTTGCAAAAAGATTAAGACTCTTTTCAGCGATGAATTTTTCAACAAGATCGTCTTTTATAGGTGATCTCTTTTGATTAATGAGATCAATTTTTTTGCTATCAATATCAAGTGCCACAACCGCATGGTTCTGTGACAGTAAAACGGCTATGGACATGCCAACATAACCTGTGCCAACAATAACTATTTTCATGTTACTAAATTACTTCTAAAATTGGCCATTGAGGATGACTTGTCCAAAATTGCCTGTCGTATTTAGACCAAGCGTGTACGCCAAAGGGAGTTTCATGACCAATGAGTTTTGACAAATATCTCGGATCAATGTCATGAGAAAACCTAGCCGCAACTTTTATGTTGGGTGTTTTAAAAAAATCAGATAATGTTGATAAAAAGGCATAAAATAGATCCTCAGCATGTCCTGTATTTCGCCATTCCAAAGATAGATCTGGAAATTCTTGGATAAGTTGAATACAACTGTTTATTTTTCGTAAACTAAGTCCGCCGTTGCCCACAAAAGTCGTGCACAAAACTCCATTTTCGAGCGGTATTTTGTTGGTGTTGACTGTTAATGAGTAGCCTTTGGGCCAAGGAGCACCAATATAGTCGTAGCCGCTGTCTACCCATTGCGAAAGTTCATTTTTGAGGAGTATGGCGTCAGTTTGCAAGATGAGCATGTACTCATACCCATTGAAAGATTCATAGAAAAATTGAGAAGTTAATAATTTGTTATAGCCATTGATGCTTGTAAAAAAATCTTTACTGAAATAGATAAATTTAATATCAGTAAAGTGTTTTGAATAGTAGTTTATGTTGAGATGTTCTGGGCCTATGAAAAACACTTCAAAATCGTGCAAGTGTTTTAAAGACGCTTTCACAGAAAAAAATTCATCTGCGTCCAAGTCCTCTTTGTACGCTGGAATGAGGACAACGCAACGTTTTTTCATTTGATTTGTCCCAGCGTCTTGATGAACCCGATAACTTGTTCAGCAGGTTTCACAGGCCAGTTATTGGTCATTAATTTTGTCTTCAATGAAGTTTGAAGTTGACGTCTTAAGTCGGAATTGTTTGCAAGACTTAACGCTTTATCTTTGTATTCCAAAAATGATCCAGTTGCAAGTTCAGTGAGTTCTACGTCAAATAGTATGCTCCTAGCCACTCTAGAAGAGAAACTATCTCCAGTAATAGTCACAACAGGTAAGCCTGACATTAGTGCATCACTGCATGTAGTGTGACCGTTATATGGAAATGTGTCCAAAAATAAATCTGCTAACCGATAACGTGCCAAGTGATCTTCCACCCTAAACACTCGAGTCGCATAAAAAAGCCTTGCAGGGTTAACGCCAAACTTGATGGCTTCTTTAGTTAAATTGGCCTCGGCAGCTCCATTAAGTTTCATCAGCCAGAGCACACTTCCAGGTACTTCTTTCAATAAATCCATCCAAATCTTGAAAATAGGTGGATTGATTTTGTAGTCGTGGTTAAAACTGCAGAATACAAAACCTTCTTCAGGTAATCCAAAATCGCTGCGCTTTGGCGTAACGGATGATGGCACAACAGATGTGTCTCTTGGTAGATAGCAATGCGGTAAATACAGAATTTTTTCCGTGTAGTACTTTTGCTGCTCTGGTGGAATTATGCAAGGGTCGGCTATTAAATAGTCAATAAAAGGCAAGCCCAAGGTGCCAGGGAATCCTAAGTAAGTCATTTGCACTGGCGCGGGCCGGTGCGACATCACATCAAGTCGGGTGCCCTCAGTGTGGCCCGACAAGTCGATGGCAATGTCAATTTCCATGGCCCTTAAAAGCTTTGCCAATTCAAAGCTTGGAATGTTTTTGGCATCTATGTAATGATCAAAAGCGCAGCGGTAACGTTTCCATAAATCACTGCCGTCAGGTGTGCCCGTAAAAACGCCTGTCAGCTCAAACTGAGACTTGTCAAAGTTCTCGATCATCTCAACTAACAAGTAGCCTACAGGGTGTATTCTGAAGTCAGCAGAGATAAAAGCTACGCGCTTGCGGCGATGTGCATACTTTTCTCCATTCCAAAGTTTTAGGAGCGGATCGCCATATTTGTCTTTAGCGTAAATTTCAATGCAATTCCTGGCCAATTCTGCATCGTCTGTGATGGACATGATGGTCATGGCGCCACACACTTTTTTACCAGTTCGTATCCCGTCAATAATTCGGTTCCGTGATTCTTCGTAATCGGTCCAATCACAACAACTAAGCCGCGCATGCATGAGGTGTCCCTCGGCATAGCTGTAGTTGGGATCTATTTCTAGGACGCGTTTGAATGAATTCACACTCAAGTCAAATTGTTTAAATTGACTTAACAAATGCCCTTGGCCTTCGTAGGCCAAGGCATTGTTTGGATCAACTTCTACACAGGCGATGAGTGTCAGCAAAGCATCGTGGTGGCGATTAATACCCTGCAGCAAAGCTGCTTTGTTGGTGTATGCCTGTGTGTAGGTAGGATCAACTTCTATGGATTTGTCAAAACTTGCCAGCGCATCTTCTGCCAAGCCTAGGTCTGCATAGCTTTGTGCTTTGGCAAAGTGACCAATGGGCAAGTGGGGGGCCACGTCTGCGGCTTTGATGAAGCAATCCAGTGCGGTCATTTTTTGACCGGTTGCACCCAAAGAAATGCCCAATGAGTACAGCGCAGAAAAGAAATTCGGTTCAATGACCAATGCTTGGTTAAGCAGTGCAATGGCTTCGTTGTGTTGCCCCTGACCTTGATGGGCAATGGCTTGTTGAGTCAGTGCATTCACTTCAGGGTTAAGGGTTTCATGGCGTTGCCCCTGTGCCTGCAACATGCCTTTGGCAACCTTCACTGTGTCTAAGTGGGCCTGTGCGTTTGGCAAACTTGGCTCTAAATGTATGGCCTTTTCAGCGGCTTTCAAAGCCTCGTCAAATTGACCAAGATTGAACAAAATGACCGATTTCGCCAAATGAGCTTGTGCAAAATTTGGGTGTGACAGGGTTACAGGCTTGATAAATTTGAGGGCTTCTTCAAAATCCTTGCGTGCAGACGCCATCACGGCCATGGAGTACAGGGCCACAGCGTTATTTCCATCAGACTTCAAAACCTGTTCAAACAGGTTCTGTGCAGCATCAGTTTCTCCTGCAGATTGAAGGGCGAGTGCTTTTTCTAGCAGCGATGGCGTGGCCTTGCTCAAAACTGTTGCCTTTATTTAAAAGTACTTAATTTGACGAAATTTTGCCTTGAAATACAAGACTAACAGCAGTTTCAAGCAATATCGATGCCAGTCAAAAAAATGACGCCACTAGGGTTTGCCAGTGGTAAATCCTGTTTTCTGGTGATTGCATTCAAGACTTTGACCTCGGATAATTATTTCAAACTTCAACTATTTAAGTTGAAACAATTTGACATCAGGGACAAGGAACTTCGTCATGAACATCGTCTGCCTAGGCGGCGGCCCCGCTGGTTTGTATTTCGGTTTGTTGATGAAGCTGCGTCATCCAGAACATCGCATCACCGTTCTAGAGCGCAACAAGCCTTACGACACCTTTGGCTGGGGCGTGGTGTTTTCAGATGCCACCATGTCCAAGTTGCAAGTGGCCGATCCAGTCACAGCCTCTGAAATTTTGGGATCATTCAATCATTGGGACGACATTGCCGTGCATTTCAAAGGCGAAACCATGCGCTCTGGTGGCCATGGCTTTTGTGGAATTGGCCGCAAGCGCTTGCTGAACATTTTGCAAAAACGCTGCGAAGCCTTGGGTGTTGAGTTGGTGTTTGAAGCAGAAGTCGATGCCAATGCCGACATAGGCGCGCAGTACAAGGCCGACTTGGTCATTGCCTGTGATGGCATTAACTCCAAAGTGCGTACGCGCTTTGAGTCAACCTACAAGCCCGACATTGACGAACGCAAATGCCGTTTTGTGTGGTTGGGCACACGCAAGCTGTTTGACGCCTTCACGTTTGCCATTGAAGAAACCGAGCACGGATGGTTTCAGGCGCACGCATATCAATACGACGGTGACACATCCACTTTCATTGTGGAAACACCCGAGTCTGTTTGGAAGGCTGCTGGCTTTGAAACCATGACGCAAGAAGAGTCAATCGCGTTTTGTGAAAAGTTGTTTGCCAAATTCTTGGACGGTCATGAACTTATGACCAATGCCAAGCATTTGCGAGGTTCGGCGCATTGGATCAAGTTCCCACGTGTCATTTGTGATCAGTGGGTGCACTGGGACACGTCGGCAGATGGGCGTGAGGTGCCTTATGTGTTGATGGGTGATGCAGCTCACACGGCACACTTCTCAATTGGTTCGGGCACCAAACTGGCGCTAGAAGATGCCATTGAGTTGGCCGATACCTTTGAGCGTGTAGGGCACGATGTGCGCGGCATGAAAGAGGTGATGACTTCTTACCAAGCCACACGTTCTGTGGAAGTGCTGAAAATTCAAAACGCGGCACGTAACTCCACTGAGTGGTTTGAAAATGTGGCGCGCTATGTCAATTTGCCACCTCAGCAGTTTGCCTATTCATTGCTGACACGCAGCCAGCGAATCTCGCATGAAAACTTGCGTCTAAGAGATGACAAGTTTGTAGCTGCTTACGAGCGCTTCATGGCGTCAATGGTCAGCTTTGATGACAGCGCGCGACCACATTCCACGCCGCCCATGTTTTTACCATTGCAAGCGCGAGGCATCAAGCTTAAGAACCGAGTGATGGTGTCACCCATGGCCACTTATTCTGCAGTGGACGGTGTGCCTGGTGATTTTCATTTGATGCATTACGGCTCACGAGCTGTGGGCGGTGCGGCCATTGTGTTCACCGAGATGACTTGCGTCACGCCAGAGGGGCGAATTACGCCTGGGTGCCCAGGTTTGTGGAATGAGGAACAGCAAAATGCATGGGCGCGCATTGTGAATTTTGTGCATGCGCAGTCTGATGCCAAGATGGCTTTGCAGTTGGGGCATGCTGGCCGCAAAGGCTCTACACGCCGCGCATGGGATGGCATGGACATGCCGTTGAACGATGTGGAGCGCGATGGCAACAACTGGCCTGTGATGGCGCCTTCGGCATTGCCCTACATGTACGGTGTGAGCCAAGTGCCCCATGAAATGACACGTGCTGACATGGACGCTGTGTTGGTGGCGTTTGAGTCTGCTGCAGAACGAGGCGCCAAGGCTGGTTTTGATTGGCTGGAGTTGCACTGCGCGCACGGCTATTTGTTGTCTGGCTTTATTTCGCCACTGACTAATCAGCGCAAAGATGACTATGGCGGGTCTTTAGAAAACCGCCTTAGATTTCCTTTAAAAGTGTTTGTGGCTTTGCGCAAAGTGTGGCCGCAAGACAAGCCCATGTCGGTGCGTATTTCGGCGCACGATTGGGTAGAAGGCGGCATCACGCCAGACGATGCAATTGAAATTGCCAAGGCGTTCAAAGCAGTTGGCGTTGACTTTGTGGATTGTTCATCTGGACAAGTGGACAAGCGAGAAAAGCCAGTTTATGGCCGCATGTTCCAAACACCATTTGCCGATCGAATTCGCAACGAAGCGGGCGTACGCACCATTGCAGTGGGCGCCATTTCGGAGGCAGATCATGTGAACAGCATCATTGCGGCGGGCAGGGCTGACTTGTGCGCTGTGGCGCGTCCTCATTTGGCCAATCCCTCATGGACTATGCAAGAAGCTGCCCGCATTGGGTACACCGATTTGAATTGGCACAAGGCTTATGTGTCGGGCAAGCGTCAGATGGAAACCAATTTTGAGCGAGCCGCTGTTATGGCCGCCATGAGTGCTTCGCCCGTGGCAAGCAAAGGAGAAAATTGATGTCCGACGATGTGAATATGCAGGCAAATGCCGACCATGAATTCAGGGCGCATGCCGATCAGCATGCTTCGCTGCGGTTGTGGCTGCGCTTGCTGTCTTGCACCACACGCGTAGAAGACAAGATTCGCCAAAAGCTGCGCGAATCTTTTGACATTACCTTGCCGCGGTTTGACCTCATGGCGCAACTGGAAAGACACCCTGATGGGTTAAGCATGGGGGAGTTGTCAAGACGAATGATGGTGACTGGCGGCAACATCACCACCATCGTGGATCAATTGGAAAAAGAGAAGTTGGTAATAAGAGTGGTGGGGGTGAACGATCGCCGGTCATTCACAGTCAAGCTAACGCAAGCCGGCAAAGATGCATTTACAGACATGGCCATTGCGCATGAGGCTTGGGTGGCAGACCTATTTGAGGGTTTGTCAGTGAGCCAGCAAACTGAGTTGTACACCTTGTTAGGTGCCATGAAAAATAATCTACAGAAACAAGAGGAGATGTCATGAGTCAAAAGTACTTACCTGGCCAGCCACAGCAATTGCCTAGGCACAACAACAAATTAGCGAATTACAAAGCCGAGCATGTGCTGTTTGAAGTGAAGGAGGGTGTAGCCACTTTGACATTGAATCGGCCTGAGCGAAAAAACCCCTTGTCCTTTGAGTCGTATGCCGAGATGCGCGATTTGTTCAGAGCGCTTGCCTACGCAGAAGATGTGCATGCCGTGGTGGTCACGGGTGCGGGCGGCAATTTCTGTTCAGGCGGCGACGTGCATGAAATCATTGGACCTCTGACCAAGCTCGACATGCCAGGCTTGTTGGCCTTTACACGCATGACTGGCGATTTGGTAAAGGCCATGCGCGCTTGCCCACAACCCAT
>Ga0315905_10004519_pt1 | contig 14220 bp, 17 predicted proteins | sample LakEriMetagenome_5_FD_203522 | JGI IMG/M metagenome (GOLD analysis project Ga0315905, IMG submission 203522) | Freshwater fungal communities from buoy surface, Lake Erie, Ohio, United States - Buoy 4 MA121 | ecosystem: Environmental > Aquatic > Freshwater > Lake | place: USA: Lake Erie, Ohio... | reverse complement strand
TTTCGATCAGTTGCTCCGTGAACTAGGGTCGATGAATCCTTAATCAATCCTTGGATACCTAAGTAGTGCCCCAAAGACATTGATGAAAAAGCAAAAATCGAATCCACTGGAACTTTAAGAGCCGCCGCGATTGATTCAAAAGCTTGATTTCTAACCTGATTGGCCTTTGAAGCCGATTGTGAAAGTTTTCCTGGATTAGCCCACCCGTTATCAAAGGCGGCATGGAGAACCTCAAAAGCCTTTGGATGAAGAGGGCTCTCACTCTGGAAGTTTCCTGTGACACGTACCACCGGGTGAACGCTACTGGCTGATGAGCACCTTTTGGAAATGCCCCACTATTCTTAAGCCTATGTCCGCACGTCTGAAGCGAGTCCTCTCCCTAGCCGCAGTGATGATTCCCTCAACACTGTTTTTGACTAGCTGTTCGGAAATTTCAGGACTTGGTTTCGAAGAAGGCGTTACTAGCGTCAATGATCAATCGCTCTCATTGTGGCAAGGTGCATGGATTGCTGGCGGCGTCGTTGGCGTAATCACTCTGGTTCTTATTTTATGGCCAGCGATGTTTCATCGCCTCAAGAAAGATTCACCTGAATTTCCAAAACAAACTCAGTACAACGTTCCAGTTGAAATTCTTTACACAGTAATTCCATTTATTATCGTGGCGGTTCTCTTTGCGTACACCTTACGAGCGCAGACGGAAATTACGGCTAAAACAACTGGTCCAGCACATGAAATTTCAGTCGAAGGTTTTCAATGGTCCTGGCAGTTTGGGTACTCTGATGCTGGCCCGAATGCAGTAGTAACAGGTACACCAGCGCAGCCACCAACTTTGTATCTGCCGCAGGGCGAGAAAGTCAGATTTACAATTACAGCAAATGACGTTGTTCACGGCTTTTGGATTCCGGCTTTCATGATTCAAATGCAGAATCTGCCTGGAGTAACGAACAAATTAGAGTTCACGGCCAACAAATTGGGAACCTATCCAGGTCGTTGCAATATTTTATGTGGACGCAATCACACTCAGATGTTGTTTAGCGTCAAAGTGATTACACCATCTGAATACAAGAGTTATCTAGAAACCCTGAAGGGGAGCGCAGCATGACAACATTCGCTGAACGTCCAGCACTAACTCTTCCAACCCAGAGTCTAAAGCCCACGCGTAAAGGTAATGAGTTCGTAAAGTGGATTACATCAACTGACCATAAGCGCATCGGTTACTTGTACCTATTCACTACTTTTGCATGGTTCTTAATCGCTGGTCTTCTTGCTCTCATATTGCGTTCAGAGTTAGCTCGACCTGGTTTGCAATTCCTTAGCAACGAGCAGTACAACCAGATTTTTACGATGCACGGAACAATCATGTTGTTGATGTTTGCAACTCCACTATTCGTGGGTTTTGCCAACGTAATCATGCCCCTGCAAATCGGAGCAGCTGACGTCGCGTTTCCTCGCTTAAATATGCTCTCATATTGGTTGTACCTCTTCTCTGGTCTTATGGTCTTTGCAGGGTTTTTAACTCCTGGTGGAGCTGCATCATTTGGTTGGACTGCATACGCACCGCTATCAAACTCTGCCTATTCACCAGGTATCGGCGCCGACCTCTGGATTGTTGGACTTGCAGTCGGCGGTATCGGAACAATTCTGGGTGCGGTTAACTTCATTACAACTATTTTTACAATGCGCGCTCCAGGTATGACGATGTTTAGAATGTCGATCTTCTCTTGGAACGTATTGCTCACTTCAATCTTGGTGTTACTGGCATTTCCGCCATTAGCGGTTGCTTTCTTAGGCCTAGAAGCAGATCGTCTGTACGGGACTCACTTGTTTGATCCAGCAAACGGTGGCGCAATGTTATGGCAGCACCTTTTCTGGTTCTTCGGTCACCCTGAGGTGTACATCTTGGCGCTTCCGTTCTTCGGAATTGCAACAGAAATTTTGCCAGTATTTAGTCGCAAACCAATCTTTGGTTATAAAGGATTGATCGCTGCAACGATTGCAATTGCAGCACTGTCAGTTTCAGTGTGGGCGCACCATATGTTTGCGAGCGGGCAAGTTCTCTTACCGTTCTTCTCGTTTATGACATTTTTAATTGGTGTACCGACGGGCGTTAAGTTCTTTAACTGGATTGGCACCATGTGGCGTGGTCACGTCACCTTTGAAACACCAATGCTCTGGGTTATGGGTTTTCTCGTAACTTTCTTATTTGGTGGAATAACGGGAATCATCTTGGCTTCACCTCCACTTGATTTTGCAGTTTCAGCTTCATACTTCGTTGTAGCGCACTTCCACTACGTACTATTTGGAACTGTGGTCTTTGCAATGTTTGCAGGGTTCTATTTCTGGTGGCCAAAGATGACAGGGCGCATGCTTAACGAACGTCTAGGCAAGATTCACTTCTGGACGCTCTTCTTCGGATTCCACCTAACATTCTTAATTCAACACTGGCTAGGCATCAAAGGCTTCCCACGTCGTTATGCGGATTACTTACCGACGGATGGCTTTACCTTTATGAACACCGTCTCAACAGTCGGTTCGTTCTTACTGGCGCTCTCAATGATTCCATTCTTTGTTAACGTCTGGATTACTCGCAAGAGCCCACTTGTAAACGTCGATGATCCATGGGGTTACGGCTCATCTCTGGAGTGGGCAACTTCATGTCCACCTCCACGCCATAACTTCACATCTATGCCACGTATTTCAAGTGAGCGACCAGCCTTTGATTTACACCACCCACATATCAAAACTGAAGGGCACTAAGTTCAATGAAAACTAATTGGATGCTCTTTGTTGGGCTATCAATTTTCTACGTCATCATGACAATCATTTATTGGTACGTAGATGGTGAACCATTAGGCATTACAGGCTTGATGCTCTCAGCTGGTCTTGCCGGCATGGTCGGTTTTTATGTTTGGTTTACTCAGAAAAGAATTGGGACAATTCTTCCCGAAGATAACATCACTGCAGAAATCTCAGATGGCGCCGGAGAACTAGGTTTTTATAGCCCTCACTCATGGTGGCCATTGCCAACGGGTGCATCCGCTGTTGCAGTTGGATTAGGTTTGATTATTGGTTGGTGGTTCACACTCATAGCGGTAAGCGCATTGGTTATCTGCGTTATTGGCTGGGTTACTGAGTACGAGAAGCCACTTCCTTCTTCATCTCACTAACTTCAGAGTAAAGAAGCTCTAGCCCATGAGAAAAGTTCGTGGCCTTCTTAAAGCATCGCACTTCATTCCTTCACTGATTGTTTCATCTATTGCTTTTGCTTTCGGTGTTCATTATTGGTGGGAAGGCCCCGCATACGTCATAGCCTTTACAGTTTTCACAGGCCAGCTCGTAGTTGGTTGGAGTAATGACCTTTATGATTTTGCTGATGATCTAAAACATCAACGCTTGAACAAGCCACTGGTATCAGGTGCGATCACAGAGAAGTACCTGCGGTCATGGTTGATTTTCATGGTTCCATTCTCATTTTTTGCAAACATTTTTGGGCCATTAGGCTTTGAAGGCGGACTGCTTTATTGGCTTGGCATTGGTTTCGGTGTGGCTTATAACTTCTACTTTAAATTCAATTTTCTATCGCCACTGCCATTTGCATTTGCCTTTGCAATCTTGCCCTCCTGCATTGCAATCTCTAAAGACGAAACACCACCTCTATGGATGTGGCTTGGGGGAGCGCTCTTAGGTTGCGCTGCGCACTTCATTAACGTGCTCAAGGATCTAGATCAAGATCGAGACAGTGAAATCAAAGGCTTGCCACAGATTGTGGGAAAGAAGGCCTCAATAACGATTGCAGCGCTGCTTAGCCTTGCGGCTGTCGCAGTACTTCTAATTGCTTAGTGGTTTTCGATCTCCTTGAGATCTTTAGCAGTTACCTTTGGTGCTACTTCAGCATTTGCCTGACTCATTCGAGAACGCAATTTGTTGCGAATCGCAGATGAACGGCGCACGCCAGCCTTATCAATTTCAGGTAACTCCAAAGGACCATTTTGTTCGTGAGATGTCAGTAGCCACTTCTTCTCTGGAGAAAGCTCTTCGTGAATTTCAACAAACTCGCCATGAGGCAGACGTACTAGGCGACCAGTTTCTTTTCCGTGCAGAACTAGTTCGCGATCAGCCTTTTGTAGCGAGATACAGATGCGCTTTGTGATCACAAACGCAAGTGGTGGAAGCACAATGATTCCGATGCGGCTAAACCACATAATCTGATTAATACTCAACTCAAACTGTTGGGCAATGATGTCGTTACCACCGTTGATCAGCGCAACAAGTGTGAAAGTAAGTGCCATCGCACCAATTGCTGTGCGATTTGGCGCATTGCGTGGACGATCGAGTAGGTGGTGTTCGCGCTTATCGCCGGTAATCCAACTCTCAATGAATGGGTACAGGGCTAAACCTGTAAACATAAGTCCAGGAATGATCAAGCCCGGAATCAGAATGTTCCATGAGATTGTGTATCCAAAGAGATATGTCTCAAGTGGTGGCGCCATGCGGACTAATCCATCTAGCCAACCCATGTACCAATCGGGTTGCGATCCTGCAGAAATCTGTCCAGGCGTATAAGGCCCGTATAACCAAATGGGGTTAATGGATGCAACAGCTGCAATAAATGTTGTCACACCAAATACAACGAAGAAGAATCCACCAGCTTTAGCCATGTAAACCGGCATGAGGGGATAACCAACAACGTTTTTCTCAGTACGACCCGGACCGGGGTATTGAGTGTGCTTCTGGTACCAAACCAACATCAAGTGCACAGTGATGAGTGCTAAGAAGATTGCAGGCAAAATCAAAACGTGAACTATGTAAATGCGTGGGATGAAGGCCTCACCAGGAAATGCTCCGCCAAAGGCGAAGAAGGCTAGATAAGTTCCAACCACCGGAATAGCTTGAAGGATTGCGTGTGCAATTCGAATTCCTGTTCCTGAGAGCAAGTCATCAGGTAGTGAGTATCCGAGGAAACCTTCAACAATTCCGAGAGTAAGTAATCCAACGCCGATGATCCAGTTAAATTCACGTGGCTTTCGGAAAGCACCTGTGAAATAAACGCGCATTAAGTGAACAACAATTGCAACCATGAAAAAGAGCGCAGCCCAGTGGTGGATTTGCCGCATTAACAAGCCACCACGGATTTCAAATGAAATGTCTAGTGTTGACGCATACGCTGCTGACATTTCCAGTCCAGCAAGTGGCTGATATTCACCATCATAAATAACTTCACGTTGAGAAGGGTCAAACCAGAAAGTTAAGAAAGTTCCTGAGAGCAACAAAATAATAAATGAATACAACGCAATTTCACCGAGCAAGAACGACCAATGATCAGGGAAAACTTTGTTGAGGTTCTTCTTCATCCACCCCGCAGAGCCAGTTCGCTCGTCAACATAATTTGCGACGTTGCCTGCTATGCGTTCACGTGCGGTCATGATGAGCGCTCCCAAAAACTAGGTCCAACCGGTTCATTAAATGGTTCTTTTGCAATTAGATACCCTTCGGAATCCAGCGCCAATGCTAATTGAGGTAGTGGTCTGGCCGCAGGTCCAAATAAGACCTTTGCGGCGCGGGTCACATCAAATGTTGATTGGTGGCACGGACAGAGCAGGTGCTTTGTCTGCTGCTCGTACAAAGCCACGGCGCAACCCATGTGTGAGCAAATCTTTGAAAACGCGATGATGCCTTCGTGCGTCCACGACAGACGCTCTGCGTCCAGGTTGAACTCTTCTGGACGCAAGCGAATCAATAGAACTGCGTCTTTGGCAATGTCAGCGAGTGTGTGGTGATCTTTTCCTGGTGCGAGTTCAGGTAGAACCTGAGCTACTGAACCAACTTCTAGATCTTCTGGCTTAATTGGACGATCACCTGGATCTGTAACGAGTCGAGTACCAGCTTTCCAACTTGTTTTGGTGAGTGAATCTTCAGGAAGCGGGCCGAGGTCGCGCAGCAATAGCAATGGGGATAGACCAATTAAACCGAGTGATAAACCGAGTGATCGTTTGATTAATGAACGTCGCCCTAATCCAGCCGCCGCCGCGCCTTCTTTAGCAGTTTTAACAAACTCTTTACGATCTTCGTCCGAGGAACGGAACTCGTGACGTTGCACGGTTACTTCGTTATCTGGCATCAGAGTTTTAGCCCAATGAATCGCGCCGATGCCAATAAAGAAGAGTGAGAAAGCGAGGCCAAGACCTAAGAAGAGTTGATGCGCATTTGTGTTGCCCATAATCGGTAAGAAGATAAAGACATCATCTGGAATAGCAACGTAAGAGAAAATAAAGAGAAGCGTTCCGAGTGAGGAAAGAGAGAAAAGAATTGCTACTTGACGTTCAGCTCTCTTGGCAGCGATTGGATCTTCATCAGCTTTGCGATGAACGTGTGGCGGAATTCCAGGATCTGAAATTGGTTCGATTTCGTGTGCCATGGTTTCCTTATCTCGCCTTCATTGCAAGCCAGACTGCAACGCCAATGAGCATTCCAATACCGAGTGTCCAAACAAGTAAACCTTCAGTTACTGGACCAACTCTTCCAAGTGATGCACCGCCGAGTGCTGGTTCTGCCTCTGCGGCCTTAATCCATTTAATGATTGATAACTTCTCTTCTGGAGTAAGTGTTTTATCCGAGAAAACTGGCATGGATTGTGGACCAGTGATCATTGCTTCATAAATATGTACAGGCTTTACACCCATGACTGTTGGTGCGTATTTTCCTTGAGTAAGCGCTCCACCTTGACCGGCAAAGTTGTGACACATTGCGCAGTTGTTTCTAAATAGTTCGCCACCTTCAGCAAGGCTTCCATCGCGCTCATAATTGAGTAATTCATCCCCTGGAATTTCAGGCCCTGGCGCAAGGGATGCAACATACGCGGCTAGCGCTGCTACTTGTTCTGGGGTGTACACAGGTTCTTTACGCATTGCCTGTGTGCTCATGTCAGCCATTGGCATACGACCAGTTGCAACTTGGAAATCTACAGATGCTGCGCCAACGCCAATCAGCGAAGGTGCAACCGCGCCACCTTCAGCATTTAGGCCGTGACATGACGAACAACCTTTCAAGAAAAGTTGTTTGCCTTCTTCAATGACTGCAGAGCGAGCCAGTGCGAGTGCTGATTTGTTAGGCGTTGCACTTGCAACTGAAAAGGTTGTGCCGATCGCAAGAAGTGCCATCACCAACAACATAGGCGCCGCCGCGCGATGTCTGCGGTATCGGGATAGTCGCTTCACAATATGCCTTTCGTTATCTTAAAAATCATTTGATTAAGTAAATTGCTGAAAAGAGTGCGATCCATACGACGTCAACAAAGTGCCAGTAATACGAAACCACAATCGCAGTTGTTGCTTGAGAGTGTGTGAAGCGGCGAGCCTTAGCAACGCGCAACATCACAATGAGAAATGCAATCAGCCCGCCGGTTACGTGCAGACCGTGGAAGCCAGTTGCGATATAAAAAATTGATCCGTACGCAGTTGAAGAAAGGGTTAGGCCTTCTGAAACTAAAACCGCATATTCGTAAACCTGACCGGCAACGAAGAATGCACCCATGAGAAATGTGAGAGCAAACCACTCGCGCATTCCCCATTTGCTGATCTGTAAAAACGAACCAGTTCGCTTATTCTGAAAACGTTCTGCTGCAAAGACACCAAACTGACATGTAACTGATGAGAGAACCAAAATAGTTGTGTTCGCTGCAGCAAATGGAAGACTCAAAAGCTCTGCGCCTTCCGACCAGATAGTCGGACCTTGCACTGCACGAGTTGTGAAGTAAATTGCGAACAACCCCGCGAAAAACATTAACTCGCTAGAGAGCCAAACAATGGTTCCAACAGCGACCAGATTTGGACGCGAGATGCTGTGGGTTGTGGCTGTGCTGCTCATAGGGATGATTATTCCCGCAAAGGCGGTTGACTTCCACCGCTATGGACCTAGTTGCCCACGGCATTTTTGCCCAGACTGGGTGAAACGGGTCACTACAAATATGCGCCTTAAAAGTGGGCAACACACTATTAGGATGTGTCCATGGTTTCTGATGTACCAAAAGCCCACAAGAAGAAGCAGATCGCTCTCTATTCCGATGATAGTTCGGTCAGAGCTGCTGTGGTTCTTGCCCTAGGAAATCGAATTGCCGAGGATTTACCAGAACACGAGATTCACGAGTTTGCGACGGGTGCAGCGCTTCGCCAATACATCGACAGAAAATCTCTAGATGGCACATTCAAGATTGATTTGTTCATTTTGGATGGAGAGGCAACCCCAGAAGGTGGCCTCGGAGTAGCCCGTCAATTAAAGGATGAAGTTTTTAACTGTCCACCCGTATTGGCAATAACTGGACGCAAAGAAGATGCATGGCTAGCAGCGTGGTCAAAAGTTGAAGCATCCGTCATTCACCCCATAGATCCATTTACTCTCGCTCGCACTGTCGCAGAGTTATTGCGCGCCGGTTCACTCACTTCGGCTTAACTTCTCAATCGGCCCACCATGAGCGCGAGATGGAAAGAGTCTGTCGCTGCTCTTAATTCTGGCCTTAACTTAACTAGCACGGATGCGCAGTGGTTTATGCGCGAGATTCTCGAAGGCCGTGCAGAACCTGCGCTCCTTTCGGAGTTTTTGATTGCCCTAAAGAACAAGGGCGAAACCTCGGATGAAGTTGGTGCTTTTGTTGCAGAAATGTTTAATCACAGTGCACCAATTAGCATCACACAAAGATCAGTTGACACTGTTGGCACAGGTGGCGATGGCGCACACACCATCAATATTTCAACTACTGCGGCCATCATTGCTGCAGCAGCTGGCGCTCGCGTAGTTAAGCACGGCAATAGAGCTTCATCGTCTAAGTCTGGCGCTGCTGATTTGTTAGAGGCCCTGGGAGTTAACATCTCGTTGGACGGATCTGGCGTTGAAAAAACAGTTTCGGAATTAGGAATTGGTTTTTGTTTTGCGCAAAAGTTTCATCCGGCCATGAAAAATGCTGCAGCGGTGCGGAAAGAGTTAGGCGTGCCAACGGTTTTCAATATTTTGGGACCACTAGCTAACCCCGCAAAGCCGCAGGCAGCAGCTATTGGTGTTGCAAATGAACGAATGCACTTAGTTATGGCACAAGTTTTGGGCGATCGAGGTGTCGATGGTTTCGTTTTTCGTGGTGATGATGGATTAGATGAAATCACGCTAGCTACAACGACGTCAGTTTTATCCATTGGCGGAGGAACTATTGAAAGCGATCGCATACAACCTGGTGATTTTGGTTTATCGCCAGCACCAATTTCGGCACTTGTTGGAGGAGATGCCACCGAAAACGCGCGAATCACTCGAGCGATATTTGATGGCGAACACGGAGCGCCACGAGATGCGGTTTTACTTAACGCCGCCGCTGCGATTGCAGCATATGAAGGAGATTTGAACTCTGATATTCATCAACGTTTGCAAGCGGGACTAAAGCGCGCAGCAGATGCGATTGATTCAGGCAAAGCAACTGCGCTGCTAAACCAATGGGCAACACTGACGCAAACTCTCGCGTCGAAATAATTCACGGCGTACTCTTGCTTTCATGGGAGTAAATGGCGCACCAGCAGGTTATCTAGAAGATTTTGTGGCGATCGGAACAGGTGCGACAAAAGAGATTGGAATTCTCTTGGTTCACGGTTTTACTAGCTCACCATCTTCAATGCGACCTTGGGCAGAGTTCATGCACCAACAGGGATACACAGTGAGGGTGCCACGATTGCCTGGTCACGGCACTAAACCCGAAGATCTCAATAATGTGAAGTGGCAAGAGTGGACACGAAAGATTGAGAGCGAGTTACGAGAACTGCAGAAGAGTTGTTCAAAAATATTTGTTTTTGGCTTTTCGATGGGCGGTGCAATAACTCTTTACACCACGCAAAATCATCAAGAAAAAATCACCGGAATTGTCTTGGTGAATCCGATGATTCATATTCCATTTGTAACTCCGACAATGGCGAAGATTTACTCGAGATTCAAGAAAATGCGTTCTGCTCCCGGCAATGACATCAAGCGCAAGAACATCTCCGATTTTTCATACGATGTAAATCCACTCGTGGGCGTATATGAGCTCACGAAAATGCTCCAAGTTACCCGTGAGAATTTGGGAAAAGTAAGTATTCCAACCCTGCTATTTCACAGCACCGAAGATCACGTACTTCCGGTGTCAAATACGGAGATTATTCTTAAAGGGATAACTTCAAAAGATAAAGAACGAGTCGAGTTAACCAATAGTTACCACGTTGCGACCCTAGATCACGACATGGAGATTATCTTCGAAAATTCGCTTACTTTTGTGAAAGAGCGTTCTTAACCATATTTATTAAGATTTTTTCATCCACTTGCCAATCATTGGGTACTACAACAGTTTTTTTGTTTACTTTGTAACCTTTGAGCTGTGGCGCCATCTTCTTTAACACGTCAGAATCATAAGGTGCGATTAAAATATAATTTTTTGCCACGGATGCGCCGAAAACATAATGCGTGCCTTTACGAAGCATCGGCACATTCCAAGCTGTAACGAGTTCTAATTCAGGATACTTCGATTTAAGGATTCTAAAGACTTTTCTTAAGGTTTTAGCTTGGACTGGATCGATAGATTTGAAATAGTCATTGGGAGTTTCAAATTTACGTGTTGTGGTTGATCCGCGAGAGAACATAACCAAGGCATTGGCATGTGCCTGCGAGAACCCATAGTTTTCGCGAAGGTGAGCTATCTGTTCTGGGTATTTTTTATCTTTGAGCGTTGCCATGACCTTGAACCAATACTTCATCGGTTCGCCGTACTTCTTCTCTATGAGCGGAAAGTGCGCTTCGCGGCTTGGGTCTTTGGCAGGCATGGCTCAAGAGTATTACGGTTACGATTACTCCATGACATGGGTTCTGTTGGCTATTGCAATCGCGGCCGAAATTGTCGGGACCTTATTGCTCAAGCTCAGTGATGGCTTTACAAAGTTATGGCCGTCAATTGGAGTTCTTCTGGGTTATGCAACTGCTTTTGCGCTTTTGTCTCAGTCCTTAAAGAAAATTGATGTTGGAATCACTTATGCAATCTGGTCAGGATTTGGAATCATCGGAGCCGCAGTTGGTGGGATGATTTTTTTCAATCAAGAATTGACCAAGTTGAACATTATTGGCATGACAATCATCATCGCTGGTGTTGTGATCATGAACCTCGGCGGAGTTAGCCACTGATACGAATGAACAAGGTTCGAGTTTTTGAGTGGCTAGGTGTTGTAACAGCCATTGCTTATTCATTGCTGGTTGCATCTAACACAGGGCTGGAATTTATTGGATTTACCTTATTGCTTCTCAGTTCATTTCTTATCGGGGTATGGGCATTTCTCGGGAAACACCGCGGCATTCTTTTCCTGCAGTTCTTCTACGCTACGGCAGGCATAATCGGAATGATTCGTTGGTATAACTAGAGGCGAGCTATTCCAAAATTGTCTTCCAACTGATAATTTTCTCCAAATTTCAGCGAAAGCACGAGGCGGCCTGATGGATAAAAATCGCGAAACCGCCGGTCATGAGTATTTTTCTCAACTCTATGGCGCCGTTTCAACGCAAGGTGAGCCTCAACAAACAGTATTTGATAAATGGCGTGACAAGATTTTGTTTAATACTTATGCCAAATACAGCACCAACGAATTAACTCAATCTGATGTACTCGATGTTGGTTGCGGCTATGGGTGGCTCTTGGATGCATTTGAAGGTGCGCGGACCTTGTGCGGCGTAGATATAGCTCATCACGCAGTTGAAGTAGCAGCAGCACGAAAGCCCGAAAGATATTTCAAGCAGGGCGATCTTCACGACACAAGTCCCTTTGCTCAGAAGTTTGATTTGATTTTGGCGATTAACATCATCGAACATTTATCAAACCCAGAGGCGGGTATCCGGTCAATTAGTTCTTCTATTAAGCCCGGTGGCATTGTGCTTGTTCACATGCCAACCATTTCGAATTGGTTGACTCGCTGGGAGTACTCAAAACTCTATGACTCGGATCCAACACATATTTACAGACCTTCAGGAAAAACTGTGCGCAAACTCTTTGAAGTGCAAGGATTTGAAACGCTACGAGACTCGTATCTCCCGCATTTCCCAGCCGCTCTTACAAAGCTTTGGCCAATTCATCCCGCGTATTTAGCGGTATTTAAGAAGTCGACCCTGTAGCGCAGTATAAGTTTCCTTTTATTTCCTTCGGGCATCACGTGGCTTGATGGTTAATTCTTCTACTTGCAAACGATGAGCTTCGAATTCATTTATGGATGAATCACTTGGATATCCCAACGCAATTCCACAGAGCATTCGATAACCATCAGGTACATCAAACTCTTTGCGAACAACATCATCCCAAATGGCAACAGCGCCTTGGGCACAAGTTCCAAGCCCGTGCGCATGTGCAGATAGCATTAAATTTTGCATCATTAATCCTGCATCTGATGCCGCATAAATGTGAAGTGACTTGTGAACGTATACAAAAAGTTCTACAGGTGCCCCAAAGAATGAATAGTTTTTCGCCCACTGTTGATCACGGGCAGTGCGGTCTCCTCGTACTACGCCGAAGGTTTCGTACATCTCTCTTCCAACTCGTTCAGCACGTGGTTTTAATTCAGATGGGTAGGGCTTGGCAATCAAGCGATTGCTAGTCGGAAGTCCGTATCGGGAGTAAATAATTCTTAATTTATTCGATAAACCTTTGCGCATAATCTTGGAGAGAACACTCCATCGGGATAAAAACTCTTCACTAATTCTGTCGCGAATATCTCCCGACGATACAGCGACTTTAAAGGGACGAGTATTTGACCAACTTGGTGCGGTAAGGCTGTCTTGCAGAATTTTCTCAATTATCTCCGGTGGTACTGCCGTAGGAAGAAAATCACGAGTGCTTCGCCGTGAAGCTAGGAACTCTGAAAATTCTTCGGGTGTGAAGTTATGATTTGTTTTGACCACTCGTTCACTTTATCGAACAGTCATGGTTACTGATTGGTAATCGATCAGAGAAAATACTAAATAATTAAGTGTGGACGATACTGGGATCGAACCAGTGACCCCCACAATGTCAATGTGGTGCTCTACCGCTGAGCCAATCGTCCTTAGGTAGCAGAACTATACAACAGCTAATTTAGCGACCGAAATCGTCCTCAATACGCTCAATATCATCTTCGCCAAAGTACGTTCCGGTTTGAACTTCGATGAAAATAACTTCATTACTTCCAATGTTCGCAATCCGGTGTAGCTCGCCTTTGGCGATCGAAACGGTGTCGCCGGATGAAAGTTTTGAAACTTTGCCTTCCAGTGTTACTTCCGCACTTCCTTGAATTATGAACCAGTGTTCTGCACGTTTTTGATGGCGTTGATAAGAAAGACGTTTTCCCGGCAATACATAGATGCATTTAGTTTTATGAATTGCGCTCTCTTGCAAGATTTCATAACGACCCCAAGGACGTTGTGATTCATCTTGTTCGGCCATAGTGAGATTCTTTCATCCTCGTTGGTGAAATGAAATGCCTATAAATAATGGAGGTGGAAACGGGATTTGAACCCGTGTAGAGGGATTTGCAGTCCCTTGCCTCGCCTCTCGGCCATTCCACCATAGAAAGACCGCCACTTTTATCTTTTACATTAGTAAAGATATGTAAGTGGCGGTGAATCAGAGCGGACGACCGGGTTCGAACCGGCGACCTGAACCTTGGCAAGGTTCCGCGCTACCAACTGCGCTACGTCCGCGTATTGCAGGGCAAAATCTATCGCATGAGTGCTTAAGAGCCAAAGCGAGTCGCTAGCGACTAAGTTGTCCGCATGAACGCAGGGGCTGAACCGATCTTCTGGATGGGTAATCGATATGCAACGAATCTACAGCTCGTTACGCACGACCCCCGAGAAGTTACTGCAGATGGTTTCTGGGCGGTGTCTATTTCCTTTGAAGGCCAATGGACGTGTGCAAAATTCGCTGATGTAAAGCAATCCAATTTTTTCTCTGAAGGTTCTGAATTTGTAACCAACAACTTTTCTTCTTCAATGAGTAAAGCCGAATACGTTTCCTATGTCTCAAACATCCAGGAATACGTTTCCAATGGTGAGGTTTACCAGGCAAATGCATGTCGAATTTTAAGCGCAACAATTCCACCTGATTTTTCTTTAGCGCCGCTCTTTGCCTCAATTTTGCAAAACAATCCAGCGCCCTACTCTTCTTATCTTCGAATACCTGGCCTTGAAATGGCATCAGCATCTCCT
>Ga0315905_10004518_pt1 | contig 14221 bp, 15 predicted proteins | sample LakEriMetagenome_5_FD_203522 | JGI IMG/M metagenome (GOLD analysis project Ga0315905, IMG submission 203522) | Freshwater fungal communities from buoy surface, Lake Erie, Ohio, United States - Buoy 4 MA121 | ecosystem: Environmental > Aquatic > Freshwater > Lake | place: USA: Lake Erie, Ohio... | reverse complement strand
CCGCGACATAATTCACGAAATGCCCGTTGACACCCCAAAGCGCCCCGGCTAAACCCCGGCCCACTGAAAACGTGCCCAGATGGCGGAATTGGTAGACGCACTGGTTTCAGGTACCAGCGCTGCAAGGCGTGGAGGTTCGAGTCCTCTTCTGGGCACCATTTCGTTCAACAGACCGCCCTCGGGCGGTCTTTTGCTTTTCAGGGCTTACCGACGTTGACCCATGGCGCGGGCGGGGCTAAGCCGCTTGCAACCCTGATGATCGGACGGACCTCGTGACCATTCACCTTCACCAAAACGACCTGCCCGATGGGCTGGACCTTGGCCCCGTCGTGGCCATTGACACCGAAACCATGGGCCTAGACCCGCGCCGCGACCGGCTCTGCGTGGTGCAGCTGTCGGATGGCAAGGGCGATGCGCATCTGGTGCAGATCGCGCGCGGCCAGACAACGGCACCGAATCTGCAGCGGCTGTTGACCGATCCGGCGGTGCTGAAGCTCTTTCACTTTGGCCGCTTTGACATTGCCGCCTTGCAAAAAGCCTTTGGCGTGCGCACTGCGCCGGTCTGGTGCACCAAGATCGCCTCAAGGCTGATCCGCACCTATACGGATCGGCATGGGCTGAAATACCTGTTGATGGAATATGCGGGCGTCGATGTCTCGAAGGCCCAGCAAACCAGCGATTGGGGTTCGGCCACGCTGACCGAGGCGCAAAAGGACTATGCGGCGTCAGATGTCCTTTATCTGCACAAGCTGAAAGCCGCGCTCGAGACAATCTTGCACCGCGAGGGGCGGATGGCGCTGGCGCAATCCTGCTTTGACTTCCTGCCCACACGGGCGGAACTGGACCTTTTGGGCTGGGATGAGCCGAATGACCTCTTCCACCACTGATTTTCTGGCCACAGGTCGCAGGGTCATCGCCCGCGAGGCCGAGGCCCTGACCCTCTTGGGCGACAGCCTTGGCGACAGTTTTGGCCGCGCGGTTGAGCTGATTCTGGCCGCCAAGGGCCGAGTGATCGTGTCGGGCATGGGCAAATCAGGCCATATCGCCCGCAAGATTGCCGCAACTTTGGCCTCAACCGGCACGCCCGCGCATTTCGTGCACCCCGCCGAGGCCAGCCACGGCGATCTGGGGATGGTGACACACGGTGACGTGGCGCTGGTTTTGTCCAATTCTGGCGAGACGTCGGAACTCGCCGATATCGTCGCGCATACCCGACGATTCTCGATCCCGCTGATCGGGGTTGCGGGGCGCGACGGCTCAACGCTGTTGCGACAATCGGATGTGGCGATCCTTTTGCCGCCAGCGCCCGAGGCCTGTGAAACCGGGATTGTGCCGACCACATCGACCACCATGACGCTGGCTTTGGGCGATGCCTTGGCGATTGCCCTGATGGAGCATCGCGCCTTTACCCCCGAGCATTTCCGCATGTTCCACCCCGGTGGCAAGCTGGGCGCGAAACTTCTGAAGGTGCGCGACCTGATGCATGCCGAACTGCCCTTGATCGGGCATGACAGCCCGATGGGCGACGCGCTGTTGGAGATCAGCCGCAAAGGCTTTGGCGTGGTCGGCGTCACCGATGATGCGGGCCTTTTGGCCGGTATTGTCACCGACGGCGACTTGCGCCGCCATATGGAGGGGCTTTTGGCCCTGACCGCCGGGCAGGTCATGACGCGCGCGCCCCGCACCGTGGCGCCCGATGCGCTGGCCGAAACGGCGGTGGCCTTGATGAATGATCGCAAGATCACCTGCCTCTTCGTCGTCGACCCGGCCCAACCCGGCCGTGTTCAGGGCATCTTGCACATCCACGATTGCCTGCGCGCCGGAGTGGTCTAGGTGGCGCGGAACCCCGCCCAAGACAATCTTCACTCCCGGATCGTGATGATCCTGAAGGTCACGATGCCCTTGGTGGCGCTGGCCATACTGTCCTCCTTGTTTCTGTTTTCCCGCGAGATCGACCCGGAAGACGCGATTCCCTATGCCGATGTCGAAATCGCCGACCGGCTGGCCCAGCCGCGGATGACCGAGGCAGGCTTTTCAACCGTGACATCGGATGGGGCCACGCTGACCCTGGCAGCCGATGAAGCTACGCCCAGCGAAGGCGGCGGGCGGGTGACCGGGCTGAAGGGTGAGCTTTCAACAGCCGATGGCTTTCGCACCGAGATATCGGCGGGCTCAGGACAGCTTGACAACAACGCTGGCACGGTTGTGCTGGACGCAGGGGTTCGGATTGCAACCTCAACCGGCTATGAGGTGACGACCGACCGGCTGACGCTCGGCACCGATCGCAGCTTTATGGAAAGCGGCGGCGCGGTGCTGGCAACAGCCCCCATCGGTCAGCTTGAAGCGGGCGGGCTGCGCATGGATGTGACAGGTGATGGCAAAACCCATCTTCTGGTTTTCAATAAGGGCGTGCGCCTGATATACCAGCCCAACCACTGACGGATTTTTCAGATGCGCAGCCGTTTCATTCCCCTTTTCCTTGCGGCAGCCTTGGCGCTGCCCTTGGGCGCGGCCCTGGCGCAGGGGACGAATGTCGCTTTTGGCGGGCTGAAGGCGGACACGCGGCTGCCGGTTGAGGTGACGGCCGAGAACCTGACCGTGAACCAAACCGATGGAACTGCGATTTTTTCGGGCGATGTTCTGGTCAAACAGGGTGAAATGCGGATGCAGGCCGGCGAGGTTCGCGTGGAATATGACGCAACCGGCAAGTCAATCTCTCGCCTGCTGGCCACAGGCGGGGTCTTGGTGGTGAATGCCACCGATGCCGCCGAAGCGGCAGAGGCTGACTATACCATCGCCACCGGCGAAGTGGTCATGACGGGTGGGGTTTTGATGACCCAAGGGCAGGCTGCGATCAAGGGCGAGCGGTTGGTGATCAACCTCAAGACCGGGACCGGGCGGATGGAGGGTGGCGTGACCACCACCTTCACGCCGGGAGGGGATTGATGCCCCAGTCTCCGAACTCCTCGCCGGTCCAAGGCCCGGACCTGACCGTCACAGACGGCAGTGGCGGGCTGTCCATCATCAACCTGCGCAAAAGCTACAAGCGGCGGCCGGTGATCCGGGATGTATCCTTGCAGCTGAACCGGGGCGAGGTGGTGGCCCTTCTTGGCCCCAACGGCAGCGGCAAGACAACGACCTTTTATGCCATCGCCGGGCTGGTGACACCCGAAGGCGGTCAGGTGCTGATCGATGGGCGCGACGTCACAACGCTGCCCATGTACCGCCGCGCGCGGCTGGGAATCGGCTATTTGCCGCAAGAAGTGTCAATCTTTCGCGGCCTCTCGGTTGAGGACAACATTCTGGCGGTGCTAGAGATCGGCATCTCGGACCGCCACAAGCGGCGTGAGCGGCTGGAAGAGCTGTTGTCCGAGTTTTCCATCACCCATCTGCGCCGCGCACCGGCCTTGGCCCTGTCAGGCGGAGAGCGGCGGCGGGTGGAGATTGCCCGTTGTCTGGCTGCCGACCCGAAATATCTGTTGCTGGACGAACCTTTCGCTGGGGTTGACCCGATTGCGGTGGGCGAAATCCGCCATCTGGTGCAGGATCTGAAATCGCGCGGGATTGGGGTTCTCATCACCGATCACAACGTCCGTGAGACGCTGGAAATCGTGGATCGGGCCTATATCCTGCATGACGGGACCGTGCTGAAACACGGCACCACAGATGAGATCGTTCGCGATGAAATGGTGCGGCGCGTCTATCTGGGCGAGAACTTCCGCATCATTTGAAACAACCGTGCACGGCATGGTTGACAACCGCCCCTACCCATCCCCAAATGAGAGGGATGCAAGCGTCTGTTGCCCTTCATGGTCTTGACGATGCGGCCGGTCCCCGGCCCCGCCACAAACCTGATGTGGCCAAGAATTCCCAACCAAGAACCACAAGAACCCACAGCCCCGGCGGGCAGACCGGGACTGGTTACCTGCGCGAAGGAGGCATCATGCGCTATCAGATCAGCGGCAAGCAAATCGACATTGGTGAGGCACTTCAGACCCATGTGAAGGCCGAACTTGGCGAGGTCGTCGAGAAATACGCGCAACGCCCGACCGAGGCTGTTGTGGTGTTCTCAAAGTCGGCCCACGAGTATGTTTGCGAGGCAACGATCCATCTTTCGACGGGTCTTTCAGCGCAAGCCAAAGGTCATGCCACTGAAATCTATGCGGCATTTGAATCGTGCCGAGAGAAGATGGACAAGCAGCTGCGCCGCTACAAGCGCCGCATCCGCAACCACCACCACAGCCGTCCGGTCCCTGTTGAATTCGGTGGGGCATCCTCGTATATCCTCGCGCCAACGGAGGAACCCGAAGACGAGGACACGGGCGAGCTGCAGCCCATCGTGATCGCCGAAATGGAGACGAAGATTCCTTCGGTCACTGTCGGCGAAGCGGTGATGCAGCTAGAGCTTGGCGGTCAACGGATGCTGGTGTTTCGCAACGAAGGACATGGCGGGGTTAACGTCGTATATCGCCGGGATGACGGCAATATCGGCTGGATCGACCCGCGCAACAGCAAATAAGCCGCCCGTCAGGGATGGCGCACACGGGAACTGCCGATGGACCTGTCGAAACTTCTGACCCCCGCCGCAGTGCGGGTCATGGGCCAGATGACAAGTAAAAAGCGTCTCTTCCAGGAACTGGGAGAGATTGCCTCTCAGGCCTATGGCCTGACGGCGGCTATGGCCATTGATGGGTTGCAAGAGCGTGAAAGTCTTGGGCCAACCGGCGTGGGCAATGGCATTGCCCTGCCCCATGCCCGCCTGATCGGGCTGGAAAAGATCACTGGCATTTTTCTGCGGCTCGAAAAGCCGTTGGATTATGAAAGCGTCGATCGTCAGCCGGTGGATTTGGTATTCTGCCTGCTGGCCCCCAAGGATTCGGGCGTGGATCACCTGAAAGCGCTGGCCCTTGTCAGCCGCACGATGCGCGACGCAGGCATCTGCGCCAAGCTGCGCGCCAATTCCGATGTGTCCAAGCTTTACGCGATCCTGACCGAGAGCAAGGCGCCGCAAGCGGCCTGATCACTTGACGAGATAAGGCCGACCGCGCCGGTTGGCGCCAAGGGGCAAAACGCCGGTGGCCGGAAAATCCCCCATCAGGATAGGCTGCATGCCCTGATTTCGCAGATTTTGCAGGAATTGACTAAAGCCGGTCAGGTCCGCCAAACGCGGCGCCTCGGTCAGACGGCGCAGGCTGCGCGGGCTGATCTCATCGACGATGGTTTGCAAAGGCTCCATCGGGTTTTCGACAAACTCGGCCAAGGTCCAGGTTCGGACCCGCGCCTTGACCCAAGACGCGCGCAGGATCGTCAGAAACTCCGCCTCGATCTTTTGCAACTGGGCCGCTTCGCGGCGGATATCCCCGAAATTTCGGTTGGAATGGAACAAGGGAATGGCCCAAGCCCCCGAGATCACCGAGATCTGGGCATTGGCATCGGCGGCCATGAACCACTTCAGGTCCTGATTGTCGCCCGGCCCGAATTGAAAGCACTGACGCTCGCCCCTTGTGTTCCAGATCAAGCTGGTCAGAAAGCTTTTCGGGTTATAGTCGCGCATCGCCGCGCTGTCGCACAGCGCGCCGTTGTAGACAGAATCGCCCCCGGCAAAATGCACGCGATCAGGCGCGAACAAATGGCCATGCACCCGGGTACCGGTGGCCTTGCCCAGCCAGATTTCAAAATTCTCAAAAAGGTCAGAGAACCCTTCGAACACTGAATAGGGCGCGGCGGTGCGACCGTTCTCCCAATTCTCATTGGGATGGCGCGATTGCATGTAAAGCCCGGCCCGTCCTTTGGTGCGCCGTTCCACCGCACGGGCGAAAAGCCGGTCAATCTTGCCAGGGTTGGGTTCCGCCGCCGCCTGACCGCTGGGGTCGCTCGACAGAAAGCTGTCATAAAGCCGGTCGGCATGGGGCCAGATCTTGCGGGCCACAAAGCAATCCGACCGGCGCAGGATCTGCAGATGGTCATCGTAAAAGATATGTGGTTTGCCCTGAAAATCGAACTTCGACAGGGTCAACGACCGGCTTTCCACCTGATCTGACACTTGGCGGACAAGCGTTTGAAAATAGGATTCATCCGGAATCCAGACATGACGGAAATAGCGGTCAATCTCGGACCTGTCGGGGTTGTCCAAAATGGCCGACAGGGTTTGGCGCGTGAGGCACCACCACTGGCTGCCCAGATGCGGCACGATGCCCGCCGGGACCCGCCGTTTCAGCCTGATGCGGCGTTGCAGGCGCACATAGGCGTCAAACAGCCGCCGCTGCTTGCGCCAGCTGAAGGGGAACCGCATGGTAAAGCGTTCCAGATTCAGCCCGCCAATCGTCCAACCCACATCTTCGGTGGTGACGCTTTCGATAAAGTCAGTGCGCGGGCGTTCATCCAGATAGCGCACCAGTTCCGCCACCGGACGCAGGGGGAGGCAGGACCCTGAGGAGAGATAGACATGCCGCACCTGCGGAAAGTCTTGCAGCATGATGGTTGCGGCTTCTTGAGTGGCCGCCACGATGCCCCATGTGCCCCATTCGCAGGCATGGCGCCCGGAAAACCGCACATTCGGCAGATCGGCCAAGGCTTTGACGATGCCGTCATAGCCCTTGCGCCGAACGCGCTTGTCAACGTGGATCACCACTGGGCAGCCCTGCGTCGCCCAGTGCCGCGCCACCTGTGCGGCGCGGTCCAGTGCCGTGTGGCACAGCATGAGAAAGCCAACGCTCATGCCCAGTTTCCTTTGGACATAAGACCCAAAATCTCAAGCTGGCGCCAGTTGATGTATTTCTCAGACCACTTGCACCACAGGTCTGGCTGCTTGGCGATGGCAAGCCGATAGGCACGGTATTCGTGGCTGTTGGCATAGTGCTGCTTGCGCTGCATCTCCTCTTCGGCCTTGTGGGCGAAGGTATCAAGGAACTTGGCGTGCAGCAAAACACCCGAAGCCTTTTCACCTCCCCATTCGTCATAAACCTGATTAAGCCCGCGCGGCAAAAGCATGTGGGTGGAGGAGGCATAGGCGTAAGACCGATTCCAGCGCACCAAGGGCACCTTGTTCAGGGCCGGGGCACGTTCGGGCAAATCGGGGAAGAACATGCGCGCGCGAGGGCCACCTTGAATCCACAGATTGCCGTATTTGCGGTTGCGCTGGATTGTATAGTTGCCGCTGTCAAACCATTGGGCAATTTCAAAAGGATCCTGCCCCTCATGATAGGGTTGGGCGTCAAACGGGCCTTTGGGATACATATCCAGAAGCATGGCCGAAAAGGACTTGATCGAGGAGGCATCCAGCCAATCGGTCAACGCACGCAGCGGGCGCGTGTCACAGAAGGGATAGACGAAGAATTCGTCGGGATCGACCACAAGGCACCAGTGGTTATGGCCGTGTTTCATTTGCAACCAGTTCAGCCAATCCACGCCAAAGCGGGCGCGTTTGTAGCTGTGCGGGGTGGTCCACAGCGACACATCGGGCTGTTCGGCCAGATATTCGCGGCTGCCATCGTCGCTGTCATTGTCGACGATGAAGAAATGGTTGACGCCCATCTCCCGGTAGTAGCGCAAGAAAAATGGCAGACGGACACGTTCGTTGCGCAAGGTGGAAAAGACCAGGATCGCATCGCTGGAGAGGCTGGCGGAACGGTCTGCAACCACGCGCAATTCGCGGCGTTTTCGAAACGCTCGGAAAAGCCAGCGCTTGCGCGCAAGGCGCAGCTTATATTTTGAAAAAATGCTCAAACCAAAAAATCCTGCCTGCAACCACCGTCCTTTACCCACACCTATCACGCAAGGCTTAAGACCGTCTTGAAATGCGCATCCCAAGTAGGGGCCTGCCATACGGTCTTTTCGCCATCGATCTGCGGCAGGGCTGCCTGTCGAACGATTGTCTCTACCCAAGGATATAGGTCTGTTGCGTGCAGGTAAACCGCCTTGTTTCCAAGGAGTTCGCGCGTGACGGCGAGATCCGTCGCAATCACGGGCGTGCCAAGGCTTGCCGCCTCAACCGGAGGTAGGCCAAACCCTTCGGCCAGCGAGGGGGCCAAGAGGGCGCGCGCGTGGGCGACAAGGGCCGCCACCGCGCCATCGGGCAGGCCATGCAGGACCCGAACCGGCCCATCGGCGGGCAAGGCATCAAGCCGGGCCAGAAGGGCGGGATCGGCCCAGCCCCGGTTGCCGACGATGTAAAGCCGGGGTGCCGGGGTCGGCAGGCGGGCCCAGACATCCAGCAAGAAGGTGTGGTTCTTGCGCGGCTCGATCGTGCCAAGGGTCACGAAATAGGGGGCCGAAAGATCAAGCCCATGGGGCAGCAAGGCCGAGTCCGGCGCGGCAAGATCGACGCCGATGGGTGCGACAAGCCCCGGCGGCACGCGGCCCAGAAGGGCCAGCTGCGCCTCAGTCAGGCGACGGGTGGCTTCGGTCAGGTGGATGATCCTGCTGGCATGGACGGAAACGGCGGCAAGGCGTGCGCGAAAGGGCTCCACCGTGCCGGGCCGGGCAAACTGCGGATGGTCCAAGGGAATGGTGTCATGGATCAGAACGGCCACCGAAAGACCCGCACGGGAAAGACTGGCGAGAGCCTTCTCGCCTAGGTTGACATGTCCGACATTCAGGTAGCTTGTGCCCTGCGGCAGCCGACGCAGCAGGCGCGGCAAAAATGGCCGGGCCGCGCGGGCGATGGCAAGCTGACGCGCGGCGGTTTCGGCGCGGGCGCGGATAGGATCGTGGCGATGAACGAGGCGTGACAGCAGGTCCGCCGGGGGCAAGCCCACCTTGCCGCTGACGATCTGGGCAAAGCGGGCGCAGCCGGGCTGGTCCAGCAAAAGCCAGCCCACCCCGCTGCGTACCAGACCGAAAAGCGGGGTCTCGCGCGATGCAAGATGGGAAAGATAGGTGCGTTCAACCCGGTCTATGCCCGTCATCGGGCCGCGCCCTAAACGCGAAACCAGCCGCGTGAGATCCAGAAGCCGGGCCGTGACCACAGTTTACTGCGCGGCCTTTTGCAGGGACATCATGTCATGCAGATAGGCCGAAAACTCATCCCGCAGATCGGGGCGGGCCAGACCAAAGGCCACGGTGGCCTGCAAGAACCCGGATTTCGACCCGCAGTCATAGCGCTGACCGCGGAAGCGGTAGCCATAGACCTTGCCGGACTTGGTCTCTTCAGCAATGGCGTCGGTCAGCTGGATTTCACCACCCGCGCCTTGCTTGCGTTTGTTAAGATTGGTCAGAACCTTGGGCTGCAGGATATAGCGGCCGATCACGGCCAGATTGGACGGCGCATCGGCGGTATTGGGTTTTTCCACCATGCCTTTGGCTTCGACGATGGAACCCATGTCTTGGCCGATATCCAAAATACCATAGCTGGAGGCCTTTTCCGGCGAAACCTCCATCGCGGCGACCATGTTGCCGCCGGTTTGCTCATAGGCTTCCATCATTTGCTGCAGACAGGGCTTTTCAGCGGCGATCACATCATCGGGCAAGAGAACCGCGAAGGGCTCATTGCCGATCAGACGGCGCGCGCACCAGACGGCATGGCCCAAACCAAGCGGGCGGTTCTGCCGCAGATAGGCGATGGCCCCGGAATCCATGTTGGTTTCCTTGAGGATTTCAAGAAGTTCCTCTTTGCCCGCCTTGCGCAGGGTGTTCTCAAGCTCGGGCGCGTGATCGAAGTAATCCTCAAGCGCGGATTTGCCTTTGGAGGTGACGAAGATGAATTCCTTGATGCCGGCGGCCCGCGCCTCATCAATCGCGTATTGAATAAGCGGGCGGTCGACGAGGGTCATGATTTCCTTGGGGATCGACTTGGTCGCCGGCAAGAACCGGGTGCCCAAGCCAGCGACAGGAAACACTGCCTTTGTGACTTTTTTCGCCTTCATTTCTATACCTTCGCTCCAACGGCTTTTGGCCAAGATTAAATACTATCGCGCAACGTTTAACAGAGAATTTGGCCAAATCATGGCGGAGACACCAGATATGGTGATTATTAGCACACAACCATGACTCACGGGATAGGTATTCGGTCAACCCGGTTGGGTCCATCAACAGGACGAAACGGCGCGACACGGGCAGTTTCTTCGGCAATGCGCGCGCGAAACAGTGCAAGGCGCAGGCGCGGGCCTTGGCGGGTGGACCAGCCGAACACCCCGCCGGTTTGCAGCCAAAAGCCTTGGTCGGTGAACGCCGTCCGGTGCGCGCGCGGGCTTGGGGCGAGGCAGATTACCGTCACGATCTGACCAGAAGCCACAGCCTTGGCCGCCGCGCTGAGCAGCCGGTGCCTTTGCCAACTGCGTCCCGCAAGGATGTGCCCCGCCCTTGGGCCCGTCGCGGGAAGCTGCAGAAAGGCAGCGTCAGGTTCCGCCGAGGCCTTCATCGGCCGCAACGGGCGGGCCATCCCGTCGTCCCAACCTGTCGCCAGACTGGCCAAAAGCGCCTCAGCCTCGTCCTCGTTCACGCGGCGCGCGCGACGCAGATCGGCCACGCGGCTGCGCTGCGCCTCGATGGCGGGGATTGTCTCCTGCTCCACGACATCCGGCGCATGGCGGCGCAGGAACACAGCGATGGAAGCGGCAATTTCATGCAGAGATGTCGGCACCCGGTCCTCACGCCGTCGCGCGCTTGCCGCAAAGCCGTGATGCACCTGCGCGTCAGGGACCACCGCCGTCTGCCCATGCCCGGCCAGCCGCAGGTTCACATCCGCCTCATCCAGATAAAACCGCAAGGCCGGGTCAAAGCTACCAATGGCCAGAAGCGCAGAACGACGAAAGGCGCAGTTGGTGCCTTGGGTCTTGACCGCACGCGACGGGGTGCCGGGGTAGGTTGCGGCATGGGCGGGCAAGGGGTGGTCAAAGCCAAAGGCATCCACCTCGCAGGCCTTCCATTGAAAGGAGATCCCATTGCGCCCCCGCACAAAGCCGGTGGCAGCCACCACCTTTGGGTCAGCAAAGGCGGCGCACAGGCGCGAAATCCACGTCGGTTCCGCCACCGCGTCATCATCGATAAAGGCCACAACAGGAGCCGCCGCTGCGGCAAGGCCCAAGTTACGGGCGGCCGAGATATTGGCCTCATCAAACGGAACCAGTTTCAGCGCCAGCCCCGTAGCCTTGGACGCAGCCAAGCCTTCGGGATCGGCCACGACGATCACCTCGATCTGCGGATGATCCTGCTGGGCCAGCGCCATCAGACAGCGCCCCAGCGCCGCCGCGCGGTGGCGGCTGACGACGATGACGCTGGCGGCGGGCAGGGTCATCCCATCTCTGCCATCATGGCCTCAATCACCGGCACGTCCGAGGGGTTGTTCAACTCCCAGAACTGGCGGCCCTTGGCCTGCACTTCAACGCACAGAACCTGCCGCCCGTTTTCAAGGAACCGCAACTGCTCCAGCCCCTCCAGCGTTTCCAACGGGCCGATGGGCCACGTCGGATAGGCCGCCAGCGCGGCCGGGCGATAGGCATAAACGCCGACATGGTGGAACACCGGGGTCTCGGCATCATCGGCATAGGTCTTGGCCGTAAAGGGGATCACCTCTTTCGAGAAATAGAGCCCCCGCATCCCCGCCCCAAACACCGCTGTTGTGCCACCCACCCGGCCCGCGCGGCGGTCGGCCAAAAAGCCGTTCAGCGCCCGGCCGTCGCAGCGCAGCACGGGTGTGGCGATATCGGCCCCCGGATCGGCCAGAAGCCCGCGCACAAGGTCCTCGACGAACCATGCAGGCGTCAGCGGCGCATCGCCTTGCAGATTCACCACCACATCATAGTCGGGCAGCTTGGCCGCCACCTCGGCGCAGCGTTCGGTGCCGTTTTGCGCATCGGACGAGGTCATCACCACCTCGGCCCCAAAGGCTTCGGCATGGGTGCGGATGCGGTCATCGTCGGTGGCGACCACCACCCGATCCACACCCTTGACGGCCATCGCGGCCTCCCAACTGCGGCGGATCAGGGTTTTCTCGCCATCGGGGCCTTTCAAGGACACCAAAGGCTTTCCCGGATAGCGGGTAGAGGCATAGCGGGCGGGAATGGCGATAAGCACGCTCATTTCTTCAACTCCACGCCGGGGCCATGGGCAATGAAGAACGGGTTGTCCCAGCCCGGCTTGCCATAGGCCAAGGGGCTGTGATCGTCAAAGCGCACCACATGGCCGCCTGCGCCGCGCAAGACGGCATCGCCTGCGGCGGTGTCCCATTCCATTGTGCGGCCAAGGCGCGGGTAAAGATCGGCCTCGCCCGTGGCCACCAGACAGAATTTCAGACTAGAGCCTGCCGATTTCATATCCTTGCAGGCGTATTTGCCGATGTAGTCATCGGTCGCCGCATCGCGGTGCGATTTGGAGGCCACCACCATCAGCGCCGCATTGTCGGGCTGTGACACCGAAATGGCACGGGTCGCCCCCGCTGCCACCTTGTCCAAAGCGCCGGTTTCTTCCACCGCCTGACCGTCAGCGCGCGTGTAGAACAGCCGCCCTTGGGCCGGGGCATAGACCACCCCACGCAGCGGCACGCCGTTCTCAACATAAGCGATGTTCACCGTGAAATCGCCCCTGCGCTGGACGAATTCCTTGGTGCCATCCAGCGGATCAACGATCAAAAAGGTCTGCGCCGTCAGCGCGTGGCTCGCGGCCTGCTCCTCGGTGATCAAGACAACATCGGGGAACGCCGCCCGCAGCCCGGCCGAGATGATCGCATCGGCAGCCTCATCAGCCTCGGTCACCGGGCTGGCATCACTTTTGGATGTCACCTCGAACTCAGGGCCGTTGTAGACCTCCATGATGCGGTCTCCCGCTTCAAGGGCAAGGCGGCGGATGATCGGAATCAGGCGGTCGAAATCCATGGTCGGTCCTTTAAGTGGGGCAAAATCGCCCTTGGCGTTGATTAAACATAACCTCGCCTTTATCATGCCTTGAAAAGGGAACAGCAAGATTTCCGGTGTAAACGGGGCCCAGACCCCGAGTGAGGTGATGCAGATGTTTCAGCCCAGCGTGCCGCGTACCCGCATTGGCAGCACAGTTGCATTCCTTGAACTGATCTTCCACGCCACTGTACGCCATGTCCGTAAATCGAACGGCAATGCCATTGTCGGGCTTTTGGTGTCTATCGCGCAGTCATTGGTGGGCATCGGCGTGATGGTGCTGATGTTCAGCCTGATCGGGCGCGGGATCGGCACGCAGGTCCGGGGTGATTTCATCTTGTACATCATGTCGGGCATCTTCAGCTTTATGACCCATTCCAAAACCATCAAGGCGGTGTCCAGCGCCGATGGCCCGACCTCGGCCATGATGAAACATGCGCCCATGAACACCATCGTATCGGTATCTGCTGCCGCCCTTTCGGCGCTGTATCTGCAAACCCTGTCGGCGGCGGTGATCTTGTTTGGGTATCATGCCCTGTGGACCCCCATCACCATCGATGAGCCGGTGGGCGTGGCGGCGATGTATCTCTTGTCATGGTCCTCGGGCATTGGGATCGGGCTGATCTTCAAGGCCGCCACCCCTTGGGCGCCCGACTTTTTCACCGTGGCCACCACGGCCTACACGCGGGCCAATATGGTGTTTTCGGGCAAGATGTTCGTCGCCAATATGACCCCGACGCATATTCTGGCGATCTTTATGTGGAACCCCTTGTTCCACTGCATCGACCAGACGCGGGGCTATATGTTCCTGAACTATGACCCGCGCTACACTTCGGCGCTTTATCCGGTGATCACCACCTTCGTGCTGATCGTCATCGGCCTGATGGCCGAGCGCTATACCGAAAAACACATCTCAGCCAGTTGGAACGCCAAACGCTAAAGCGGGGGTTTCTTGGCCCTGGCCTTGGGGTTGCGCCGGGCTTGGGGTGAGCATCCGGTGCTGTCCCGGTGCTGTCATTCTCAACTTTCTAAGGATTCTTCTGATTGCAAAGCGCTTAGCCCGCTTGCAGGCCCAATTGCCCCCCCCTATATACGCCCTGAAGCCGGAATGAGGCGGATGCCTTTTTCTGAGTCTCACATGGGATCGGGTCGGAATGCCATCTTGGGTTCCGCCTACATCATCGCCTAAGGAAAGGGACACTCATGGCCAAAGTCATTGGTATTGACCTCGGGACGACCAACTCTTGCGTTGCCATCATGGACGGCTCGCAGCCCCGGATCATCGAAAACGCTGAAGGTGCGCGCACCACGCCGTCGATCGTCGGTTTCACCGAAACCGAACGTCTGGTCGGTCAGGCCGCCAAGCGTCAGGCAGTCACCAACGCCGCGAACAC
>Ga0315905_10004517_pt1 | contig 14222 bp, 14 predicted proteins | sample LakEriMetagenome_5_FD_203522 | JGI IMG/M metagenome (GOLD analysis project Ga0315905, IMG submission 203522) | Freshwater fungal communities from buoy surface, Lake Erie, Ohio, United States - Buoy 4 MA121 | ecosystem: Environmental > Aquatic > Freshwater > Lake | place: USA: Lake Erie, Ohio... | reverse complement strand
GGAGGGAAAAGTCTTTCATAGCGTTTACCAGTGGGGAAAAAAGTCAGCCCGGTGAGGAGCAATTTGGAAAACGGCTTGGGCTGACAGTTATTAATGTAGGGGGGGGATTTGTCAATGGTGTGACGAGGGCATGAATTTTCTGTGTCAGGCAAAACTCGGCTTATTAATGGTTCAACAGTCGTCCAACAATTTGGTGGTTAATGCTTCGGGGAGAATATCTAAGCCGCATAAAACTCGCTGGGTGTTGGACATGTCGCCAATAATGCGTTGTAGGGGCGGGGGCAATTGTTTAATTAGGGTCGGAGTGACCATGATTTTTTCTTCTTCGGCTAGCTGGGGTTGTTCCAATACGTCAATAATTTCAACGCTGTATTGATTGCTTAATTCTTCTTGGCAAATTCGGCAAACATTGGCGATCGCCTGTTGAGACCGGATGGAGTTGCCGGTAATATATAATCTCAATAAGTATTTGTTCATGGAATAGGATAATAAAAATAGGTTTGAAAAATCTGGCAGCGGTAATTTATTGTTTGAAAAATGAAAATTTTGCGGGGTACTGATTATTCAGGGGGTAACCGCGAGGAAATATTGAGATTATTTAAGCCAATATAATACTTTCGATAAAAGCTAGTCAAATACCCCATTAATTCCAATACCATTAAACGCCCTTCAACGACATAGGCTTGGGCTTTGGCTAAATTAATATTGCGATTTTTTTCTTTGAGGGTTGTGGAATGGAGATCTACCACATCCCTCGGACTGGCTTTGAGAAAGCCTAATTTATCCGCTAATAATCGTAATTTTTCAGAAAGATTATGATCGACTCGAAAAGCCCGCTGCTCTAAGGCTAAATCGAGTAGCTCACCGTAGCCTTGCTTAAGTTCTTGAAACATCTCTGGAAAACAAACTTTGATGGTATCCGAGCCAAACATTCTGGCGGTAATGCTGGTGGTGGAATTAACCAATAATTCTAAATCTTGATATTCCTGTTGCTGGTTAGCAAGCCGTTGTTGACTTTCAAGATTGGCGCGATAATTTTGGCGTTCTAAGGCCGACAGGACTTCATAGTGGAGTAAGTTTGCGTCTAAGTTTTTAAGGCGTAAATAACCATCTGCGCCGTGCTGAAAGGCTTGAATAACTAAATTTTCATCTTCACTTTCCGTCAAAACAATAACGGCTTTTTCAGAAGAAGTTTGACGCAATTTTACTAGGGACGGAATCCCTTGAATATCCGGCAAAAATAAATCTAATAATAAAACATCAAATGTCTGCTCTTGGCAAAGGGCGATCGCCGCTTTAAGGGTCGGGGCGGTGGAAAAGGTAACGTCAAAGTTGTCCGCTAATCGAGATTTGGGCGATTGATTCAGAAATGTTTTAATTAGTTCGATGGTCACGGACTCATCTTCAATCAGAAGAATATGGCAAGGGTTCTGATTCATCTCAATGATCGCCAACTCAGCAGCGCCTCCCTCCGAATAATCACAATCATAGTCATTTTGTTGTCACTTTTATTATTAATCAATTAGCACAGACGACCGTCTTCGAGTTCAATAATTCGGTCGGCCACATCCAAAATACGGTTATCGTGGGTGACAATCAAAATAGTGGAACCCTGTTCCCGCGCTAAGGTTCGCATCAATTCCACCACGTCATGGCCCGATTTACTATCTAAGGCGGCGGTGGGTTCGTCGGCCAAGATCATTTTGGGATGACTGACTAATGCCCTGGCGATCGCCACCCGTTGTTTTTGCCCCCCGGATAAATTGTGGGGGTGATAATCAATATGATCCCCTAGCCCAACGGACTCTAACATGGCGATCGCCTTTTGTTTTGCCTGCTGGGAATTGTAATGGTTATGGAGTTCCACGGCCATTTGTACATTTTGGCGAGCTGTTAGGGATTCCAGTAAATTATGTGCTTGAAAAATATACCCCACATGGCGGCGAATTTTAATTAATTGTGTTTTTTTTGCTTCGACCAACTCTTGACCAAAGACTTTCAAACTTCCCGTTTGGGCTGATCGCAAACCACCCATCAAGGTTAATAAAGTCGTTTTTCCCGATCCCGATGGCCCTTTAAGAATGACTACTTCGCCTTTATTAAGCGTTAAATCAATCTCAAATAAAATCTGTTTACGGAGATTGCCTTTGCCAAAAAAATGATTAACACCCTGCATAACCACCATGGGATCATTAACGTTTGGCGGCGCTCCAATCTGAACGGGATCAAGGAAAGTTGTCATTACCTTAAAAAAATAAAGGGGATAAGTTTTGCGGGTCTAAATTGAGTCATTAACGCAGAATTATTGGCAGACTAAAAAATATCAGCCGGATCCGCCGCCCGTAATCGACCCACGGCGATCGCCCCGGAAATACAACACATAACCACCGTCATGGTTAAAACCGTAAGGGCACGGCCAGCGGTCATAATTAACGCTAATCCCGTTGCTTTGGTGGTGTTTGAATAAAGAATAATGCCTAAACCAAAACTGGGTAAAAAGCCAATCAAAGCTAACAATAACGCCTCTTGAAAAACTACTCCTAGCAAATAATTATCGCCATAACCGATCGCCTTGAGGGTGGCATATTCCGGTAAATGATCCGAAACATCGGTGTAAAGAATTTGATAAACAATGACTGTACCGACCACAAAGCCCATGGCCGTTCCCAAACCAAAAATAAAGCCAATGTTGGTGCTAGTTTGCCAATAATTTAATTCATAATTAATCAATTCTTCCTTGGTAAAAACCTGTACATCCCCCCCGGCCGTTAATTCCTCCCGGATCAAAGTCGCCATTTGATTCGCATCCACTCCCGGTTTCAGTTGAATGATGCCCACATCAATCAAGCCCTTACTGCGATTAGGATAGAGGCGGAAAAAGTTTAAATCACTGCTGATGATCGTCCCATCCGCCCCAAAGGACGATCCGAGGGAAAATAAACCGCCAATTTCGATTTTGCGATTACCCACTTCGGTTTTAACTGTTTTACCTTCCAAAAACCAGTCTGTAATCGGGCCAAATTCGGGGCGGGATTTTCGATCAAAAATAAACACATCGGGGCGTTTAATAATGTCTAAATTGTCGCTAACTCCCTCCAGATCAACGACATTAAATACCGGATTAAATCCCATTACATAAACTTGCCGAGTATCACGGGTTTCCGGATTTTTCCAAAGACTAACATCAATGTAAAGACTGCTAATTTTTTCTACGTCTTCTTTGCCCATCATTTGATATAAACGCCGGGCAGCAAAGGGAGTCGGATTAACAAAAGTATCGGTCTGATTGCTCAGAATAAAAATATCCCCTTGCAGGCTTTTAGGAATGGAAATGGCACTATCAAAGAGGGCGTTTTTGAAACCCAATTGCATAAAAATCAACACATCCGCAAAGGCAATGCCGGCGATCGCCGCGAGTAGGCGCATTTTTTCGTGGAATAACTGATGCCAAGCGAGGGGGATTTTCATTTTAATTGGGTTCAATTTTAACTAACACATTGGCATTGCTTAAACGGGCCACTTCTTTACTGGCCTGGGGGCTTAACAGAATCTTGACTTCCACCACCCGCGCATCAATGTCCGCCGCCGGATCGGTATCAAGCACATCATTTTTACCAATTTTAAAGCCCACACTACTCACCCGACCTTCTAATTCCCCGCTAAAACTATTATTTTCACTGGTAATCCAAGCGGTTTGTCCCGGTTTGACGCGACCAATATCATTTTCATAGACTTCCGCAATCACGGTCATTTGGGACGTAATACCCAAATCTGCAATGCCGTCCTCATCATCAATTTTTTCCCCCGGTCGTGTATAAATCTTCAACACCTGGGAGTTCACTGGAGCCCGCACGAGGCTTTTATCGAGTTCCGCTTTGGCTTCATTGAATTTAGCGAGGGACAAGTTTAATTCGGCTTGGGCTTTTTCTAGGTCTACTTTGCGAATCTCGGAGATTTCGGCCAAGGTCGCCCTGGCGGATTCCCGCTCCAGCAACATGGTTTGGGCATCTTTATCCCGAATCGATTGTTGTTCGCGGATTTTTTCGACCAAGGTGGCTTCGGTTTTCATTAACCGCGCCTTGGCTTCTTGGAGGCGTTGTTTACTGGTCTCTAAATTTAAACGGCGTTGTTCCCAGTCGGCCAGGGCGATCGCCCCACTGTCGGCCAAGGCACGATAACGGCGATCGTCTTGATCCGCTTGACGGACTTCCGCTTGTAGGCGATCGATGGTGGCTTGTTGCTCCATTTTTTCCCCTTCCAACTCTTTAACCAAACTGGCTAATGTGGCCTGATTCACCGCGTATTCCTGCTGTAATTCTGCTTGGGCTTTAGCCACCTGGGCCCGTTGCGCCGCAATTTCCCCTGGTTTCGCCCCCGCCTCAATAATTGCCAAATTTGCCCGCGCCACCTTGGCTGATTCCCGCGCCGAGATGACCTCCGCCACCTTTTGTTGATAGGAATCCAGTACCGCCACCACCTGACCTTCTTTAACCGTATCTCCTTCCCGCATCAAGATTTTGTCCACCCGCGATCCCCCAAATGATCCCGGCGATGCAGACAGTTTAAAAATTTCACCCATGGGGGCAATGCGACCCAACGCGGCAACGGGCTGATTCCTGGCGGCCTCTTTTTTCTGGGCCTCCAACGCACTGGGATTTGATTCTGTTTGTGTCGAAGAGCCAGACTTTAAACTATAAAAAATTGCGCCCCCCGTGGCTAAGATCCCCACCACCATGGCCCCAATAATCCAGCGGAGACTATGGTCAGGGGCGGCGATCTGTTCGGTTTCTGGAGATTCACCCATAAATATTCAGGAGTGGCGCTGTGGTGGCCAAGAAGACAATTGGGTCTGATTGTAACATTTCATTACAGGGATTTTACTTAGATAGCGTTGAAGACAGTCTGGGTGAAAGGTAATTTTTTAATTTATTTATACTGATAAGCTGTCAAGTAATTCTAAAACTTTTTTGGCTACTAATTTGTCTTTAAACCAAATGACTGGCAAGGAAAGATCACTCACTTTAACCCCGGCTTTGTCTAATTTCAACCGTTCAGAAATGGCAAAAATCAAACCGGAATGCTCGGCCTTTTTAGCCTGGGCAAACTTTTTCCGCAGATATTCGGGTCGCCAATAACCGACAATTTCTAATAAATAAACACGACCGTCGGGATGAACGAGGCGGAAATCGGGAATCATCACACTGCCGGGGATGGGGATTAAATCAACTTCCCGTTCGAGTTGCCAAGGGGTATCGAGTTTTTCCCAACCTTTGGCAAAGGATTCTTCGAGCAGACTATCGTAGGCTTTGCCGGGGGGATAATGGCTGACTAGATCACACTGATCGTCGAGGCGGAATTGGGCTCGCTTAATTTGTCCTGAATAGTTGTCTCGTTCTTCTAATTGGGCTTGGAGTTGCCATTTAGTGACATGTAAGAGGGCGGGCAATAATTTGGCGATCGCCAGGCCGTAGCGAGTACTGGCTTTGAATAGGCTGGTGGGGCCATCGATGGTAATGGTAAACCCTGTGTCGGCATCCCCTTCGATATAGGTCATTAATTGGAACAGTTTCAGGTAACGAAACAGCAGTTTATATTCCCCCGGATCATTGCGGTGGGCGTGGATGACCATTTGTTGGGCGCGGTAAAAAATGCCCTGGACTTGGGAGAGGTTATAACGATGGATGAGGGTGTCGGGGGTTGGAGGCTCAAATTCGGTCAGGCGTTGATTTTCGGGCAAGTCGGCATACAATCCCAATTCCACTTGATCGGGTAATACTTCCTGTTGTAGTTCGTGACTGAGTTGGGCGGCGACGGTATTGAGACATTGCTGGCGATCGCCGTTGGTGAGGGGGGGCGGACTGGCCAGGCTAAAAATGCGTTGACGCAACAGGGGCGGATCGAGGGGGCTACAAATTTCAAAGGTGGCAAAATGACGTTTCAATAAATGCACCAAGCCCCGCAACAATCGATAGTCGGGACTGTCCCCTTCTTTGTCGGCAAAATGGCGATCCAATTCCCCTTGGGTTTTACCCCGATATTGCTCAAACGTGTCGATGTAATCTTTCGCTAAAGTTTGGGTTGTAGCGGCGATCGCCAACCGTTTGGGGATTAAAGTTTCCCCTTGGCGACGGGCAATCAGTAGGTCAGAGGGCAACATGACGTTCGTTTCTTGATTGGAAGTTAATACTAAGAGTAAGGTGGGGATAGATTTTGGGGGTTAAACGGTGTGAAATTAGCGCAACCCGTCGATATTTTGATTTTGTCCAATGGCCCAGGGGAAATTACTACTTGGGTTCGCCCGGTGGTCAAGGCATTGCGGCACTACTTTCAGGACACTGGCGATCGCCTCAGAATTTCGGTGATGTTGTCCCCCTGTCCCCACGCCATGGGCAAAGAAGCTGATGTGGCCCGGACTTATCCCGGAGTGGATCGGGTGCAGAGTAGTGAACAGTTTTGGGACTTCTTATTGTGGGGTAAAACCGCTGACCATTGGGATTGGTACAAGTCCGGGGTGGTTGTATTTTTGGGGGGAGATCAATTTTTTCCGCTGGTCATTGGTAAACGCCTGGGTTATCGCACTGTGATTTATGCCGAATGGGAAGCCCGTTGGCCCCGTTGGATCGATGCCTTTGCGGTGATGAATGATCACGTCCGTCAAGGAATGCCTAGGTCTTTGCAACCCAAGGCCACCATTGTCGGGGATTTGATGGTGGATGTGGGACAAGATATTGCGATTTCCCCCCAGGTTTCGCCGCCTTTGATTGGTCTGTTGCCCGGTTCCAAACCCCACAAATTGACCCAAGGCGTTCCTTTTACCCTGGCGATCGCCGCTGAAGTTCAAAAAAAATATCCCGATTGCCAATTTCAACTATTCCTAGCGCCGACGGTGAGCTTAACTCAATTCGCCCATTATGCCGATCCCGCCCAGAATCCAATGGTGGCCAAAATGGGCAATGTCAGCGCCGAAATTATTGACCCTGACCCCGGAGAGCCTTATTTATTAACTTCCACAGGCTTAAAGATTAAAATTTGTCGTCAATTTCCCGCTTTGACCGAATTACAAAAACTGAGTGCCGCCCTCACCACCGTCGGAGCGAATACGGCCCAACTGGGAGCGTTAGCCGTGCCGATGATTGTGCTGCTTCCGACCCAACATTTAGATGCCATGCGTAATTGGGATGGTGTCCCCGGCTTACTGGCTCGCTTACCGTTAGTCGGTAGACAATTGGCGAGGCTGATTAATCACTTGATTGTGAGTCAAGATCGTCTTTTTGCTTGGCCAAATTTGTGGGCAGGGCGGGAAATTGTGCCGGAATTAGTGGGTCATTTAACGCCGTTGGGGGTGGCAGAAACATTAGGTCTTTGGTTGGATCACCCTGAAAAATTAGCTCAAGTTCGCCAACAGTTACAACAGGTACGGGGCAAACCCAGGGCGGCGATCGCCGTTTGTGAAATTATTGCCCAACAATTAGCCCAGCAAACCCAAGCTTAGAAAATTCAGTATTTTGCCTAGTTTTGCCCCCGCTAGATTGTCTCCCTCCCTTAAGATAAAAATTACCTGTGGCCCGTTTTTCTAGGGTCGATTGATTAACATTCCTATGGCTCGCCCTTCCAATCCTTCCCAACCCCGCATCGTTTACCAAGAATTTGGGACACCGCCCCCCGATCTAACGGAAAATAGCGTCGATGTGCCGCCTCAACAACAGACGATTCGTATTCAAGCCACCCGATCCGGTCGTAAGGGTAAAACGGTGACGGTGATTAGTGGGTTTCAATTGTCGCCCCCCAGCTTGAACCAATTGTTGAAGGCATTGAAAAGTCATTGTGGCGGTGGCGGTACGCTCAAAGAGCATTGCTTGGAGATCCAAGGCGATCAGCGGGAGAAAATTTTAGCCTATTTGCTAAAACAGGGTTACAAAGCCAAAATTAGCGGGGGTTAAGGCACTTGTTGGGGTTTTCTCTGGAAGGAGGGCTGCTGTTAAGGTTCACTCTATCTTGGGGTTACACTCCCGTTAATCAGTTTAGTGCCGATGCTTTTTCTGCCAAAGGCGATCGCCTAGGACAATTGGCATCTATGATGAAAAGTCTGAGAGCCTAACCAGCACCTATTTATGCAGTTCATTTGACTAGTGACGGGATGTTAGCGAACGACACAGAATTTATTGAAAAGTTAGAAACCGGCATACCGGGCTTTGATTTTTTATCCCAAGGAGGATTGCCCCTCGGCCGCGCTACGTTGATTGCCGGGACAGCCGGAAGTTCCAAAACCGTTTTTGCCAGTCAGTTTTTGGTGGAAGGGATTCGTCGCGGAGAAAATGGGGTTTTTGTCACCTTTGAAGAACCGCCCCAAGCCCTACGGAAAAATATGCGGGGCTTTGGTTGGGACATTCGGCAGTGGGAAAATGAAGGCAAATGGGCCTTTGTAGATGCCTCTCCCCAACCTGGCGATCGCCCGATTATTACCGGGGAATATGATCTAGGGGCCTTGATTGCCCGCATCGAACACGCTGTGCGTAAATATAAAGCCAGTCGCATTTCCCTCGATTCTTTGGGGGCGATTTTTAGCCATTTAGCGGACAGCGCCCAGGTACGGAGTGATTTGTTTCGTCTTGCCTCCGCCCTACGAGAATTAGGGGTCACCGCCATCATGACCGCTGAACGGACTGATGAATATGGCGATATTAGTCGTTACGGGGTCGAAGAATTTGTAGCCGATAACGTGGTCATTGTGCGGAATGTCTTGGCCGATGAAAAACGTCGCCGCACCATTGAAATTTTGAAATATCGCGGCACCGATCACCAAAAAGGAGAATTTCCCTTCACCGTTATTCACCAAAAAGGGGTGGTAATTATTCCCCTGTCGGCGATCGAGCTAGAGCAAAAATCCTCCGACATTCGCATTACCTCCGGCAGTGATGAACTTGATCGCATGTGTGGCGGCGGCTTCTTCCGGGATTCGATTATTCTGGTATCCGGCGCAACGGGAACCGGCAAAACCCTAATGGTGACCGAATTCATGGCCGGCGGTGTGGCCAACGGAGAACGGTGTTTAGTCTTCGCCTTTGAAGAAAGCCGAGAACAACTAATTCGGAATGCTACGGGTTGGGGCGTCAACTTCAAACAAATGGAAAAGGAAGGCAAACTGAAGGTGGTTTGTCGCTATCCTGAAACCACGAATTTGGAAAATCATCTGATTATGATGAAAGACATCATTCAGGAATTTAAACCCAATCGAGTGGCGGTGGATAGCCTTTCTGCCTTGGAACGGGTTTCTACCCTTAAAGGCTTTCGGGAATTTATTATTGGTCTAACGTCTTTTATCAAACAACAGGAAATCGGCGGTTTGTTTACTTCCACTACGCCGACATTGTTAGGGGGCATTTCCATCACTGATGCCCATATTTCCACCATTACCGACTCGATTATTTTGTTACGTTATGTCGAAATGTATGGCGAAATGCGGCGGGGGATTACGGTCTTAAAAATGCGGGGATCGATGCACGATAAAGATATTCGGGAGTTTTCCATCGATTATCAAGGGATGCACATCGGCCAACCATTCCGTAATGTCACCGGTATTTTGGCCGGAACCCCCATGTACACGGCCCAAAGTGAAGTGGAACGGCTCAGCGGTCTGTTTGAAGAAAATGTGTAACGTCGATTACCCTTTTTAAAATAGCCAATGGAGGAAGGTGGCGCAATGCAATGGCAAGAATCCTTACCTTGGACAAAGGAAGCCCAACAAAAGCTGAAAAATATTCCCTATTTTGCCAGGGTGCAAGCCCGTCAACGCATTGAACAGTTGGCCAGGGAAGCGGATTTGGATGAGGTGACAGCGGAGTTGGTAGAACAGGCTCGGCTGGAGTTTGGGCAATAGGGGCGCACGGCCTAAGGGCTTGGAATCTGAGTGAAATTTTCAGAAAGTCCAGTGAGCTTGTATGGATAGGAGAGAGTCTTTGTTGGCAGACTGCTTAACAAAAATTCATCAACTCCCTCCTAATGGATGCTTGATTGTGGCGTGCTATTCGGACTACATTGCAAAGATTAGAGAAACCTGTTTAACAAAATTCGTCGTCTCGATGCGGCGATCGCCATTTTTAAGAATCCTTGAGGAGAACCCATGAATATCGCCGTTGTGGGGCTGAGTCACAAAACAGCCCCGGTGGACATCCGCGAAAAACTCAGCATTCAAGAAGCCAAACTAGAAGAGGCCTTGGCCCACCTGCGGAGCTATCCCCACATCGAAGAAGTTACGGTGATTAGTACCTGTAATCGACTCGAAATTTATGCGGTGGTTACGGACACAGAAAAGGGCGTTGTGGAAATCACCCAATTCCTGTCAGAAACCGGTCAAATTCCCCTGACTACCCTCCGACGATATTTATTTACGCTCTTACACGAAGATGCGGTGCGCCATTTGATGCGGGTGGCGGCGGGGTTGGAAAGTTTGGTGTTAGGGGAAGGTCAAATCCTCGCCCAGGTGCGTACCACCCACAAGCTAGGTCAGAAATACAAAGGCGTTGGCCGCTTGCTCGATCGCCTCTTTAAGCAAGCAATTACTGCCGGAAGACGGGTCAGAACCGAAACGGATATTGGGACGGGAGCGGTGTCTATTAGTTCGGCGGCGGTGGAATTGGTTCATACCAAAGTGGAATTAGCGACCCAAAAAACCGTCATTATTGGGGCGGGAAAAATGGCCTGTTTGTTGGTCAAACATTTATTGGCGAAGGGGGCAACGGAGATTACCATTGTCAACCGTTCCCAACGCCGTTCCCAAGAATTAGCCAGTCAATTTCCCCAGGCAGAATTGACCCTATTGCCCCTCGATGCCATGTTCACGGCGATCGCCACGGCGGATATTACGTTTACCAGTACGGGGGCAACGGAGCCGATTTTAACCCAAAGCAATCTTTTGCCCTGTTTAGGCGATCGCAAAAGTCTGATGGTGGTGGATATTTCTGTGCCCCGTAATGTGGCCGCCGATGTTCACATGATGGAACAAGTGCAAGCCTTTAATGTGGATGACCTCAAAGCCGTTGTGGCCCAAAACCAAGCCAGTCGTCGCAAAATGGCCCAGGCCGCCGAAGGATTATTAGAAGAGGAAGTGGCAGCCTTTGATCTCTGGTGGCGATCGCTCGAAACTGTGCCCACCATCAGTTCCCTCCGCAGCAAAGTCGAAGATATCCGCGAGCAAGAACTGGAAAAAGCCCTTTCCCGCCTAGGTTCAGAATTTGCCGAAAAACATCAGGAAGTCATTGAAGCTCTGACCAGGGGCATTGTCAATAAAATTCTCCATGAACCGATGGTACAACTCCGCGCTCAACAGGATATCGAAGCCCGCAAACAATGTTTAAGCTCTTTAAAAATGTTGTTTGATTTAGAAGTTGAAGAACAATTTGGTTGATTAACTTTAGTATTATTCAAACAAAAAATGATCGCCATTCTTGATTATAACAAGAGCGATGGCGATCATTATGATGATTGAAATTAATTAAATAAAAACTTATTTCCAGTCTTTTTCTGCCTGGGCTAAGACGTAGGTTGCAATATCTTCCTTATCGGTTTCGCTCAAGTTAGAAAACTTGGGCATAGCTCCAGCCCCATTGGTAATCTGGGCAACAATGGCCGCAACGGAATTTTTGCCATTGGCTTCCAATGCATCTTGCTTCAGGGTTTTCGCCTGGACTACTACATTGAGTCCCCCGGCATGACAGGATGCACAATTCCCCCCAAATAATTGTTTGCCGTGATTAATATCTGCCGCTAAAGCTGGATTATTAACTGCTAAAAACAAGCTAAAAATAAACATTAAACAACATAGAGCAGTCCCGACAATGGGTTTCAAGATTGCATTCGACATGAGTTCTCTTAAGGATTGATAAAGGACAAGTACTATATCTTATTATGCAAATTCTGGTTAATGAAGTCAAAAGACACGCTGTCAAACTTGATTCTGTTTTTCAACCTAAGTCTGTTGGAGCTGAACCTGATTACCGAACTTACGGAGCCCAAACAGGATGGAACCCCATCAGCGATAGGGCTTTTAATTCGGCTTTTTGTCCCTGCTCTGGCTTTAATGGCGGCAATAATAACCACAATTGACTATCGGCGATCGCCTCTCCTGTATTGGTATTTAAACGACTCTCGGCGGTGGCATCGGGATTAATAATTACCTGATCAAACAATAAGGCCAAACCATCCGGGGCTAGGCTCATTTGAATATCCCGTGAATCTTGAAGTTTGAGTAAGGGGAATACTTCACCATTTTCGACATTAATTTGTACAAAATAAGGTTGTTCGATGTAGGCTTCCCCTGGTAATAATTGCGTCAATAAGCAATACAGTTGAAAATTATTGCGGCCAAACTCACAACTAATAATCGATCCATCCGTGTTGATTAATTCCTTTTGAAGCCCTTGATTATTGACAAAAAATAGGGTGCGTTGAAACCGTTTTTGAGCATTTTCCGCATTAAAATTAACCAAAGCTGCCGCCTTGCCATCTGGAGAAAAGTTTAATAACTGACCAAATTTCGGTAAAAAATCTAAGGGTTTAGCATCGGGCTGTAGCGGTAAAATACCAATGCCTTCCCCCCTGGCTACGGCTAAAGATTGATTATCCGGCGCAATTTGAAAATCCCCGCCTTGCACCTTTAATCGTTCTGGTTTTGCGCCGTTTTCCTGATTTTTAATTATCCATAGATCAAAGTCTGCGGGATTTTGCCGATTAACCCTTTGCACCACAATGATTTTGCCATCATTGGAAACATCAAATTGATTATTTTGATAATCTTGGTTGTCCAACACTAACGTCGGCTTTGGCAATTCGTTCGGATTATCTGTTTCGACCACGGGCACTCGATACAATGCTAATTTTCGCAGGCCATCAAACCCCAGTTGACTATCGGCTCCGGCAAATACTAACCCCCGTCCTTGGTCATAAAATTTGAAATTTACCACTGTCAAACCAGGGGGGGTCAGAATGGTTTTGCGCTGACGGGTCAGGTTGTAAAAAATAATACGTCCCTGCTCTATGCCCTGGGTACCGATGTAGGCAAAGGATCGGTCTCGACTGCGAAATTGTCCATCAAAGGGGGTCATCACTTGCCCTGCTTGGTTGCCCGCATATTGTTCCCGCGCCCCGGACAGTTGCATTGTGTAGTTGGTGCCGTAGGGGATGGGATTGTCGAGGGTATAGGCCATTTTTCGCCCGACCCAACTGACTTTGCCGGGGAGAGCGGGGGTAATCACCAGATTTTTTTCAACTTCCTTTTGATTCATTGGGCGATCGAAGGTGACGATAAAAGCTCTATCCTGAACCCCTAAAGTTTTATCTGCCCAGCTAAAATTTTGTACCTGGGGACGATTGGCAAACCAACATTGATCCGTATTTTGACAGGCAATATGGCCAACCCCCACAACGGCGATCGCCGCACTGAGCAAGCCAATCAAGGAAAGGGCCGTGCGGTCAATCGGTTCTGACAAATATTTGGCAAACATAAACATTAACCATTGCAGGATGGGAGGGGCATAAAGCGTTCCGATCTTAGCAAAGGCCGTTCACCGGAGGATTTTACTCGTACAACCAAGGTTTGAGGGAGGCATCCCACTGATTCAATTCTTCCTCTTTGAACCAAAGGGCAATTTCCCGTTTAGCCGTTTCGATCGCATCTGAGCCGTGAATAATATTGCGGCCTACGGATACCCCAAAATCCCCCCGAATCGTGCCGGGAACTGCTGCATGGGGATCGGTCGCACCGATCATTTGGCGGGAGGTGGAAACCACGGAAACCCCTTCCCAGACCATTGCTACCACAGGGGAAGAAATAATAAATTCCACCAGACCGGGGAAAAAGGGTTTGTCGTTGAGGGATTCGTAGTGTTTTTCGGCTAATTCCTTGGGCACTGTCATGAATTTCATGCCGACGAGCTTAAAGCCTTTGGTTTCAAAGCGACGAATAATTTCACCGACTAGCTGACGTTGAACGCCGTCGGGCTTAACCATGATAAATGTGTGTTCCATTGGGATCTCCTCTTGCTTCTGTTACAGAACTTAACAAACATCCGCATTTTACCCGAATAAGTTACCTGCTCACCTATTCAGATTTACGAGCAGCGGGGGGAGCCGGTAAACCCGATGAGGCGGGGGCGGAGGATTCCACTGGGGCGGCGGCGGGGGCAGCTTGGACTGTGCGTTGGGGGGCAGCATTACTGGGGGAATTT